>Ga0181520_10004102_pt1 | contig 24786 bp, 20 predicted proteins | sample PEATcosm2014_Bin_29_FD_132451 | JGI IMG/M metagenome (GOLD analysis project Ga0181520, IMG submission 132451) | Peatland microbial communities from MTU Mesocosm Facility, Houghton, MI, USA - PEATcosm2014_Bin02_30_metaG | ecosystem: Environmental > Terrestrial > Soil > Wetlands > Peat | place...
ATCGCTCCATGCCGCCGTAGCCAACCCGGCTGGCGCCGGAGGGCGGAATGGAGCGGGAGACGAGATTTGAACTCGCGACCCTCGCCTTGGCAAGGCGATGCTCTACCACTGAGCTACTCCCGCTTGTTACATTTTCGAGTATACCGATCCACCCAAATCCGGTCAAACCGAAATATGCGTCAGTCTTGTACCTCAGGTGAAACGGCGGATGCACAGGTCCGCGTTCTCCGTCTCTATGCCGAGGAAGGCACTCAATGAGACCTGTGTTTCGGAGACGAGCGCGGGAGACTCGGCGTTCATCGCCTTGCCCGCGGAAATCCAGACCGTTTACTCCGGACGCTGTAACCTGTATATGGACTCTATCGTGCGCGTATCTTCCATTCTCGCCTCCAGCCTCGCACCGGTTCTCATCGGTTCGACTGCGCTGGTCTCAGCCTCTTCCGCGGCCGTGGGACAGTCCACGCCCTCCAAGGTCCAGCCGGCGCCCACAAAAGCAGTGTCCCAAGAGCCTGCGGCTTTGCTGCCCGCCGCCTTTGCCGGATGGATGGCCGCGGAAGCGCCGAAGACGTTGACCGATCCCGCACAGGCCGACCCCGCTCATGCCGCGGCTCTCAAGGAGTACGAGTTTACCGGTGGCGCTCTGGCCAGATACCAGCGCGATGGCGAGAAGCTCAACTTGCGCGGCCTACGCTTTCACGATGCCAGCGGCGCTTACGGAGCCTATTCCTTTTATCGTCAAAACGGATGGCCGAAGGAGAAGATTGGAGCCGGCGCGGCATCGGACCGCAACCGCGTGATCTTCTGGGTCGGCAATACCGTAGTGGATGCAACTTTCTCGCGGATCGGCCCGATGTCCGGCTCCGAACTGCGCGAAATGGCGGGCCAATTGCCGGTTCCCGATGGTAGCAGAGCGCTGGCGCCGCCCATCCTCGCCAACCTGCCGCAATCTTGGCTGGACGGGCAGAGCACGCATTATGCGGTCGGTCCGGCTGGCTATGCCGGGGCAGGCGGCGTACTGCCGGCCGAACTGGTGGGCTTCGACTTCGGCGCCGAATCGGTCACCGCCAATTACACGCTTCGCACCGGTTCGGCCACCCTGACCGTCATCGACTACCCCACCCCGCAGATGGCCGCCGTCCAGGAAGCCAAGATTCGCGCCTACATCCAGGCGGGCAAACAGGCCCAGCCACCCTGGCCCAAGCCGCTGCAAGACTCCGGCCTGGAATCGGTTGCACTGCGCCGCAGCGGTCCGCTCGTGGCCTTGGTCTGCGGCAACGCCTTTGCCGGCGATAGCCGCAAACTGCTCTCCCTGGTGAACTACGAGGCGGATCTCACCTCTATTCCTCAACCCACCGAGTCCGAGATCGCCAAGACGGGAAAGTTGCTTTTTGGCATCGCCATGCTGGTTCTGGTTGCAGTCGGCGCCGCGCTCGTGCTGGGGGTTGCACTTGGCAGCGGCCGGGCGCTCTACCGGATTGCGCGCGGCAAACCCGCCTCGTCGGTCTACGATGAGGAGTTCACGAGCTTGAATCTGCGGGATTGACACGATGAATTTTCGTCGCGATTTGGGAGGCCGTATCCGAAGGGTTAACGTCAGGTCAACCCTGTGGAAAACAAGCGATAAACCCCAAAAAACACCATGGAATGACGAAGTTTGGCAACCGCCTAAAAGCGAATACAAAGCAAACCAGGCTTTAGTTCATGGTTCCGCAATACCGCTTTAATTCATTGATTGCAAATGGTTTATATCTTCCGCGATTTATCCTTGACACTCGCCTTCCACGCCCCTAAGATGCACCCAGAAAGTTCTGATGGTTTTGCCTCCGTTGGAACTATTCTCCCTTGGGAAGGAGCTGCCCATATTGCCGGACAGCTCTTTCCATTTTTCGTCTCGAATCCGTCTCCCCCGTTCCAATTCGTTGGTGCCAGGTCAGGCGGCCTTCCATTCACAACCGTTTTTTCGCGACTTTCCCTTCCCGCGTCTTTACCTTCCAGTCCAGCGACGATACAATCCTAAGGAGGGAGCAAGCCGAAGTAGCTCAGTTGGTAGAGCAGCTGATTCGTAATCAGCAGGTCATCGGTTCAAGTCCGATCTTCGGCTCCATATCACTATAGGAAATGGAAGACATTTATCGGGCCTTGGCGATCTTCATTTCTTGCGTGAGCAGTGCAGGATAGACGCGGATTGCCTCGCTTGAGATGCGGCCCACTGCCTAATCGTCGTTAGCGGCGTAGGGAAGCGTGGCGTCGGCAGCAATCTGCTTACTGACCGATTCTCAATCGCTCATAAAGCATTTTTAGCTTCCGCCCCCAGGTTTAAGCGCACCTGGCGGTGTTAGCGGCCTAGGGAGACTTGCATAGGCGCCAGATTTCGCGGCGGCAAAATGTGCGAGGCGGATTTCGGCGTTGCTGAGAAGGAAACGGCCCGGAACCAGCGTCTCACTGCTTGATTTTGTTTCCTGAAGGCCGTTTTTCGGCCTTCCGGCACACTACCCCCCAGCGGGGCCAGCCGCTTGCGATGTCGGTATAAGTTGACCGCCGCGAAGGCAGCCAGCAGCCATTCGCGATTCTTCTTCAAGCCGCGATAGCGCACCTTCCTAAACCCGGAGAATCGCTTCAAAATCCGGAAGGGCCACTCCGCCTTGGCCCTAACTCGAGACTTAGTCCGGTTCTTGCGCCTGGCCTGTCAACATAGTTATTGAACTTGTTCCGGTCGCTGTTCATATCTTGCGCATATGCCGGTTGAAATACGAATGCCCTTGCGATTTAGATAGAGGTTTACCGTATCCAGCATCTTGTCGCATAACTCGTGCTGCTCCAGCAAGTGGCGGAAGCGAAGGATGGTGGTCTCGTCAGGCGCGGCGGCCACGCCCAGATATACGCCCGCAAAGCGGCGCAACACAGGCGAGTCATAGAATGCTTCCTCCATGCCGGGATCGGAAAAGCCGAACCACTGCTGCAAAAAGTAAGTCCGCAACATGATGGCGAGGCCCACCCCTTCGGCTGCGCTCAGGGCAGGCTTTGCCGGCCGTTGCCCGCCTTGGGGCAAAAGGTCTCAACCGGCGCCGATAACTCCGGCCACGGAACCGCCTGCGCCATCCGGTCCAAAAACAGCTCCCGTCCCATTCTCCGCTCCCAGTGTGAGGCGGATCACGCTTGGCCCGCGTCTCAGTCAAAATGACCTTACGCTGGTTGCGCCAGCAAGATAACCAGCTCCATCTGTGGGTTGAGCAACTCAGAGGGCGCGTAGACGGCGAAGTTTCGCGCCCGCTGCACTGACTCCCAGATCGGACCGCCCAACTCGATGGAGAAATACTGGTGGCGGAGTTTGACGGGAATGGCTCGCGGCGGCGTTGCGACGTGAGTTAGGCGCAATCCCGGCAGGGCGTTGCGGATGAGGGTTTCAAGCTGGGTGGCGGAGCAGGCCTTGAGCAGCTTGGGGGCGCGGTCGATCAGGTCGGCGTCGCGTATATCGGACGAAATAGCCAGATAGAAGCGGGAATTCTCGAAATAAGCGTCCTTGTCGATGGAGGCGGCATAAATGGTATCCCGGACAATCTTGAGCGGAAGCGCGACGAAGTTGCTGGGAACCACCGTCTCCATCATGGTGCGTATAAGTCTGTCGAGTTCTCCGAAACAAGCTCCCAACTGCTCGTGATGGTAGGTGGGCAGGTCCCTGGGAGCAATCTTGTTGGAAAACGCGGTTAGCTCTCCTCCCATTTGGGAGAGTTCGTTGAAAAGCGATTCAGGCCGCACGTTGTTCGATTCGAGATAGTGGCGAAGCACGGGCAGATGGCTGTTGACGGTATAGAGAAGCCAGAAGTTGGCGACGTCGGAGGCGGTGAAATCGGCCAAGGAGAGATTCTTCTGGCGGCGGCTGGCGGAGAGCTGGCTGCTTCGCGTCACCAGCAACTCGACCATGTTGGAGAGGATGCGCTTCAGAGTGGGATGGGCGTGCATGTCGATGAGCGGCGGGACGTAGGCGGGATCGACCTGATAGATGCCGGTTTCGGAGCGCAGAATGCGGATGAAGCCGAGAATGACCGCGCCTTCGCGGTTCTCCCCCTCGGCGAGAATCTGAAGGTTCTTGCGCGCCACCTGGACGGGCTTTTCGCCGGTTCCGGTGTTTTCGTCTCGCACCATCAGCATTTGCGCCATGAAGCGGGTGCTGACCTGGGCGCGATTCACGGCGACGTTCATGCCCCCTTGCAGATACTCCGGGACGGCGAGATAGAAGATGCAGCCCTGGCGGCCGTCCAGAAAGCATTCGTCGAGGGTTCGAGCCGGCGGCGGATACTCGGAGGCCGGAATGTCGATGGGCAGCGCGTCGGGGAAGATTCCGGACGCGCTGGTGATCGACAATCTGCCTTCCGATAGGGCTTTGCTGTCTATCTGAATATCGCTAAAACCCCAGGATCGGGCGTTGAGCGAGTCCAGGTAGAAGCGCGCGCTGTCCTCGACGAAGCGCTCCTGGGCTTGCAGGTGCTGGGGCGAGAGAAAGGTGCCTTTTGACCAGATGACGGGTTGAAGCTGTCGCATATTCCGATCGACCTCGGCTGAAAATCCGATGTTAACGGTTTAGCCGAGGCGGTGTCCAAGTCGAATTCCGCATGGAGTTGATCGTTGTAGGGGCAAGCGCGCGGTCCGCTCGAGCGAAGCGGCGAATAAAAAGAAAATCTCCGCCGGTCTAGACATCCAGGCGCGCGAAATTATTTTTCGCGGGGTTTTGCTCGATTTTGCGTTATTGATATGTAGGGTGCCGAAAAATTCCTGTAGACAGCCCCCCCGGTAATGTGTTTTCTTGTGAGTGAGTCATTTTCAGTTTGCGAGGGAGTCGTTTTGACTCGCAGTGTCCAGAAAGTCCCCACACTTCAGGAGCGTTATGGCCAGAGAGAGTACACAGCAGAAGCTCAGTCGCGTCCGGGCTCCCCGGGTGCAGATCACCTACGACGTAGAGGTGGGAAATGCCATCGAGTTGAAAGAATTGCCCTTCGTGATGGGAGTTTTGGGCGATCTGACCGGTCAACCGGAGACGCCGCTGGCGGCCTTGAAGGACCGCAAGTTCGTCGAGATCACCCCGGACAACTTCGACAGCGTACTGAAGGGCATGGCGCCCCATTTGAAGTTTTCCGTGGAGAACAAGCTCAGTTCCGAACCCAACGCGAGGCAGGTCTCGGTCGATCTTCACTTTGAGGAGTTCGAGGATTTCGAGCCGGCAAGAGTGGCCGCGCAGGTGGGTCCGATCAAGGAGTTGCTGGACCTGCGGACGCGGCTATCGAACCTGCGGGGCAGCTTGCAGGGCAACGATCAGTTGGACCAGGCGCTCTTCGACGCGGTCTCGAAGACCGAAGAGTTGAACAAGCTGCGCGGCGAGATCGGCGACAAGGCGGAGGGGGATAAACAATGAGCAGCACCGTGGATCCGTTGGCGGCGCAGTCCGCCGAGACACAGACGACAACAGAGGTATCGCTTCTGGATCAGATCGTCGCCCAGGGGCGGTTCGGCAAGGATGCGGTCGCTCAGGAACGCGGCAAGGACATGGTGAAGGAGTTCGTCAACCAGGTTCTTGAAGGGCATATGACGCTCACCCGCGATGCGGAAGCGACCATCGGCGCCCGCATTGCGGAGATCGACAGGCTGATCTCTCTGCAACTGAACGAGGTGCTGCATCATCCGTCGTTCCAAAAGCTGGAGGCCACTTGGCGCGGCATCCGGCAACTGGTCACGCAGAGCGAAACCAGCGAGATGCTGAAGATCAAGCTGCTCAACGTCAACAAGAGGGATCTGCTTCGGGATTTGCAGCGCGCGCTGGAGTTCGATCAGAGCGCCTTCTTCAAGAAGGTCTACGAAGAGGAGTTCGGAGTCTTCGGCGGCTCTCCTTTCGGCGCGTTGATGGGCGACTACGAGTTCGGACGCAGCGGCGAAGACATTGAGTTGCTGGAGAAAGTCTCGCAGGTAGCCTCGGCGGCTCATGCGCCGTTCCTCTCGGCGGCTTCGCCGGAGATGATCAACTTGAGCGAATTCGGTCAGTTGACAGGAATTCGCGATGTTGCCAAGGTCTTCGACAGCACCGAGTATGCGCGCTGGAAGGGATTCCGGCAAACCGACGACTCGCGGTACGTGGCGCTAACGCTGCCCCACGTGCTGATGCGTGAGCCGTACGGCAAGGAGACTCGGCCGATCGACGAGTTCGCTTACGAGGAAGGAGTGGACGGCAGGGATCACTCGAAGTATCTTTGGGGCAACGCAGCCTACGCTCTGGCTGGTCGGCTTACCGATTCCTTTGCGCGCTTCGGATGGTGCGCCTCGATTCGCGGAGTGGAGAACGGCGGCTTGGTCGAGGCTCTGGCCACGCACAACTTTCGCACCGACGAAGGCGACGTGGCGTTGAAGTGCCCCACCGAAGTGGCCATCACCGACCGCCGCGAAAAGGAGCTTGCCGATCAGGGCTTCGTGCCGCTGGTGCACTGCAAGGGGACGGACTATGCCGCCTTCTTCAGTGTGCAGACCTGCAACAAGCCCAAGCTCTACGACAAGCCGGAGGCCAACGCCAACGCGCGGCTTTCCGCGCAGTTGCCGTATATGCTTGCCATGTCCCGTTTTGCGCACTATCTGAAGGCGATGATGCGCGACAAGCTGGGAAGTACCATGAGCCGCTCCCAGGCGCAGCAATACCTCAATCAGTGGATATCGAATTACGTGCTGGCCAACGACAACGCATCCCCGGCAGCCAAATCGGAAAAACCGCTCCGCGAGGCTCGCATTGAGGTAACGGAAGTTCCTGGAAAGCCTGGAGCGTTGCGCGCCGTGGCCTTTCTGCGTCCCCACTTTCAACTTGACGAGCTCACTGTCTCCCTGAGGCTTGTAGCGGATCTGCCACAACCGGCGGGCAAATAGATCGACAGCTTCATGGCTCTCGAACCAACAATCCAAACCCGGCCTTTGAACGGGCCAATCTCGAAAGGATACTACCATGGCAGTTGATTTCTTTTTGAAACTCGATAGCATTGACGGCGAATCGGTTACCAAGGGCTTCGAGAACCAGATTCAGCTTCTTTCCTTCAGTTGGGGTGGAAGCCAGGTTACATCGGTTGCCGGGACCGGCGGTTCAGGCGCGGGAAAGGTGGATCTGGCCGATCTGAGCGTTATGAAGCACCTCGATTCGGCAAGCCCGCTGATGTACAAGTCGATGGTCGCTGGACTGCATATAGCAAGCGCCACATTGAGCGCGTCGAAGGCCGGCGCGGGCGGCGCCACAGGCGGCAGCAAGGCGTTTCTCACCATCACCCTGGGAGAACTGTTTGTAACTTCGATGCAACTTTCCGGGTCGAGCGAGCTACCGACAGAGAGCGTCTCGTTCAGCTACAACACGATCAAGTACGAGTACAGCAAGCAGGACGATCAGGGCAATCTCACCTCCACCGGGGCGATTTCCTACAACCTCAAGACCAACACGGTTTCCTAAGTTAGCCCGGAATTTGCCGGGAAGAAGAACGGCGGCAAGCCGCAACGGCGCTTGGCGAAAGGTGGAGGTGCGATCCACGCGACGCCAAGCGCTGCATTCTGTGGATTTCCGGGCACAGGTGCGCTTGGAAGATTTTTTTGCAAGCTCGGTCCAAGAGGGATCGATGCAGTGGCAAGACCGTGCTATCCCAATGCATGAATGCGCGTTTTTTCAGATCCAATAACCCCACATTGCAAAGAGCTTCGGTCTACCTCCACGTGTGTCTCCGCTGTGGGAAAGGCACACTCCCAACGCCGGGGACATTTGCCGGGCCGACAACTGCACGACGAGGGTTTAGCCGGTTCATTGCCATGAATCTTTCCGAGGAACGATGACACCACTTGCGCTTTACCGAGAAGGAAGACTGCGGGAAGCCATCAAAGCGTTGGGCGATGAGGTGAGGTCGAATCCCCTCGACGCCAAACGTCGCACCTTCCTGTTCGAGCTTCTGTTGTTTGCCGGCGAGTACGACCGAGCTGAGAAGCAGTTGGACGTTCTGGCGGAAGCGAAGCCGGAGTCGGCGGCGGGGACGCTGCTCTACCGCAGCGGGCTACACGCGGAGCGCACACGGCAAGCCATGTTCGTCAACCATGAGACGCCGGCCGTCAAGCCGGAGGCGGTTCACGGCGGCATTTGCAACGGGACCGCCTTCAGCGAGTTCAGCGACGCGGACCCGCGCATCGGCGCTAACCTTGAAGTCTTCATTGCAGGCAGTTATACATGGATTCCCGTTCATTATCTACGCCGGCTGGAAGTCGAGCCTCCCTCCACTCTGCGCGATCTGGTGTGGGCGCGGGCGCGCCTGGAGACCAGCGAAGATTTTCGCTTGCAGGAGATAGGCGAAGTGCTACTCCCTGTTCTTTGTCCTCTCTCCTTTCGTCACACGGACGAGACCGTGCAGTTGGGCCGGGAATCGGCTTGGGAGCCGGACGATGCCCATGGTGAAATCCCCTACGGCGCGAAGACGATCCTCATCGACGAGGTTGAGGTGCCGCTGCTGGATATTCGCAGCGTGACGTGGACTGCCCCTGAGGCAGTTTCGGTCGAGGAGTCTCAAGATGCCTCTGCGTGAGGACTTGCTTGCGCCGATCGCCGGAGAAAATCCATCGGGCGCGGACCTCTACTACGAGCGCGTCTTCGATCAGATCAAGGAGGCGCGCAGGGAAGACGACGAGAATCTTCCCGAAGGGGCTTGGGCGCGGTCGGAGAAGAAACGGGCCGATCATCGCGCGGTGATCAAACTTGCCGGCGAGGCGCTGGCCACCAAGAGCAAGGATATTCGCCTTCTCGGTTGGCTGCTGGAATCGCATCTTCGGGTGGAAGGCTTTCCGGTGCTGTCGCCCGGCATCGACCTGCTGCGCGCGATGCAGGAGAACTTTTGGCCCACCTTCTATCCGCCGATCGAGGAAGGCGAAGACCTTGAACTGCGGATGCTCACGGTGGAGGCGGCGGCGAAGCTGATAGCCGATGCGGCGCGCAAGGTGCCTCTGACCCGCAGCGGCCTGAGCTATGAAAGTTATCAGGAGTCTCGTGCCGTCGGCTATGAGAAGGACGCGACCACTCCCGCCAAAAAAGAGTTGCGCGCCGACGCGATCAAGCACGACAAATTGACCGCCGAGGACTTCGACAGCGCCTATGCGGCGACTGCGAAGAGCTTTTACGCGGAGGCCGAAGCGGAGCTGGCGGAATCGCTCGCCGCCTCGGATCGTCTCGACGAGTACGGGCGGGAGGCTTACGGTGACAACTCGCCCAATTTGGCGAATCTGCGGACCAGGCTGGAGGAAGTGCACATCATCGTGAAGTCGCTGCTCGATGAGCGGCGCAAGACCGATCCCGATCCCATTCCTGAGCCTGAAGAGACGGCCCCGGAGGCTGAGGGCGACGCGATGGATAGCGGTGCGGAAGACGCGGAGGGGATACCATCGGTCCCGCGCAGAGTCGCGTCGGCGGGCCAGTTGAGCGGGGTTGCCGATGCTTATGCGCTGGTGGTGGAGAGCGCGCAGTTTTTATTGACCAAAGATCCGACTTCTCCGGTTCCGTACCTCGTGTGTGCCGGTTTGCGACTGGGCGAGACTCGAATGCAAGGCCCCAAGCCTGCCCCGGGCTTTGCGGCTGGGCCGACACCGGCAATCAGGCAGTCGCTGCGGACGCTGGCCAACAAAGGAGCATGGAAGGAGTTGCTGCGCGCGGCGCTTCCGATTCTGGGCAACGAATGCGCGCGGGCTTGGCTCGATCTGCATCGTTATATCTGGCAGGCGGGAACGGAAACCGGGGCGGAGGCGATCTCGGTCGCGGTGGCGGCAACCGTGAAAAGTCTTCTCATCGTTCGTCCCGAGCTGCGCCATTGGACTCTTGAAGACGATACTGGAGCCGCCAATCCAGAGACTCAGCAGTGGCTGGACGCAACCGTTCTCAAGTAACGGCGATTCCCGGAGGGTGAGTTGGCCAGGACCAAGTCGGAGATTTTGATCACGCAGTCGCTGATCGACCGGCTCGCCGAGCGGGAGCAGTGGCCTGAGACCCGCTCCGCATCCATCGCCATGTATCGCGAATCGCTCAAGCGGGACCTGGAGTGGCTGTTGAATACAAGGCAGCCGGTCATGCCGGAACTGGACGACTTTCCCATCACCGCGGCCTCGATACTGAATTTCGGGCTGCCGGACATACACAGCTTCGATGGCTCCGCGGGCAAGGAGCAGAACGCTCTCACTCTCGCCCTGGAAAAGTGCATTCGAGTATTTGAACCGAGGATCGATCAGCCTCGGGTTTTTCTGACCCGCTCCGATCGCCTCACCCGGAGCTTGAAGTTTCATATCGAAGGGAAACTACGATACGAAGATATGGACGAAGAGGTCAAGTTCGATACCGTCCTGGAGTTGATCAGCGGCGAGTATGAGGTAAAGTAGGGCCATGCGCGAGGAAATGCTCGAATACTACGAGCGCGAACTGACCTATCTCCGCCAGATGGGGGGCGAGTTTGCGCGCAAGTATCCGAAGGTGGCCGGTCGGCTGCTGCTCGATCCGGATCGCTGCGACGATCCCCATGTGAGCCGCCTGCTGGAAGGCTTCGCATTCCTGGCCGCTCGCGTCCATCGCCGCATTGACGACGACTTTCCCGAGATCAGCGAAGCTCTTATACGGATCATCCATCCGGGCTATCTCCGCCCCATTCCTTCGATGACCATCGTCGAGTGCCTGCCGGACCCGGCGCAGGGAAAGAAGACTGCGGGTGTGCGCATTCCCAAAGGGACGGAACTGGTCTCCAAGGCCACCGTCGACGGGCTTTCCTGCCGCTTCCGCACCGCATACGACGTGGACCTCTGGCCCTTTTCCATCGCAGCGGCGGAGTGGCGCCAGCCGGAGCGGATGCAGCGGCCGCCCCGATCCACCACTGGCATCCAAGCCGTGGCCGCGGTTCGCTTGCGCCTGCGCTGCCAGACCGATGTGCTCTTTTCCGGGCTGCCGCTTTCCAGCTTGCATTTCCATCTTGCAGGCGATGCCAGCGTCGTTTATTCCCTCTACGAGCTGCTCGCGGAGAATTGCATCGAGATTCAGCTTCGCGATCCAAAGGATGAGAAACGGCTGATCGTCCTTGAACCGGAGCGGCTGCGCTTGATGGGCTTCGATAAGGAGGAATGCCTGCTGCCCTTCGTGCGGCGCTCCATGGACGGGCATCGTCTTCTCCAGGAGTACTTTGCGCTCCCCGAAAAGTTTCTCTTCTTCGACCTTGAGGGTCTGGAGCCGTTGGCCAGCTCCGGCTTCGGCGAAGAAGCCGAGATCGTCTTTCTCTTCTCCAGCTTCGAGCGCGCCGAGCGGCAGCAAGTGCTTGAGTTGGGCGTGAACGAGCGGACCTTTCGGTTCAGTTGCACTCCGGCCATCAACCTCTTCCCGCAGACCTCGGAGCCGATTCTGCTGAATCAAATCCGGCACGAATACACCGTCGTTCCCGACAACCGCCATTCCGCCGTGATGGAGATATTCAGCATCGAAGAGGTTATTGCCACCAATCCAAGATTGCGGCAATCGGTGGTGCTCGAGCCGATGTACACCTACCGTCATCAATCGCGAAACCGCGAAGACCTTGCCTTCTGGGTGGCCTCGCGCCGATTGAATGAGGTGGGTGAGCGGGAACCTTCCGCCATGATCGTCTCCGTTGTCGATCTCACCGGCAACTTCACCGCACCCGAGGCTGACGTGCTGCTGGTGCGGACCCTCTGCTCCAACTTCGATCTTCCTTCCCGCTTCCACTTCGGCTCCGAGGACGGCGACTTCGAGGCCGTGGGCTACGCCGCCGCCAAGACTGTTACGGCTTTGCGGCGCCCCACGCCCAGCGTCGATCCGCCCGCTGGCCCGGGAATGCTGTGGAGGCTCATTTCGCTGCTTTCGCTGAACTATCTGTCCCTCGAAGAAGAGGGAGGAAGCGCCATGAAGGAGCTTTTGCGCCTGCATAACCTGAGCGACTTGACGGCCAGCGAAAATCAGGTCGGGTCGATCTTGCGCATGGACTCCGCCCCTCATTTCGCGCTCGTCGAGTCGGCCTACGGGTTGATTCCTGCGCGCGGAACCGCCGTCCAAATGGAGTTCGACGAACAGCAGTTTGCGGGCAGCGGACTCTATCTCTTCGCCGCCGTGCTCGACAGGTTTCTGGCAAGCTATGCCGCAATGAACAGCTTCTCGCAATTGACCGCGTGGAGCAATCTGCGAAAGGAGGCGATGGGAAAATGGCCGCCCCGAGCTGGAACTCAAGCCCTGCTGTAACTTGGCACATAACTGACGAAGGCCGAGCCGCCGCTTTGCGCAATCTTGCCGCAATGATGGAGGAAGAGCCGTTTCGTGTGCGTTTTTTCCAGGCAGTGCGCCTCATTCAGAAAATGCGCAGCGATCTCAGGCCGGTGGGCTATTTCATAGCGCCCCAAACGGAGACGATTCGCTTCTCGGCGCGCACCTCGCTGGCCTTTCCGCCCAGCGAGATTTGCCAGTTGCGCCGCATGGAGAACGGCCAGTTGAGCATGACCGTGGAGTTTATGGGACTTTGCGCCGCTATCTCAGTCATGCCGGCTCCTTATATCGAGTTCTTGCTGGCCCGCGCCAGGGAGAAAGACTTTGCGATGGAAGAGTTTCTCAATATCTTCAACCATCGCATGATCTCCCTCTTCTATCGGGGATGGGAAAAGTATCGCTTCTTCATAGAGTACGAAAGAACCGGCGAGGATCGCCTCGCCGACCGCTTGCTGGACGTGCTGGGGCTGGGCACCGAGGGGTTGCGCGGGCGGGGAGGGATGCCCGATCAGGCGTATCTGCACTACGTGGCTCTATTGGCCCGTCATGTGCGCTCGGCGGCTTGCCTGGAACAGATTCTCGAAGACTACTTCGGCGTCGCCGCGCATATCCAGCAGTTTGCCGGGGCATGGAGAAAGCTAAGTCCAGAAAACCAAACCTGTTTCTCCGGATTGGGCGGAGCCAGTGAACGTCTGGGCGTGGGGGCTGTTGCCGGGGATGAGGTATGGGATCATCACGGAAGAATTCGCATCTCGCTGGGGCCGATGCGTTTCCAGAAGTATCTAAAGTTTCTGCCCGGCAAGGAAGCGCACAGAGAGCTTGTAGCTTGGCTGAAGTTTTACTCCAATGGAAGTTATGAGGCCGAGGTGCGATTGATCCTCGCGCGCGAGGATGCGCCTGCCTGTGATTTGGGATCGCGCGCGGAGACGCGCCCTCAACTTGGACTGGTGAGCTGGTTGAAGACCAGGCCGCTCGATCGCGACCCGGCCGATGCAACGTATCTGGTGCAGTGACAAAATCTGAAACCGAGGAATGGCAAGACATGAGCGTAAACCTGAAAGCACTCATCGACAAGCTGAACGACACAACGCGCCGCGCGCTGGAAGCCGCGGCTGGCCTGTGCGTGGCGCGCACTCACTACGACATCGAGATCGAGCACTATCTCTTGAAGCTGCTCGATAGCAGCGACAACGACGTTGCCGCGATCCTCAAGCACTTTGGAGTCGACCACTCCAGGTTGACCAAGGAGCTTGAGCGCAGCCTGGATTCCTTCAAGAGCGGCAATGCCCGCTCGCCCGCATTCAGTCCTTCTCTCGTCAAGACTCTCTGCGAAGCATGGACCGTCGCCAGCATCGACTTCAACGCCGGCAACATTAGAACCGGCTTCACTCTTTTGGCGCTGCTGGGCAACGATGAGTTATCCCGCATTGCCAAGGATTTCAGCAAGGAGTTGCAGGTCGTCTCCGCCGAGGGTCTGCGTACAAGCTTCTACGAGATAGTGGCCGCATCGCGAGAGGCGCAAACCAGTCTGACTGCCGCGGGCAGAGAGGAGCGCGCCGGAGCGGCGGAAGGCGGTGCCTCTGGACCGTCTTCGGGTTCCAGCGGAGCGACGCCGCATTTGGATCAGTACACTGTGAACATTACCGCGAATGCCAAGGCCGGAAAGATCGACCCGGTGCTGGGCCGCGATCAGGAGATACGTCAAATGATCGATATCCTGATGCGCCGCCGCCAAAACAATCCGATTCTTACCGGCGAGGCTGGCGTCGGCAAGACCGCCGTCGTCGAGGGCTTCGCCAATCGCGTGGTGAGCGGCGATGTGCCTCCGGCATTGCAGGGGATTCATATTCACAGCCTCGATCTTGCACTCTTGCAAGCCGGCGCGGGAGTCAAGGGAGAGTTTGAAAACAGGTTGAAGGGACTTATCAAGGAAGTTAAGTCTTCGACCGAAAAGATAGTTCTCTTCATCGACGAAGCCCATACCATGATCGGCGCGGGCGGTCAGGCGGGACAGAACGATGCGGCCAATCTGCTCAAGCCGGCTCTGGCCCGCGGCGAACTCCGCACCATCGCCGCGACCACTTGGTCGGAGTACAAGAAGTACTTCGAGAAAGACCCGGCCCTGGCCAGAAGATTTCAGGTCGTAAAGGTTGAAGAGCCGACCGAAGAGGTTGCCTGCACCATGCTGCGCGGCATCAAGGCTTCGCTGGAGAAGCATCACAACCTGCGCATCCTCGATGAGGCAGTTACGGCGACAGTTAGGTTGTCGCATCGCTATATTGCCGGCCGTCAGTTGCCCGACAAGGCGGTCAGCGTGCTGGATACGGCTTGCGCGCGGCTCGCGCTGGGACAAAACTCGACTCCTCCCCGCTTGGAGGATTTTCTGCGCCGCATAGACGCGCTTGAAGTCCAGAAACGAGTCCTGGAGCGGGAGACCAAGATAGGAGCCGACCACGGGGAGAAGTTGACCGAGTTGGAAACTCATATCGCCGCCGCGATCGAGGAGCGGGATATCCTCAACGCGCAATGGGAAAAGGAAAAGGTTCTTGTTGAAAGAATTCGCGCCCTGCAGGAAGGTTTGGAGTCTTCTGAGAAGAAGAGGCCGGAAGAGGAGGGATCGGAAGCCGCGGCGAAAGAAAGTGAAGTTAGAACCGAACTTGCGCAGCTCGAAGCCGAGCTTTCCGCGCTGCAAGGCGAGAAGGGCATGATTCGCGTCTCTGTGGATGCGCAGATCGTCGGCGAGGTTATCTCCGGCTGGACGGGCATTCCGCTCGGAAAGATGGTTCGCAACGAGATCGAGACCGTGCTCACGCTCGACGAGCATCTCAAGAAGCGCGTCATCGGCCAGGACCAAGCGCTCGCCACCATCGCGCAAAGGATCCTTACCTCGCGCGCCAATCTGGACGATCCTGTCAAGCCGGTCGGAGTCTTCTTATTGATCGGACCCAGCGGCGTGGGAAAGACGGAGACGGCCATCGCGCTCTCCGACGTTCTTTATGGCGGCGAGCGCAATATGATCACCATCAATATGTCGGAGTTTCAAGAAGCCCATACGGTTTCAACCCTCAAGGGATCGCCTCCGGGCTATGTCGGTTACGGCGAGGGCGGCGTGTTGACTGAGGCGGTTAGGCGCAGGCCTTATTCGGTTGTATTGCTGGACGAAGTCGAAAAGGCGCACCCCGATGTGCTGGAGTTATTCTTTCAGGTCTTCGACAAAGGCAGGATGGAAGACGGCGAGGGCCGCGAAATCGACTTTCGTAACACTATCATTCTGTTGACCAGCAACGCCGCGACGGAAACGGTGATGAAACTCACCGCCGATCCTGAGACCACGCCCGACAGTCAGGGGATGGTCAAGGCTCTCAAGCCGGAGTTGAACAAGATATTCAAGCCGGCGTTTCTCGGCAGGCTTTTGATCGTGCCTTACTTCCCGGTGCGCGACGAAGCTCTCAAGCAGATCATTCGCTTGAAACTGGGAAAGATTCAACGGCGCATCGCAGAGTCGCACAAGATCGCCCTCGAGTACGACGATGCGCTTTTGAACGAAGTGGCCGCGCGTTGCACCGAAGTCGAAAGCGGAGCCAGAAACGTTGACAACATCCTGTCGAACACCATGCTGCCCGATCTGTCGCGCCAGATTCTTTCGCGGATTGCCGAGGGAGTTACGGCGGAAAAGGTAAGCATCTCCGTCAAGGACGGCGCGCTGACGTACACCTGGGATGTTGCTTCTGAGTAGTCGGTAACGATGTGTTCCGCAGACAGCGGCAATTCGTTCTGTAGGAGCGAGTGCTTGAGCCGCCGGGGAGGGATTCGGTGAGAGTCCCTCTCCCGCGGCGTTTGGCGGATCGGCAATCGCATTGAAATCGGGCGCCGAAGTTCCGCGCCGAGAGGAGTTCGTTGATGGCGGAGAAGCCCAACCAAGGTAATGTTTCCTGGGGACAGCAATTGAGTAGCTTGGCGGGAAGGGTAATATCGGCAGACCCGTTTTTTTCGATCCCCCAATGGTTTGTCGAACATATGCCCGGTTTGCCAGCAGGCTTTGCGCCTGGTTCGACGATTCCCGGATTGAAGGACGGCACGGGTTTGCAGGTGAAACTGGTCTCTTCGGCCTCGCCCAACGCTCCGCAGACGAAATTCTGGATCTCTGAGAATGCCGAAATGCCAAAGGATATTGAAGCGGTATGTACCCTGCCTGCGGGCATGTTTCCCACGGGCACCAACTACACATGGGACGTGACGTTGGAAATGGATCTTACCACGCTGCCGAGCGGAAAGCCCAAGTCTCCCGATCCAAAATCGAAGAAGAAGCCGGTGGTGCGTCGAACCTCAACGACGCATCCTCCCATCCGCCAGACGACGAGTTCTCCGAACTTTACAATCCCCTTCACTTATGTGCGCGGCGGCAAACTCACGGTGAAGGTGACCGTGGATTCACTCCATGGTCCGGTATCGGCTACACAAACGGCGGAGATACGCGGCAAAGAACCCTCGCTGCAGCAAATCTCGAATCAAGTCAAGGGCGCGAAAGGGAACGGCCCAGCAATTCTCATGCAAATTCTACTGGGTGAATCGAAACTGCACCAATTTTTTTACAAAGGAGAGCCAAGAGACAAACCAGGCAATTACGAGGGATATCCACTGATGAGCAGTGATCGCTTGGATGGTGTGGGGCTGGGTCAAATCACATATAAAATCCCTACCGAGGACGAGGTGTGGAATTGGAAAGAGAATCTGAAGGAGGCCGTAAAGCACTATAATGATAGCTATGCAACCGCCGGGTCATTTTTCAGAAAATACGAGAGCCGAGACGAGTTCAAAACCCTTGTGAAGGGATACAACGACGCGTGGCTGAAGAATATTAAGGTTAAGCCCGGCCAGCCGACGCCCGAACCACCGAAGATCAAAATGGCAGATCCTAAAGATAAATTCGTAGAAGACGAGACCATCCGGGGCTACAACGGCTTTGGATCTACGGTTAACCCTGTGCATGAATACCGCGCGGAAATGGATTGGGATACTCAACAAAATGTTACCTACCAGACAGTCCTTCAGAGCAAACTGAATGTCACGGTGTCTGCGGATGGAAAGTCTGGGACGGTGAAATGGCATCAGGTTTCGAAGCAGGAGCGGGAGGGCCATTATCAAGCTCTTGGCATCGCTAAGGAGCATTGGGGAGACACCAATTATGTGGATCAAGTGCGGCAGATGACTGCGAAGAAATAGATAGCGTTACCATGACTTAGCTACGTGGAAGGAGAAAGTTGATGAGAGCGTGTGGTATTCGATTATCCTGCGGGATATTGTTCGCGTTGCTGATTGCAGTGTTTTATCAGACGGTCGCCCCGCGTGTGCTTTGTGGGCAGCAGAAAGAGTCAGCTGTCGAGTACCGTAACAAATATCTGTACTTAATTTCCGAAGAAAACAATGTGGAGAAATTTGATGCACAGACAGGGAAGCATCTCGTCACAATCAAGCCGACCGAAAAAATCCCCGAAGGGGTAGGAGGATATGGGATCGATGATGTCTTGTATCTGTCGCATGACGAGATGGTCATGGCGCTTAACTGTGAAGGAGCGACCGGATCGAGTACTCCGCGCAAATGTTTTCTGCTGAAGTTCCGGCTGCCGGATTTCACGTTTGTGGGTTCGCTCACGGTACCTGGTCGCTACACTGCGGGTACCGTACCTCATCTGAGATTGTTGCCGGATGGTACGGTTCGGGTGCTTAATGATACGAAAGCGTATGAGTTGGTGGGAGGTGTTTTTCGGTCCGACCCCAACGTTGAGGATCCGCATATTCCTGGAATTATAAATAAAGACGACTATCCGCTGAGTCTCGACGTTTCGGGATACGATATTTCAGCTCTGGAGGATAAGCCGTCCGCCGGCTTTCCCATACAGGTGAATCTGCTTGATGATCTGGATGGCTCGTTGTTTCTGCTCTTCGGCAATGGTAACGCATTAATTCTGGACAAGACGGCGAAGCGAATCGTCACGATGCATCCCGGATTTGAACCCTATTATTCGGGTGTGCTTTTGGTTCCTGGAGGGAAACAGGTTTTGATAGAAGACAAGCACTCCGGCAAACTAATCTTGCTTGATTCTTCGACAGGAAAGGTGTTGCGCACCGTGGTTGATCCGCACATGGCCGACCCGTTAGCTAATGTACTCGCCATCACTCCTTCCGGCGTGGCCATAATATACGGCTACGATTCCAAGAACAAGAATTATAGTTTATTTGCCACGCCTTTGGGTATGAGTTTTGACGCCCAGCCGACGCGTTTTCAAGGAAGCGGAGGCCACCGAAATACTTATTTCTATGCGGATCGCTGAGGAAAGAAGACATTGCCATGACCGGGCTACTTGGGAGGAAAAAGCGAATGAGTTACGTCTCCGAGAATTACGACAAGGATCCGATTGCTCAGATAGACAAAGGCTTATGGATCGGCATTACGCCCAAAGGAGTTGCCTACTCCGGGAACGACCCCAACGTAGACCCCAAAGCGGATGAAGAAAAAAGAGAACACGCAAACTACGAGTACGGTCAGTGCGTCTCCTACGTGAAGGCGGTCACGCCAGGACTTCCGCAGACAAGCAAATGGAAAAGAGGCGCGAAGGTCAGCCCAGGGTATCACCAAAAGCCGGCTCATCCGGTGGTTGTACAGCATTCTCAGTCTGAAAAAGCGGCCGCGGTTCATCACGGCGCGGCTCATCGCAGAGCGGCGCAACATGGTACCACGGTTCATGCGGCGCCGCCCGCGTTGCACACGGCGCCGGAGCCTTCCATGTTTCAACAGATAGAGAATGCTCTCGATCTTCATCTGAATCTCAAGCAGTACGAGGATGAAGCGCTCAAAGGATATGAGCATTTGCGCACCTATGTGCAGGATGAATACCATTCACTCTTCAACCGCTCCCCTTCCGCATTATCTGTGAGCGCCCCCGCTCAAAGGATACCCGCGGGGACTGTGATTGCGACCTTTACAAAAGAGGGAAAATACCATGGCCACGCCGCTATCTACGAAAAACAGGACGATACCGGTATCTATGTTGTCGATCAGTACATATGGGGTCATCCGCCGTCGCCAATAAGCAAACGACGGATTCGATTTAAATTTGGTCTGGGGCAAAACCCGACAGATGTCAATGACGGAGATAATTTCTATGTTGTGGAATAGGTTAGTTCTCGGATTTATGCTCGTAACTTTTGCTGTATCCTATGCACAAGAGGCTAGGTGCCCTTCCTATCATGGGAGCACGCCCCTTTATGGGGCGAAGTTGTATGATGGCCCTCCCGATCAGTTGGCTGACTTGGAGCCGGATTCGTGGCAGGGCTCAGGCAATAATGGGCATGGATACTATGACGTAGGAGCTATCTTCGATGCCGGACGCAACCTCTATATTGTCTGTATCTATGGAGAATGGAACAGTAAGGATAAAGTGACAGTTAAAATAGATAAAAAAGTCAATCGTTGTAATCTTCGGGCAAGCCCTAAGGGTAAGCCAGCTAGTCTGACCTGTAAATGATTGGTACACTGAAAGAGGCCAAAGACTGTGGAGGCAATTTTGATGTTCTGGAATATGATGATCCTTGCGGTTCTCCTTGCCGCTGCTGCGACATCCAATGCGCAAGATACCAAATGTCCCCCCTATCATGGAAAAGTTCCGCTTGGATACATCGGAGTTAATGATGGCCCGCCTGATAATTTTTCCACCGAACTGTTGCCTGATTTCTCGCACGGTAAAGGGGACCAAGAATACGGTTACTATGACGTTGGATTTATATTCGACAATGGTCACAAACTTTATCTTGAGTGTATTTATGGTGGATGGGACAGCAAAGACAGGATAATCATCAAGGTTGAGAAGAGAGTGAGTCGGTGCTCCTATCATGCACATCCAAACGGTCAACCTGCAAATCTAATATGTAAATGAGTGGCATCTTGGAGACAGGTGTAACGAATGAAGAAAACCATTGTAACAATCATCATTGCCGCTTGTCTTCTCTCCCTAGTCGCTATCTTGGCGTTGCGACATTTTCGCATCGGACCGTCGGCTAATTCGGAGCTTTATAGCCAACTATTTCTGGCCGCGCAAAATGGGCATCCGGAGGAAGTGGAGCAATCGCTTCAAATAGGCGCTAATATCGAGGCTCAGTACCCCCATGTCAGTACTCTTCTGCTTGTGGGCACTTATTCAGGTCAAATTGATGTAGTGAAGTTGTTGCTTCAGCATAAAGCCAATATTAAAGCCAAGGATGACGATGGCCAGAAGGCGCTCTTTCAGCCTGCTCTGAACGACGATACGTACCAAGACAGACCGTACAACGGCGACACGGAAGTTACAAAGTTTCTGCTATCCAAAGTCGCTAACGTGAATGCCGTGGACAAGAAAGGCAGTACGGCGCTGCGAGAGGCAGTCAATCATCATAAGGCCGCCATAGCTATGTTGCTGCGGGCTAAAGGCGCTCACTGAGTCTTTCTGAGTTCGCGGGGGCGCGTGGTCTCGCCCATAATTCCGATTGACCACTCCTATTTCGTGGGATAGGCTGGTTCTTGGTTGATTCTTCGAGACAAGGGAAAACGGCAAAGAAAAGGAAGGAATGAGATGGCAAGCGTGACGCAGACTGACCGGTTGATGCAGTTTACCAGCCCACTCGGCAAGGACGTGTTGCTGATAGAATCGCTGGCCGGCAAGGAGTATATCTCCTCGCTGTTTTGGTACAATGCCGAGTTGCTCGCGACCGCGGGCACGTCGATCGACCCGACGGCGATTGTCGGCTCCAAGGTGACGGTTGCCATCAACCTCAACGATGTGATCGGAACGCGGTGGATCAATGGCATCGTTTCGTCGTTTCAGCAGTGCGCGGGCGATGAGGATTTCGATGTCTACTCGGCGCATATAGTTCCGTCCATGTGGCAGCTTCAGTTGAGCGCCAACTGCCGCGTCTTCCAGAACAAGACGGTTCTGGAGATTGCCAAGGCGGTGATCGGCGAGTATGGATTGTCCATCTCCGATCAGACGAGCAACTCCTACAAACCGCTCGACTATTGCACCCAGTACTCCGAGACGGATTTCAATTTTGTCTCGCGCATACTGGAGGAGAGCGGCATCTTCTATTGGTTCGAGCACAGCGACCAAGACAACAAGATCGTCTTGGGCGACGATCGCAGCGCCTACCAGGATTGCCCGGTATCGGCAAAGGTTCCTTATGCTCTGAAGGGCATTGGAGCGGAGGGGGCATACGCTGCCTGGGTAAGCGAATTCAACTCGATGGCGACCATGGTTCCAGGCAAGCACGCGACGGCGGACTATAACTTTCGCACCTATGCCCGGCTCGATGTTGCCGACAAGAACAGCTCCAGCCCTTACGGAAAGAACGCCTATGAAAGTTACCATTATCCCGCGGGAGAAGAGGGCTACTTGAAATCAGCCGACACGCAATTAGCCACGCAACTTGAGTCGCTGTTTCTCGATGCGCGGGAAGTTGCCACCGATGCCATGGCCGAAGTGCTCAACGGCAATTCCAATGCACGTTCCCTTTGCGCGGGTTATACCTTCACTCTCGATAAACATCCTCGCTCCGCCTGGAACAAGAAATATCTGTTGACCACCGTGGGGCACCATGCTGACCAAGTTCCATCCTATCGGACAAGCGGCAGCCAAGGTACGGGATACAACAACAGCTTCACTGCGATCTCCTCGGATATCGTCTACAAGCCGGCGCGAAAGACCGCAAAACCTACGATCCCCGGCCCGCAGACGGCCATTGTTGTCGTGCCCAGCGGCGAGGATATGTACATCGATAAGTTTGGCAGAGTCTGCGTTCAGTTTATCTGGGATAAGTTGAGGAAGCCGAACACCGTGGACAATACTTGGGTGCGCGTGGCGCAAAGCTGGGCCGGGAATGGATGGGGAACGTATTTTTGGCCGCGAGTTAAAGACGAGGTAGTGGTTCAGTTTCTCAATGGGGATCCGGACAACCCATTGATTGTCGGTTCGGTTTATAACGGCGTGAACGTTCCCAAGTATGCCTTGCCCGACAACAGCACTCGTTCAGGGATCCTAACTCGGAGCAGCAAAGGCGGTTCGGCCGCCAACGCCAACGAGTTGCGCTTTGAAGACAAGAAAGGGAGCGAACAGATATTTCTCAATGCCGAAAGGGACATGGATCATCGGACCGAAAACGACCATCGCCGCTTCGTCGGAGGAAAGGACTCGCTGATTGTTACTGGCAATCAGTTGGAGCAGATAGGCGCGGACTACAACAGGGAAATCAAGGGCAATTCGATAGAGAAGATCGCTTCAAATTCGGATATTGGCATTGGATCGAATCTGACGGAGCAGGTGGGAGGGAATCATACTCTGAATGTCGGTTCCAACGAAAGCATCCAAGTCGGTTCGGCTTATTCCATGAACGCCAACAATACGATTTACATCAATGCCGGCATGAATGTGGTGATCCAAGCCGGGCTGGAGTTGAGCCTGGTCGGCTCCGGCGGCTTTATCACCATCGGACCGTCCGGGGTAGCTATCTCGGGTACGATGGTGATGATCAATAGCGGCGGCGCGGCAGGTTCCGGCAGCGCAGGGTCCACGCCGACTCCTGCAACTCCGACCGCTCCCGACAAGGCAGACGACGGGACCAAGGGCGGCGCGATGTAAAGTTTTAGATAACTTTCGAGCTATCATCGGTGACGTTTGATGGAAGCATTCGCACAACCCGGTTCGCTCGCGCATTTTCCCTCGATTGGGCGGTGGAGCGTTACCGCGATTCCGGGAGGATGGATTTACGTTGCCGACTTCGGCATACGTCAGATGGCGATGGATGCGACGACGATGTCCGCAAGCGTATGCGCGGGACAAGACATACTGGATTCTGAGAACGGGCTTGCCGAGTATATCGAGAAGCAGAAGAGACAGATAGAGAATCATTTGAAGGAAGCGAAGTTTGCAGGTCCGCAAACTACGACATTTGCGGACGCGGACGAAGCCCAATTGCTCTTCGTTCGTCACCATGCGCCTTCGGTTGGGAACATTCTGCACGCGCAGACCTATGTGCGGTTAGGAACTTGGATCGGCATAATTACCTTTACTGCATCGGAGATGCAGCTCAAGGCCGTGCGAGCGGACTATGAGGCATTTGTGAAAGGCTTGCGCATCGGGCCACAGCTGGCGAGTGAACCTGCAGCGAGGGTTCATCGATGAGTCTCGATCATGGAACTCGAAAGCCGTCAGCAGCGTGAATCGCCGATCCGCACATCTGTCCGACTCCGAAGGTGGAAAATGCACTCGCGTTGGCGGCGAATCCGACATATTTGCGCTTCACGTGACGTTCACACTCCCGGTGTGATAGCATCCGCTTTTTAACGAAAGAAGCCTCGCGGATTCATCCTGCATTCATCCGCGGAGCCGGTCCGGAACCCTCCCATGAATGAGGAAGACGGCAAACCGGGATCAGTGGCCCGTAAATCCGGCCACCGCGACGCCCTTGCGGACGCCCCCGTTCCTTCCCTGCCCCGCGCCATTCCTCCTCTTCAGAGCAATCTTCATCGGTCAAGAATCAACCCCTTCGCAGGGGGCAAGGAGAAACGCCATGAAAACCTACCAGGGAAGTGAGATTCGCAACGTAGCTGTAGTGGGGCATGCGCACAGCGGCAAAACCACATTGATTGCCGCTCTGCTGCATGCCGCCAAGATGACCCCAACCCAGGGCCGCGTCGCCGACGGCACGGCCGTAACCGCCTACGACGAGGAAGAGGTCGCCCGCGGCGCAACCATGCAGAACGCCGTCGCCTTTGCCGAGTGGCAAGGCGTCAAGATCAACTTCGTCGATACCCCCGGCTTTCATATGTTTACCCACGAGGCCCGCGCCGCGCTGCTTCCCGTGGAAGCCGCCGTCGTGGTGGTAAACGCCCAGAACGGCGTCGAGTCGGTCACCGAGCGGGTGTGGCGATACGCCGAAGAGGCCGCCGTCCCGCGCATCGTGGTCGTCAACCAGATGGACCACCCCAAGGCCGGCGGCGGCGGCGGCCTCAGCGCTCTCATCGACGATCTCCACGACCGCTGGGGCCGCACCTGCACACCCGTCCAGTTGCCCATCTCCGGTCCCGAAGGCTTTCACGGCGTGGTGGATTTAGTCACCATGCAGGCTTACTACTACACCCCCGGCGGCGATGGCCGCGGCAAGGTTACCGCCGAGATTCCCGCGGGCCTGGCCGCCGACGCCAAGACCCGTCACGAGGCGCTCGTCGAGTTGGTCGCCGAAGGCAAGGACGAGCTGATGGAGGAGTACTTCGACAAGGGCACCATCTCCGAAGAGCACCTCGTCGCCGCCCTCCACGAGGCTATCCGCGAGGACCGTATCTTCCCCGTCCTTTTCGCCAGCGGCCTGGCCAACATGGCCGCGGACCACCTCCTCGACTTCCTCAAGGTCTACGCTCCCGCGCCCATCGAGCGCGCCCCCATTGCCGTCCATGCCCCGGCCCTGGAGGCAGTGGCCGC
>Ga0181520_10004103_pt1 | contig 24778 bp, 22 predicted proteins | sample PEATcosm2014_Bin_29_FD_132451 | JGI IMG/M metagenome (GOLD analysis project Ga0181520, IMG submission 132451) | Peatland microbial communities from MTU Mesocosm Facility, Houghton, MI, USA - PEATcosm2014_Bin02_30_metaG | ecosystem: Environmental > Terrestrial > Soil > Wetlands > Peat | place...
AATTGCCTCAAGCATCTCTTTAACACTCCAAACGTGATTTGTCAAACCGGCCTCCATAGCAGGAGTCACCCTAAGAGTCTGGTGGACTCGACAGAAATTATAATGCATGAAGTAGAGCGCTACGGCTGCGGCATGGTTCTCAACCTTTTTGCTGAAAGCGTTTGTCAGCCTAGTGAATCTCCGAGTGCCCATCCGAATGCTGAGATTCGAGCGCTCCACATAAGAAGTTGAGATATGGTCAGGATCGGGATTCCCAGTGATAGGCTTGCGCTCACAGGACGTGCAAACCGCAGGACTGTACCGCGTTTCCTCTTGGCTCGACTCGTAGGTTTTCACTAGCATGGCATAGTCGATGTCGCATCCGAAAGCCCCCTCGACCGCCTCAAGATATGCGCGGTGTCCATCGGTTGTAAGCTGAATACGGTTCGTGAGCCGACCGGCTAAATCCTCAATCAGAATGCGGGCGCTAGCAGTATCACGATTCCCAACGGTGAAAGAGGGAATCAGTTTTGTGTCAGCGCAGATTGCTGTCCAAGTCCAAACATCTCCATAACCGAAGCGCCCTTTCTTCTCAGCGGGAACGTTCTTTTGCTTTGCGTAGCAGAATGCCCACACTTCATCGCACTGCACGCGCTTGCAAGTGAGGCCGTGAAAAGTCTTGTCCTGATAATCTGCGCTAGCGTAGCCAGCTTCCACTTGGAGTTTGAGCACAGTGTCTTTCGACACGTTCATCATACGTGATGTAGCTCGAATCGAATTGCCTTCAATCAGCGCTGTGATTATCTGAGCTTGCTTTTCTCTGGTCAATCTCTTCATGGCTCCCTCACTTTCAAATACAGTATACGTGAGCGCTCACGTAGTTGTCAAGAGAAAAATGAAGGCAAAGTGAAAATATTTGTCTTGACATTCTAGAGCGGTCACGTATGATTATGGTATGGCAAAGAAAAAGAAAAACCCTTATGCTGTGGCCCTAGGGCGTCGAGGCGGAAAGAAAGGCGGTCCTGCGAGGGCCGCAGCCATGACGCCAGAAGAGCGCAGCGAGAGCGCAAGAAAAGCTGTCTTGGCTCGCTGGGCTAAGGTTAGAGGCGAGAAGAAGGTGTGAGGCAGACCTCACCCGTTCGATTCTGGGGAGAGTCCATCGGGTGATTTGCTGTTTCAGCCATCGCAGTATAGGTGTGCCTTAAAAGGCATCCTCAGAGTGAGGATACCATGGGCACAGTAAAATTTCAAACTGGACGTTGGGTAACGCGATATTCCGTGCCGAACCATCTCCCCTTTCAACTTTGGGAAAGATATATGCCTAGAATTTTTGACGAGATAGTCGAATGCGTCATCTATATTTATGATTCACTTTCTGACGCGCAGGCAGGGGAAAGGCAAGGTGGGAGTGGATTCTTGGTTGGCATTCCATTCCAAGCCAATCCCGATTGGGTGCATACGTACTTCATCACAAATCAGCACGCTATCAGAAGTGCGCGGCAACCTGTAATTAGAATTAACCGCAAAGACGGTAAAGTAGAATATTTTGCGACTGAAAAGCTCAAATGGAAGGCCCATCCAGAAGGCGACGATATTTCTGCATTGCCGTTTGACGCCTTCCATGAGGACGCCCTGACGTTGAGATTCATTCCGCTAGATATGTTCATTACAGACTCCTTAATAAAACGGGAAGACGTTGGCATCGGTGACGATACATTTATGGTTGGTAGGTTTATAAATCACGAAGGAAGGCAAAGAAACGCTCCGGCGCTTCGGTTTGGTAATATCGCAATGATGCCGATAGAGAAGATCGAGAGGAAAGACGGATTCCAGCAGGAAAGCTTTCTGGTGGAAATGAGGTCAATCCCAGGATACAGTGGGTCCCCGGTTTTTTTATACTCTACCCATGCGTGGACAGATTTTTCGAATAGAGAGCTAGAAGAGAAATCAAAAACTTATATCGACCGGATAATCAGCGTGAGTTCATTAGACCTATCGAGGTCGATAGCCAGTCTTAGGCCAAAAGGTCCTTACCTTCTAGGAATTGACTGGTGCCATCTATGTACAAAGGAATTTGTCAGAGAGAACAATGGGGAGCAAGAACCAATTCAGGAACGGTGGATAGTTCGAAGCAACTCTGGAATGGCAGGGGTAATCCCAGCCTGGAAAATACGCGAATTGCTTGATACAGATGAGTTGGTCGAAGCGAGACGCCTAGAAGATGAAGCTGTTACTAAACGGAAGGAGCAATCACCGGTCGCACTTGATTAGTCTTCACTTTTCTTAATCACTTCCTGCATGACCCGGTGAGCGATCTGGTTAGTATCCTCGCGGGGCTTCCGCCTTGTAGGCTTCGTTTTCGGTTTCGGCTTTTTCTCGGTCATACGCAGTGTTCCTTTAGGTAGTTGAAAACTGGCGTTAGAAGGGACTCAGACATCTCAGATGAATCCTTCAATAAACGTCCCTTCAGTCGAGCTTGAAGATTGCCGCTGAGGTCAGAAACTAGAGAAATTTGACCAGACTCTTCCTCTTGGAAATCGTTCTGTGAACGATCAATGAGGCACGAACGAAGATACTCAATAGTTGACCCACTTAGCCAGACCTCCAGTTTTAGCATTGGGTAGATATCCCTGATGACCGAAAATCTATTTCCCTGCCGGAGTATGGTTAAATGCATGTCGTTCGCAATGGATTGGAAACTCGCAAAGTCCTTGTGTATTCTTTTGTACAGGTTATCAAAGAATGGCGAAGCGCCTTGTTCCACAAACCTCGCTCGATGCAGGGAGATTTCAGTTTGTCTCGCCTTATCGTTCCAAGATTTCAAGTACTTGTCTACCCAATCATCAGCCATATGCACAACCTCAGCGGGCCATTCGCGCTGTAAACTAAAGCGTTCAGTCTCAAATGGCAGGATAGCACGTGTTTCAAACAAAAAATTAAGAAAGAATCTCAAACTAGGACACTATCGACTCTTGGCCTGAATTGACACCCCTTGTCTTTGCAGCTATGCTGAGCCATGGCTTGCTCGCGCGCATCTAATCCAGCAGCGGCCTGCCGCATTTTGAGAGCGCTTATCCGAGGATTCGGCCAGCCTCCACACTAATTGTCTTGAATGGTGGCACATGCGGCGGGGCGAGGAGTCAAAAGGTCTATGAGATTGCTTTCGACGAACGCGAGGAATTGGTTGCGCAACCTGCCCCGCTTGCTTGCGCTGCCGATTCTCCAGGCGCCGGAAGAGGCGTTGATGGGGGGCCAGGCAGTCATCGAGGGAGTCATGATGCGCTCGCCGCACAGCTATGCAGTAGCGGTGCGCCAGCCCGGCGGAACGATCGCAGTGTCCAAAGACTACCTGGAAAAGCCGTCTGAAAAGCATCCTTGGCTGAAATACCCGCTCCTGCGGGGGTTGGGGGTCCTGGGGCAGGCGATGGTGCTCGGCATCCGGGCGTTGCGTTTTTCCGCTGAACAAGCGATGGATGAACCGGGGAAGCCCGCCCAAGCCGACAAGAAGCCTGAGTTGAGCAATTGGCTCCTGACAGCGAACCTGGCGTTGTCGTTGGGGTTCTTTGTTTTTTTCTATAAGTATGTGCCGCTTTCGCTGGCCACGTTGATCAGCCGGCGTTACCCCGTGGCGGGCAACCTGCTGATATTCAACTTCCTGGACGGAATAATTCGCATCGTGTTGTTCCTGGGCTTCCTCTTTTTCATTTCGCAATGGAAGGAAATCCGGCGGATCTTCGAATACCACGGGGCCGAGCACAAGGTGGTGTGGGCGTTCGAAAAGCGGGGCGCCATTGACGTCGAGACGGCGCGCGGCTGCACGCGCTTCCACCCCCGCTGTGGAACCAGCTTTCTGCTGGTGGTGATGGCCATCGCCATGGTGTTTTATATGTTCCTGCCCTTCCGCTCCTTTGGTATGCGGTTCGTGGGACGCCTGGCGCTGCTACCGGTGATTGCGGGCGTCTCCTATGAATTCATCCGCTATGCCGCAAAATCACAAGGGAAGCTGTGGCGCTGGGCCGCGCAGCCGGGACTCTGGCTGCAACGGGTAACCACACGCGAGCCGGACGATAGCCAACTCGAGACCGCGATTAAGGCCATCGACACCGCGATGGAACTCGAAAAAACGCGCGGCGGGGAGTTGGTGGTGGCGTGAAGTTGCCAGTGGTCAGTGGTTTGTTGTCCGTTACTGGTTGCCCAGGCCGTCACCCGAGCCGGAAGTGGAGAGATGAGCCTATAATGACGTAGTGCCTCAGTATTACTCTTAGCTCTCGCCTCATTGCTTCGACTGATAACTGACGACTGAAGACTTTTCTTGGTGAAGCATGCATTTCCTCGATAAAGTTGCAGAAATTGAAAAAAAGTACGAGCAGTTGACGGCGCAGCTCGGTGACCCAGCCGTATTGGCAGACCAGGCTTTCTACCAGAAGACCGCCAAGGCGCACTCGGAGCTCAGTGAGGTTGTCGAGAAGTACCGCGAGTGGAAGAGCATCCAGAAAGGGCTGGAAGAAACCAGGGCGCTGCTGGCGGAAGCCTCGACCGACGCCGAAATGAAAGCTCTCGCGCATGAGGAACTCGCTGACCTGGAAAAGCGGCAGGCGAAGGTCGAAGAGGAAATCAAAATCCTCCTGCTTCCCAAAGATGCCAACGATGAAAAGAACGTGATCCTGGAAATCCGCGCTGGCACAGGAGGGGATGAAGCGACGCTCTTTGCACAGGAAGTCTTCCGCCTGTATAACCGCTATGCGGAATCTCAAGGCTGGAAGGTGGAGGTGCTCTCGACCAGCCTTTCCGGCATCGGGGGGACGAAAGAAGTCATCGCCCTGATCGAAGGGCAAAGGGTTTATAGCAAGCTCAAGTACGAGAGCGGCGTGCACCGGGTGCAACGCGTCCCGGCCACAGAGCAGCAGGGACGCATCCACACCTCCGCCATCACCGTGGCGGTCCTTCCGGAAGCTGACGAAGTCGAAATCGAAATTGACCCTAAAGATATTCGCATCGATACGTTCTGCTCCTCGGGACCAGGCGGCCAATCGGTGAATACCACCTATTCCGCGGTGCGGCTGACGCACCTGCCTACCGGCATGGTGGTTTCCTGCCAGGATGAGAAGTCGCAGATCAAGAACCGCGCCAAAGGGCTGCGCGTGCTCCGCTCGCGGCTTTACGAAATGAAACTCCAGGAACAGCAGAAACAAATCACGGAAGAGCGCCGCTCCATGGTCGGCACGGGAGACCGAAGCGAGAAAATCCGGACCTACAACTTCCCTCAGAACCGCCTCACGGACCATCGCATCGGCCTCACCATTCACCAGCTCGACCGCGTGATGGACGGAAGGATCGATGACATCATCGAAGCGCTGATCGCCCACTACAGAGCAATCGGCTGAAACACGAAGAACGGTCAGTTGGCAGTTGTCAGTCAAACCGGCTGAGAACTGATGACTGAAAACTGAGAACTGCCTTTCCGCCATGCACCTTCGCACCGCTCTCAGGACCGCTCTCGAGACACTTCTGCAGCATCAGGTCCCTTCCGCCCAGCTCGCCGCCGAGCTATTGCTGATGCATGTCCTGGATTGCGATCGTGCTTTTCTTCACTCCAACGCGGAGATTGAACTGCCGCCGGAGAAAGTCGAGCGCTACTTCCTGCTGATTGAGGAGCGAAGCTCCGGCAAGCCGACGCAATACATCACCGGCCATCAGGAATTCTGGGGGCTCGATTTCGAGGTCAATCCGGACGTCCTGATTCCCCGGCCTGAAACCGAACACACGGTAGAGCAAGCGCTGGAACTGGCGCGCCGCAGCGGATGGCCAATGGACGCCCGGCTGCGCATCGTAGACGTAGGGACCGGCTCCGGATGCATCGCCCTGGCGCTGGCTTTCGAGTTGCCGCGCGCCATCCTCTTCGGCGCCGACATCTCCAGGCTGGCGCTCGTGGTGGCCTCGCGAAACGCGGTCCACCTGCGCATGCCGGAGCGGGTGAAATTCCTCGAGAGTGATCTCCTGGGTCGCCTTCTTGATAAAGATTTCGTTGGCACCTTTGATATTGTGGTCGCAAATCCGCCTTACATCGGGGAGGGAGATCTCGACAGGGTGCAGCGGGAGGTGCGGGAATTTGAACCCCGCATCGCTTGGGGAAACCTCGAGCGCGGCGACGAAATCTATGCCCGGCTCTTTCCGCAGGCTTTCGAGGTGCTTAGGCCTGGCGGCTTCGTAGTGGTCGAGATTGGCTACAATATGCGCGACCAGGTGCTCGCCCTGCTGGGCCCGCGCTGGACGGAAATCGAAGTCACCCCGGACTTGGCGGGCATTCCGCGAGTGGTGAGCGCCAGGAAGATGGAGTCAGGAGCCAGAAGTCAGGAGTCAGAAGCTGCGTGAATGGGAGTTAGTAGACGCGGGGGCGATCCTCGTCGTCGCCGGAGTGCTGCCACAAGGGCCGCCCCTACATACATCTCGTCCGCGGACTGAGAGATGATCACTCAAATCCTGCACGTGGACATGGACGCCTTTTTCGTTTCCGTGGAGGAGCTTGAGAATCCTTCGCTGAAGGGCAAGGCCGTAATTGTGGGCGCGGATCCCGACGGGCGTGGCGTGGTGGCTGCGGCCAGCTATGAAGCGCGCAAGTTCGGCGTGCACTCCGCCATGCCGATCCGACAGGCCAAGCAGCTCTGCCCGCAGGCCATTTTTCTACGGGGCCATCATGAAAAGTACGGCGACTATTCACACAGACTCTACAAAATCTTCGGCGAATTTACTCCGGTCGTCGAGATGATGTCCATTGACGAAGCCTACCTTAACCTGACAGGCTGCGAGCGCCTGCACGGTTCAGCATTTCGAGCGGCGGACAAGCTGGTTCGCACCGTCAAGGAGCGCACCGGCCTTAACTGCTCGATTGGCCTCTCCACCGCTCACCTGGTTTCCAAGATTGCCTCTGACCAGGCCAAACCGCACGGGCTGCTTTACGTCCTGCCGGGCTGCGAGGCGGCATTTCTGGCTCCGCTCCCCATTCGGCGCATGCCGGGGATTGGAAAAGTGACGGAGCCGGAACTGCGCTCTTTTGGCATCACCACCATCGGCGATCTCCGCCAAATGGGGGAAGAGAAGCTGGTGGCGAAGTTCGGCAAATTCGGCGAATGGCTTTACACCAAGTCGTGCGGACGGGATATCGAAGCTTACGGCTATTCCGAGCAGCCCAAATCGATCAGCCACGAAACCACTTTTGACCGCGACATCGACGACCTCGAGGAACTGGAGCGCACTCTTTCTTACCTGGCCCAACTCGTGGCCCGCCGTCTGCGCGATCACGGCCTGTACTCGCACACGCTGGGATTGAAGCTTCGCTATGCGCCCTTCAATACCCTCACCCGCGACGTCACCATCGACGAACCGACCAATCTCGACTCGGTCATTTTCGAAAACGTGCTGAGTCTATTTGAAACTGCATACGATCCGAAGAAGAAAGTCCGGCTGGTGGGCGTGCGTGCGTCGAACCTCGAGCGCAGCGTGTTTCAACAAAACTTGCTGGAAGCCCCACAGCACGAAAAACTTGGCAAGATTCTCGAGGCCGCCGACAAGCTGCGCGAAAGGTTTGGCTTCGAAGCCGTCCAGTTGGCGCGTTCACTCGAACCCGGCAAACCATCGAAACCGCGCAAGCGTCGGGAATTCCTCGGGAGGGAGGGTGAATAAGAGTGAAAACAGCCTACCTCGACATCGAAACGAACTACGTGGGAACCTACACCGACCAGCGTCTTTTCCGGGACTGCAAAAACCACAAGATTACGGTGATCGGGGTAAGGATCGTGGAGGGCGAAAAAGAAGCCTTTATCCAACTTATTGGAGAGGAAGCCACTCGTGAGGCGCTGATGGGAGTGCTTGCCGGGGTGGAGCGGCTTGTCACTTACAACGGGCGGTCGATTCCTGACGAGGTGAAGGGGTACACGGGATTCGACTTCCCGGTGATTGCCGCCCAACTGGGTGTGGTGCTGGACAGGACGATCACCCACCTCGACCTCTGCCCGGAATGCTGGAAGGCGGGCCTGTGGGGAGGCCAGAAGGCCATCGAGGAGATGCTGGGGCTGAAACGAGAACTGCCTGGCAAGGACGGCAAATGGGCCGACGACGTCTGGAAGAGATATGAGGCCACCCGCGACGAGCACCTCCTACAGGACTTGCTGACCTACAACCGGGAAGACGTCTTCATGCTTCGCACGATCGAAGACGCCCTGAAGGCGCGAAGCGGGCGCAATCCGCATGCTTGAATTCAACGAGTCGGGCAAAACAACGAACAATCTGTTTTGGTTTTGCTGTGAATCACGGCATAATGAACGGGATTCTTTGGGGAGGACTCTTAATCCATGCTTTCACGAACCCTGTTCTGGATGGCGTTGATCTCGGCATTACTAACGGCCTCGACCGCGGCCCGCGCGGATGAGATCTCAGTTCAAGGCGGCCCGGCTGATACTGGCTTCAACCTCGGCTCGGTGGCGACAATCCGTGCCACAGTCAAAGGCCTTGCGGGTGACGTGGGCCGTTACAGCGTGTTTGCAGAAATCCAGTATGCGGGAACAACCTCCACCACCAGCGTCCAGATGGACCGGGTGGCGGACTCCACGCAGGGGCAGGCTGAATACGAAATCGGCTGGCCGATTCCCGCTCAAGCGCCCACGGGGCTCTACACGGTAGCGGTGCGCGTGCAGGATCGCACCACTCGTCGCACCGTCGCGCTGCAATCGCTGCGCCCGTTTGTCGCGTACAAAAAACTTGTTCAGATTTCGCATTTAAGCCTGGACAAGACTTTCTACACTGTTGGCGAGCCGCTCGAATGCGGGTTGACTTTGGAAAACCTGACCGATGCTGAGCTTGACAACCTTACCGTCGAGTTCTCGAATTCGAATTATCCCTGGATCGCGTTTTACTCGGACGCCGCCGGCAATCCTGACCTGGCGTTGAAAGTCCTGCGCGATCATTTGAAGCTGCCGGCGCGCGGGACGGCGACAATCCCCATGATGAAGGCGGGGGCTGCCACGTTTTTGCAAGGAAAGCAGAAAGAAGTAATGGGGTCCGGCCTCCCCGAACGCCACGATAAGACGCCGCCGCCCGAAGTGGATGACTACACCGTGGCCGTCTGGAATGCAGACCACACCATCCTTTACGACATGCAGTTTACGAACTACGCGATAGTGCGGCCGCCGGACCTGGAACTTCCCATCCCTTACAGCAGGGATTTCACGCACCCGTACAATTCTGATATTGACTTCGAAAGATATCGGCAATATTACGCGCCAGGGCAACTCTCGCCATTTATCAGCGTGGACCATTCGCGAACGCTCTACCGGCCCGGAGATCAAGTCAGAATCGTATGCACGCTGAAGAATGCAGGGGAAGAATCGTGGAAGGGAGCGGAGTTTCGCGCCATCATCCTCGATCCCGCAGGGAAAGCCGTCCAGAAAGCGGCGCTGCGCTCGGGGATCAACCTTGCGTCCGGACAGACCCTCGCTGTTGACTCGGATTCCTGGGCGATTCCGGCCGACCAGCCTCCCGGCACGTATCGTGTGAGACTGGAATTGACCGTCGAAGGCGGCAGAACACTGGCGGGAACCACGACCGAAATCGCGATCAACACGCTGCCGTCCTCGCTCATGATCGTCAACCCTCATGAGGATGACGAAGCCGCCTACGGCGGGCTCATCCGGGCGGCAGTGGAAGCGGGGATTCCGGTGCGTGCCGTGATCCTGACCGGCGGCGATGTGGGCGAGTGCGAGCGTTACTACAACAAGCCCTGCGGGCCAAACGAGGCGCGGGGGTTCGGCATGGTCCGCATGGAGGAAAGCCGCGAAGCTTTTGAACACCTCGGCCTGAGCCGCGACAAAGTCGATATCCTGGGCTTGCCCGATGGCGGGTCGGGAGCGATCTGGTCGCAGCATATCGAGGTCTCGAACCCGTTCTTATCGGTCTACCTTGCGGTCGACCACTCGCCGTACGAGCATGTTCTGAAGCCGAATCTGCCTTACGCGCGTGACGCCGTCATCAGCACCCTTCAACAGCTCATTACGGATTTTCATCCCGCCATGATCGTGCTCCCCCATCCCGACGAGCGCCACGTGGATCACCGCACCACGAACTGGTTCGTTATCAAAGCTTGTCAAGGCTTGCTGCGCGAACATAGAATTGATCCACAGACCATCATTTGGGGAGATAAAGCGTACGGCGCCGGCGGATTCAAGCCTGCGCCCTATAAGTACGAAAACGTCGTTGTCTACCTGAGCGGCGAAGCCTCGGCGCTTAAACACGAGATGAGCTGGATTTACCAGTCGCAGGACGGAAACCTGGACGAAGGAATGAAGAAGATCTTTTCAGAACTCCCTCGCCAGGAAGAGCACGTGCGCATCGTGGATTGGCGGGAACACGAAGGGTGGAATGAATAGGGGCTAGGAAAGCCAAAGTACAGTTCAAATGGCAAAGGGCAAATGGCAAATTTCAAGTTCTCTTTGAATTTGCCATTTGAAATCTGAACTTCTTTTCCCTAGCCACTAGTCCCCAGCCCCCAACCCCCAGTCCCTCGACGCTGGCATCCTCGGGTAGGTGACGGGCATCTAATTGCTGAGTTTCTGACTCGAAAGGAAATGATTGTGAGGTGATCTGTGAGAAGAAGCATCCTCCCAGCCGTAACCACGATTCTCTTGAGCGCTGCCATGCTGACGGGTGCAAGCGTCCAGCGTTGGATTCACATTCGCGTGGAGAGTGCGAAAGGGACGAGCGGGGACGTGAGCTTTAACGTGCCGATTGAGATGGCGTCAGCAGTTTTGCCTGCGATCCCGTCCGATCATGAACACCATGGGAAATTCAATATTCAGGCTTCGATAAATGGCGCCGATTTGCGGGCCCTCCTGGACTCGGTCCGGAATTCGCCCGACAACGTATTCATTACCATGGAGCGCCACGACGCCGAAGTAAGCGTGGCGAAGTCCGGCCGATTCTTATTGATCAAGATCGTTAACAAGCCAACCCCGGAACATAAGACAGGTAAGACCATTGCTATCAAGGTGCCGACCTCAGTAGTTCGGGCCATGGCCTCCGGCAATTCTGAAGAGATCGATGTGAACGCCGGCATTCATGCTTTGGCTCTCGAGGGCGAGGTTGACGTTACGGTGAACAGTGACAAGGAAACCGTCCGAGTCTGGACCGACACGAAGACTACGACTGACTAGGTGCTGGGGGCTGGGTACGAGGGGCTGGAGAAAGCCGTCAGCTATCAGCCCTCAGCCGTCAGCGAACGGAGTAATCCCTATTCCCTAACCTGAGCGCTTCCAGTCGGGCGCGACGCAGGGCCTCGACAGGCTCACCGGAGGGGATAAACTCCATGGCCACGTATCGATCGTACTTGAGTGCTGCGAGTTTCTTATAGATGTTGGCATAGTTGATTTCGCCGGTCCCGGGTTCATGCCGTCCGGGAACGTCGGCCACGTGCACCAACCCCAGCTTGTCGATGTTCTTTTCCAGCTTCTCAATCAGGTTGCCCTCGGAGATCTGTTCGTGGAAAAAGTCGTCGAGGAACTTGACGTGCGGGTTGCCGACGCGACTGATGATCTCGAAGCCTTCCTGCACCGACCAGAGGTAGTAATGGGCATTCTCCTCGAGGTCGATATTCTCCAGCATAATCGTGATGTTGTTCTTCTCCGCAACGTCCGCCGCGCGCTTGAGTCCTTCAATGCAGCTCTGGTGCTGGGCCGCCCGCGGCATGCCCGGCACGACGTCGCCCGACATGACGATGATGGCGCGGCACTCGAGCTTCTCCATGGCCGGGAGCGCCTGGCGCAGGTCGGAAAGAAAAGCTTCTCGCGCTCTCGGGTCTCCCACGCCATGCGCAAGCCCGGCGGTCACATCGAAGGTGATCCCCAGCTCACGCCGCTTGCGGTCGGCTCTGCGAAACTCCTCTTCCGACCAATCTTTGTACTCGCCGACCAGTTCCACAGCGTGGTAGTCGGCTTCCGCGACCTTTTCAAGCCGTTGTTCAAACGGCAGCTTTTCAAATACTGTCCAAAGCATCACTGAGATTTTGAAAGGCACTCCGGGGACTTCCCCCTCCGGCGGCGCAGATGAGGAAAGGGCCGGCAAGCCTGCCAGGGCAGGCGCGGCTAAAGCTGTGCCGGCAAGAGTGCGGCCGAATTGACGTCGATTCATGGTAGTGACCTCAGCTTCCTGTAAGGGTTGTTTTTCTCGACACAAGACAATACCATCGTTGTCGCACAATTTCAGCTCTGATGCAGAGGCGGTGCTCGGGCAACCCCAAGGCTTGTCCTTACAGCGCCAAGCGCAGGAAAGGAGCTTTATGGGAAACGATCTGCTGTTAGCGGGACAGGTAGCCGTCGTCACCGGCTCGACCCAAGGAATCGGGGCGGGAATCGCGCGGCGGTTTGCCGAAGCAGGGGCTCGAGTGGTGGTGCATGGCTTGGTCCGCCACCATCCGCAGGGTGAAAAGCTGGTGAAAGAAATCGAGGCGGCCGGGAACGAAGCGCTGCTCATCGTCGGCGACTTGAAACAGGAAAACCACTGCCGCGACCTCATCCGGCAGACCCTGGGGCGCTTCGGCCAGCTCGACATCCTTGTAAATAACGCCGGCGTGTACACGCGCGGCAGCCTGGAGACCACTTCTGTGGCGCTCTGGGATGAGATTGTTGCTACCGACCTTCGCGCACCTTTCATCCTTTGCCAGGAAGCATTCGCGCACATGAAGCAACGCTCCCGCGGGTGCATCATCAACATCGGGTCCGTAGTCGCCTATATGGGTTTCCCGAACATTATGGCTTATTCCGTTGCCAAGGGCGGATTGATGACCTTCACCCGGAATCTTGCCGACGCTCTCAAGAAATACCGGATTCGAGTCAATCAGATTAATCCCGGCTGGGTCCTGACTGAAGGCGAGCATCATACGCGAGCGGTGGAGGAAGGACTCGGTGAAGGTTGGATCGAGGAAGCCGTCAAGACCCGCCCCTTCGGCCGCCTCCTTTTGCCCGCGGACATTGCCAACGCAGCCCTTTTCTTCGCCAGCAATGAACTACTCAGCGGCGCCGTACTCGACTACGATCAAATGCCGCCCGGCGCACCCAGCGTCGCCGGGACAATTCAAGTGCCGAAGAAATAAGTACGCGGGAAGTCAAAAGGCAAAACGCAAAATGCAAAACTGCAGGCCGGCCGGACGACCGACTTACTTTTGCCCTTTGCCTTTTGCGCTTTGCCTTTTGACTTGTCTTTCTGGCAAGTGCAGCTCAGCGTCTGGCGCCGTCGACCGACTCGAGGTACTCTTCCACCATCTTGGTGAAGTTACGGACGAGCGGCGGTAGTTCGTTGACTGCGACCGCCGCCGCCTGCTTGATGGTCTCTGCGTTCCTCAGGAGGTCGGTGATAGAATCAAGCGCTTGGGCGATGGGGTATTCAACGCCGACCAAGCGGGCTGGATTGAAGCGCACGAAGTTCTTTAACTCGCGCTCGACTTTGTCGGCGGTGGCCAGCACGCCGCATTGTTTCTCACGAAACTGGTCCCAGATGGGTCCTGATTCGGGGAAGCCTTCCAGAGCGTGCTTGTGCCCGACGTATTCGAGTTCGCATCCCAGCCACTCGAGGTCTTGTGCAAGTTGAAGAACTCTCGGTTCAGGCATATCAGTGCATTTTAGTACAAGTGGCGGGTGAACAGGTTGAGCTAGCCCAATGTTCATTGAACCACCATGACACCAAGCCACCAGGGTGCCGCGACTTGAATTAGGACCGTAATGCTTGCTGGGTGTCTTTGTGGATTGGTGGTCCCGGAAGAGAGGACAATATGGAATATCGGACTCTATCTTCGACCGATTTGAGCGTCTCCCGGCTCAGTTTCGGCACACTGACGTTTGGCTCGTCGATGGACGAGGCGGCGGCCTCGCGTGCAATCGACCGGTGCCTTGCCGAGGGTATAAACTTCTTCGACACCGCGAACGTCTACAACAAGGGCGCAGCCGAAACGTTGCTTGGCAAGGCGCTCGCCGGAAGACGCCAGACGGTGATTCTGGCCACGAAAGTAGGTTTCAGGAGCGGCGCGCCCGACGACGAAGCAGGGCTTTCGCGCGTCGCTATTCGTAAATCGCTAGACGCAAGCCTCAAGCGCCTGCAGACCGACTACGTGGACCTCTTCTATCTCCACCTGCCGGACCACGCGGCGCCGATTGAAGAAACGCTCGCTGCGATGGATGAGGCGGTCCGCGTCGGCAAGGTGCGGTACCCGGCGGTCTCGAACTACGCGGCGTGGCAGGTTTGCGAGATTCGCTGGATCTCGGAAAAAAGCGGATTCAAGCCGTTCTTCGTCTCACAGCCGATGTACAACGTCCTCGTCCGCGGCATCGAAGATGAGTACCTGCCATTCTGCAAGCGGTTCAACATCGCCGTCGTGCCGTACAATCCGCTGGCCGGCGGCCTGCTGACCGGCAAGCAATCCAGGCAGCGGGGGCCAATCCCGGGAACACGCTTCGACGGAAACAAGCTCTACCTCGACCGTTATTGGCACGACGACTACTTTGCCGCCGTCGCAGAGTTGGCAGGCACTGCGGGCGAGGCGGGGAAGAGCCTGGTTGAACTCGCGTTCCAATGGCTACTCAGCCAGGCGCAAGTGGACTCGGTCATCCTGGGCGCGTCGAGCCTCGAGCAACTCGAAGAAAACCTCAAGGCCTGCCAGGACGGCCCACTTGACGAATCTCTCCTTGCCCGGTGCGACGCAGCCTGGAAACGGCTAAAAGGCATTACTCCAAAGTACAACCGGTAATCGGGTGATCGGGCGAACAACAACCTTGTGCGTCTTTCGTGCCCCGTGCAAGGCTGCGACGCGCAGGCATGCCAAAAAACGGCGCGTCCGCGTCGCCCGCGCTTGCTTGCCCGATCACCCGATGATTTTGACTTGACATCGATAAAGCTTGCGCTATCCTCTACCGCACAGGACGGAATGCTACATGTTCGCTGATGTAGTCAATGAAGTCCAAAAATCTAGAGCCCTAAGCCGAGGGTGGAAGGCACAATCCTTCTGCCCTCGTCTTGTGTTGCTCGGTTTCATTCTGGCGGGCGCTGCAGCGGCAAGTTCAGGCGGCCAGGGGAGCACCAAGGGAGCAGGTAAGACCGAGGTGCAAGCCGCTCACGCCCTGTCGACGCGCGTTGTCGCCTACCAAATTGAGGCACGTCTCGATCCCGTTAAGAAGACCGTTGACGCAACGGAGACCCTGACCTACCACAATCTCACCGGCCGGCCTCTGGACATTTTCCCGTTCCATCTTTATTTGAACGCTTTTCAACCCATGTCCACCTTCATGCGTGAGGTGCGCCTGTACGGGACGCGAGGGACGGGTTCCGAATCCAGTTGGGATCCGAAACACTACGGCGCCAGCGAAGTGAAATCCTTCGAAGCAGTGGGGCAAGGTGATTTCACGAAACGTCTCGAATTCATTCAGCCCGACGACGGCAATGTGAACGACCGCACGGTTTTTCAGGTGAAGCTTGCGAAGCCGGTCGCACCGGGCGCGGACGCGGTGTTCAAAATCGCGTTTCACGACCAGCTTCCGGAAGTAGTGGAGCGCACCGGCTACAAACGAAATTTTTTCATGGTGGCGCAGTGGTTCCCGAAAGTCGGCGTGTGGTGGCACGACGCCTGGAATTGCCACCAATTCCATGCCACGTCAGAGTTCTTTGCAGACTTCGGCGCCTTTGAAGTGAAAGCCACCGTGCCGGAGAACTACATCGTAGGGTCAACGGGTGATTTGGTTTCGTCTATTTCTAATCCCGATTACACCAAGACGGTTACGTGGCACGCCGAGGATATCCACGATTTCGCCTGGACGGCCTCGCCGGACTACAAGCTGATCGAAGACTCCTGGACTGGATCGGCGAGTACGGTGCATATCCATCTGCTCCTCTCGCCCGGGCACGAAAGTTCCATTCGCCGCTACCTTGCGGTGATCAAGAGCACTCTAGACCGCTTCGACAAGTGGTACGGACCGTATCCTTATGACCGCATTACGCTGGTTGATCCTCCCCAAGGCGCGCTGGATGCCGGCGGGATGGAGTATCCCACGCTCATTACCTGCGGAACAACCTGGTGGATGCCCGAGGGCTTGCTCGGCGTGGAGTTGGTTACCGAGCACGAATTCGGCCACCAGTACTGGTATGGAATGGTGGCCACGAACGAGTTCGAAGAAGCTTGGATGGACGAAGGCATCAACAGCTACACCGAAGCCAAGGTGATGGAATCGCTCTACGGCAAGTGTACCTCGCTGCTCAACCTGTGGGGCATGAAAGCCGACGATGCTGACTTGCTGCGAACGGAGTACCTGGCGGTGCCGGATACCGACCCGCTGAGCCCCTTCGCGTGGAAGTTCATGAACAGCGACACGTACGCGGGAATCACCTATGGCAAGACGGCGACGATGCTGTTGACGCTCGAGGGCATCGTCGGCGAAGACACCATGCGAAAAGCGATGCGCACCTATTTCTTGCGCTACCGCTTTACGCATCCCACCGGCACGGACTTTGTCAAGACTGTTGAAGAGGTCTCCGGCCAGAAGCTGGATCGGTTTTTCGACCAAGCCCTTTACGGCACCAACGTCCTCGACTACGAGGTGCTCTCCATCCGTTCCGATCCTCTGAATTGGTTCGAACACCACCCTTCGAAGCCCACGAAAGGCGTAACAGCGTACCGCGACACGGTGCTGGTGCATCGCAAGGGCGATTTCATTATGCCGGTCGAAGTACGCATCGTCTTTGATAACGGCGAGCGACTGCTGGAGAAATGGGACGGGCGCGATCGTTGGGTGCGCTTCAGCTACGACAAGAAAGCCAGGGTGACGTCGGCCGAAGTCGACCCGCAACGGGCGATCCGGCTCGACGATAGCTTTTTTAACAACGGCCGCACGGCGGGAGTCGACCGGCGGGCAACACGAAAGCTGGCAACATACTGGCTCTTTGCTTGTCAGTACCTGGCACAGCTGCTTGCGTGGCTGGCGTAACTTAATCGGGTGATCTGGTGATCGGGAGATCGGGTGAACGGAAGAGCGGGCGAGCGGGTAATTCGACAACGGGTTGATGTGATTCCAGAATTAAGGACTCTGCACGGGATTGGTTTTGTTCATCCGATCTCCCGATTTCTTGATGGGGACTTATCGTGACTGATCTGAACAAGAGTCCATTCACTGCTGGGCTAGGTATGGTCTGGCGGCGCCAGAGTGTACTTTGGTGGATCTTCCTGGTCAATCTCGTGCTCGCCGGAATGGGCGCCGTCACATTTATGCGGCAGGTCAGCCCCGTGCTCGATCAGAGTCTTCAAGGTCTGGCGTTTGTGCATAGTTTTAATCCCTTCGTTTATTCAGACCTGATGACGGAAGCGCACGGGACTTCAGCGCCAAGCGCGGCCTCCGCCTGTCTCATGCTGGTCTTCTTTGTTTTCGTGCTGTTTGTGGAAGGCGGCCTGCTCGAAACTTATCGGCTGGACCGCGGACTGAGCAAAGGCGAGTTTTTCGAAGTCAGCGGCCGTTTCTTCTGGCGATTTGTGCGCCTGCTCATCATGTTGCTGATCGCCCTGATTCCCGTGGGTATCGTTTACAGATTAACGACGGGCACTACGCACCTGTTGAATGAACGATCGCCCAGCCCCATGCCGGGGGTCTGGTCCCAGTTCAGCGGGCTGCTCGTGGTGCTCTTTTTGCTTCAGGCGACTCGCCTTTGGTTCGACATGGCGCAGGTTCGAGCCGTGGCGGAAGACGAACGCGCCATTCGCCGCGCCCTCGGCCGCGCCTTCAGGATCACTTTTGGAAACTTCGGTTCGCTCTATTGGCTCTACCTGCGGATCAGCGTCGCGGCTTGGCTGGCGATGGCTTTGCTCGGATGGATTTGGATCAGGCTCGTGAGGCCGGAATGGGTCGGCGCGTCTTTCCTTGTCACGCAACTGATGCTGCTGACTTGGCTGGCAACGCGGCTATGGCAACGCGCCAGCGAGACGATCTGGTATCAGCAACGAATCGTAGCAATCATCAAGGAACCCGATCTGGCGCCCGCACCACAGGCTGCCCTAGCCGTAGAACCCGTGGGTCCTGACTTCAGCATGTAGCCGCAATCCTCGTAGCGCTGGCGAGTCGTCGGTGCCGTACCACCGAAAGGGATCGACCCTGCCCAATACGCGTTGTGGGGCTCTTCTCTATTCAGTGTCGGAACCGTTCCACGATTTCCTTATCATAAAGCGAGCGCGAGGCACGATAAGCCCAGTAATAAGGGTTATCACGCCACACGTATTGGCGGTCCGCCAGGAAGAATCGCCGCATGGCGAGGGTGAAGCGGCGGCGTTGAAGTCTTTGCATGTCAGAATTCGCTAGTGGGGAGCCGCCGCAGTCGTTCAGAAAGAGTACAGCTGCGTCCCCATCCGTCACGCTCGGCTTGCCGCCGCCGGGAAGCCGAACCGCTTTGGGCCGCGGCACTAATCCGATTCCCGCGACGCATCCGGCGCTTGCGAGGTCATTCACCACCGTACTGCGCTCCCGATCAATGAACTTATCGATGCGATGGGTCAGGGTCAAATGCCTTTCGTCCAGAGTAATGGTCGTATCGTGCGTGGCCGCTGCAAGCCAGACCTGAGTTTCTTCGCCTGGAACGGAAGCCGGCCAAATGCGGATGTGATGCCGCTTGGCGACGGTGTTGAGCGTCTTCTGAAAAGAGAGAGAGTCTGTCTTTCCGCGGTAAATGAGCGGAGCGATGGGGGCGGTAGGGTCCGCCTTCATCGCCAGGAACGCCGAGTACATATGTGTGAAAGAGCGTCGCGTCAGCGGCTGGACCGTCGTCCAGCCGGCGGCCAGAAACGCTTGCTCTACCTGTTCGCGTGAACCAAAGAACACAAGGTGGATAATATCTCCAGCTAAACTCTTATCCGGACGGTAAACTTCCTCAGGCTGCGCCGCCACCCAATCGGACAGCTCGGAGGCCACCGGGACCAGCTTCTCAGACGACGGCGTAAAGTCGCTCCGCACCTCGGCCCGCACCTCCAAATCAGTTCCGGCGGGAAGCTCGATTTCCGGGTCCGGCAATCGATAGAGCAACATCTCTGAGGTGATAAGCGCCACCGCGGCCAAAGGCGTGGTGGCGATATGCGTGTAGATTTCCCCGCCAGCTCCCGTCAACCCGAAGGCCGAGCGTGAAACCAGCAGCGCTCCCGGCCGGTACCAGAGACCGTTGAGCCAACTGTACGGGTGGCTCGCCGCCAGCACCCCTTCAATTCGATTCTCGCTTACTTTTTCACGCGCGTTGTCCACGCCTTCCAGCGCCACGCCGCACTCGATGACGGTCCCGTCGGGCAACTGGCACTCGTCAAACTCCACCTCGAGCATCGCTCGCTCTCGAAGCACGCCAAATCGCACCGAGGCCGACTTCGTCACTTTGCCGCTGATGACGCTGCCGCTCGGAAGGAGATCGATTCCTGCGCGAACCACAGGCCCGATGACCTTGGCTTCGAAATGCGCGCCGGCGGGCGAATAGCTCGCGATCGGCGTCAGCAGGCGGATCACCATGTCCTGACTACGCTCCCCCGCAACCGTGCACCGTGTCCCCAGAAGCGCCAAGACAAGCACCACCATCACTGAAACTCGCCCCCATGGCGGCTTGCAAATCTGCAACCGCAGCGATGTTCCGCTTCGCTCCGAGCGATGGGGGTGCTTGTCTCCACAGTTAGAGATGTGATCGCCGGGTTTTGACACAGAGACTGTTTGGGCTTTCATTAGTCTAGGGGACGATAAGTCCGGGACGCAATGCGGCAGACCGCGCATACTACCACAACGCTAATGAGGCCATCAACGGCATAGTGATAGCGGTAGTAAATGGTGGCCAGGTAAACGAGTGCGGCCAAAGCTAACGCGCACCACCCGAAGATCGGCCGGCGCGGCAAGGCGGCAAACATTCCCAGGGCTGATGACAGCGCCACGGCGACGTGACCACTGGGGAAAACGCTAGTCGAGATATCAAGGCGGTCCAGCAACCAGATCGTGAAGCGCCGTGAGATTCCGGTGTAGTGAGGCAGATCCGCGCCAGGGAATGCCAGGCGCGGCGAAAACACTTGGACGTATGGCAGCAGTGCATAGGTAGCGAAGGTGCCCGCAAACACTAATAGCAGAAAGCGCGGAACCAGCGAGCGCGCTCCGCAAGCGTGCAGGATGCCAATGCACAAGGCCGGGATCGCATACAAAAGCAGATAGACCGTCTCCAGGATTGTCGGCCCGAATCCCCCGGCAGCTTCAATGAGGGCTTGCAGGTGCGCGTTATACAAAAGCACCCGGTCGATTCTGACCAGTTCGAGTTGCAGAGCTTCCCGCGGTGGAGTGGCAAAGCATCCCATTGCCCAGTACCCGGCCAGGATCAAGCCCAGCGGCCACCAATCGCGCGCCATCTCGACGGGCCGCCAAGTCGATCGCGATTGTGCTTGCCAAATCGCCCACAACACAGGTGGGACGGATGCCAGAAGCAACAGCGGGCCTATGCTTAAATGCCAGATCAAGCCTAAGCAGGGCAGGTAGATGAAATAAGCCAGAGCGACCTTTTCATAGCCACGCAAGAGGGCAGTTTGTTTCGTTTGACGGAGCGCCGCATTCGGCGTTGCCACTACAGAATTCATTATTGTTCATGGCCGAGCAGGGCTCCCTGCGGCGGAAGTTCCCCGATGCCGACGGCCCCGCCGCTTGCCAGGCGTCGCTCCGAGCCTCGGACGCAACTGCTCGCAATAGGCCAAGCCAGGAATTCAGCTTTGCCTTCCCGGCCCTCCGCACATTATACACGTATCGCCGACCAACAAGTCAGAGTTCAACCTTCTGAAGGTACGCGGCTACTGCCGCATCGTAGTGGAGTTCCTGGTCGATTTTCTGGCGAAGCGATTCGGCAGCTTTGGGTTCGCCGTGGACCAGAAAAGTTTTGCGGGGAGGTGTGCGGAATTTGCGCAGCCAGCCCAGGATCTCTCCGTAGTCCGCGTGGCCGCTGAGGTGCTCGAGGGTTTCGATGCGCGCCCTGATGTTAACGAGTTGGCCGTACATCTTGACGGGTTGGCCAGACTGGATGAGTTTGCCCCGCGTGCCTGCCGCTTGAAACCCCACAAAGAGAATGGTGTTGCGATGGTTGGGAAGGCAGCGTTGCAGGTGATGAACGACGCGCCCGCCCGTGGCCATGCCGCTCGCCGAGATGATCACCATCGGGTAACGCACCTCATTCAAAGCCTTGGATTCTTCCACGCTCTTGTCAAAGTGCAGGTTGGGCGGAGAGAACGGTTTGATGCCCTGCGCTTCCAGAGCTCCCGTCTTGAGGTCGTAGTCCTCCTCGTGGCGCCGGTAAAGGTCGGTCACGTCAATGGCCATGGGACTGTCAACATGTATAGGAAGCGAATGCATCTTGCGCTGCTCGATCAGCTCGCGGAAAAGGTAAAGCAGTTCCTGCGTCCGTCCCACGGCAAACGAAGGGATCACCAGCGTGCCGCCGCGCTCGGCTGTCGCTTCTACGATGGAAGCAAGGTGCGCGCCTACATCGTCGCGCGGGTGCAGGCGGTCGCCGTAGGTGGACTCGAGCAACATATAATCGAACTCGTCCTGCGGCGTTTCGGGCGCCCGCAAGATGAGTTGTGGAAAACGGCCTAGGTCGCCGGAAAAGAGGATTTTCTTCACGGCCCCGTTCTCGCGCACGGTGACTTCGATCATACGCGCACCCAGGATGTGGCCGGCGGCGAAGCAACGCAGCGAGAAATGCGTGGAAAGCTCGAGCGGCTTGGACTCGTCGATCGGGCGGAACCATTCGAGCGATTTCACCGCTTCGTCGTAGGTGTAGAGAGGCAACGCCGGAGCGTGTTTGCTGAATCCTTTTTTGTTGGCATAGGCCGCGTCTTCTTCCTGGAGGTGGCCCGAATCCGGGAGCACCAGCTTGGACAAATCCACCGTGGCGGGTGAGCCGTAAATCCGCCCCTTAAACCCGTCCTTAACCAGACGTGGAATGTAGCCCGTGTGATCTAGATGCGCGTGCGTGAGCACCAACCACTGGATGCTGGAAGCAGGAACGGGCAGCGGGTTCCAGTTGCGCAGTCGAAGCTCCTTTAGGCCTTGGAAGAGCCCGCAATCAATCAGTAACCGCTCGCCGCCCGCCTCCAGCAAGTACTTCGAGCCGGTGACCGTGCCGGTGGCGCCTAGGAAAGTTAGAGTTGCCATACTGAGAAGACTCCCGTCTGAAAAGTGTCATGCTGAGCGCAGCGAAGCATCCCTGCAGTTCGCTGTCGGACTGCAGGGGCGAAGGACAACTGCGGAGATCCTTCGCTTGCCCGAAAACAGGGCAGGCTCAGAATGACAGTGCATCCGGAAATGACAGTTGATGATTTCGGAGGTGTCCCGCAGAAGCCTCACTGGCGTCTCGACCGAATGCGCCGCATCAACGCTTTGTCGGCCTCCAGTCGCATCTTTCTCACCCAAGCGGCAGCGCCGCCGGCCTCCTCGATATCGGGATGATCGGCAGGATCCCAGGCGGGAGTATCCCGGCTAAGGATCTCGATCAGTCGATGGCGGCGAACCACCCGGTCGACCGCCGCCGAAGGCAGAACGGTCTTCTCGTCAGAACCCGCGGGCGGATCAATTTCAGCACAACGTGACCGTCGCAGAAAAGTTGGGGATTTCTTATAAGCCATTTTCGAAACCAGGCATCACGGAGCTTCACTAATGACGGTAAGGCCCGGGATGCCCTCAAAGTGCCTGCGGTTGTGGGTGATTAGCGGAATCGCGTGCCTGACAGCGCAGGCGGCGATCCATAGATCATTCGTTTCAATCACTCTGGCCGACCCACTCGAGTTTCTAAGGCCAGTCTTGAGCCTCGCATAAATCCTGCAAATCTCGACATCGTAGGGAACAACGACAGCGACGTTTAAGTGCGTTTCCAGGTCGTGTACTTTGGGACGTCCCCACATCCGACGGTTAGCCAGCACATACAATTCGGCGACGGTCACAAAGGAAATAGCCGCGAACCGATTTTCGCCTTCCACCAGGGGACGGTAAAGCTCTGCCCTGCTGTCGCGCCGGAAGGGAAGAAGAAAGGAAAACACATTCGTGTCGAGCAAAACCCAGTCCATGGGATATCAAACTAAGAGGTGCGAATCCGTTCAAGCTCGGCCAATAGCTCGTCTAGGTCCTCGTCCTCTGGGAAACCGCCGGCAAAGACGCTTATGTCCTTGACCGGGCCTACGCCTTGCTCGCGTGCCAACTCTGAAAGCGATTTTCCAGCAAAAAAGTCGCGGTTGCCAAGCGGAGGTCTGCTGACGGGCGACGGGGTATCGGACTCTCCCGTTGCCTCTGCTTCATCAGGACGTTGAACCCAGGGAGTATCGTACACCATGAGAGCTCTTGTATTCATCGAGGCCTATTTGCCCTCCTCTTCAACAACTAAGCGAGTGCTGGCCAAGCAGTGTGACTCCGAACCAACGTTCTCTTCCCTCAACTCAAAGACGTACACACCCAGCTCCCTAAAAAGGCTTGTGTCAAGGGTCTGCCAAACTCCCTGTATAGGACCGATCTTCGCGATTGAGTCACGCCAATTTCCTGCAATTTCCCGCTGCGCAGGGTCAGTCACCCTTAATGCCACTGTGCACGGCTCGTCTACAACAATCTTGTAGTACGCGGAGAACGATTCAGGCTCCTCCCGAGTCGAGGCAACTATAATTCTGTCAAACAGATGACACAAGGTCACTCGATTGTCCGGGGCCGGCGCCACGCTAGCCCTTTCGCACAACAGGAACGCCAGTAACTTACATTTCGCCATGGCAGAATGATACCAGTTGTGCGAGGTGGCATCAAATCACCACCGACTCCTGGTACTCCCCAAACACCCGGCGCATGGCGTCGGAGATTTCGCCCACGGTTGCGTATGCCTTAACGGCCTCGAGGATGGCGGGCATCAGGTTTTGCTCCGAGCGCGCGGTCTCCTCGACGTGGCAGAGCGCCGCGTTGACGCGCGCAGCGTCCCGGCGGGCGCGAAGATTCCTCAATCGCTCCACCTGGGCGCGCTCCACCTCCGGATCGATGCGGAGAATGGCCAGCGGCGCGGCTCTCTCGCTCTGGTACCGGTTCACGCCCACCACCACGCGCTCCGCGCTCTCGATGGATCTCTGATACTCGTAGGCGGCCTGCTGAATCTCCCTCTGCACGTAGCCATTGGCGACGGCTCGCAGCATGCCTCCCACGGCATCGATCTTGCGCAGGTATTCCCGGGCGCCTTCTTCGATTTCGGAAGTAAGCTTTTCGATCGCGTAGGAGCCGGCCAGCGGATCAACGGTGTTCGTCACTCCGCTCTCGGCGGCGATAATCTGCTGGGTGCGCAGAGCGATCAGGGCGGAAGCCTCCGTCGGCAACGCCAGGGCTTCATCGCGCGCGTTGGTGTGCAGCGATTGCGTCCCGCCGAGCACAGCCGCCAGCGCTTGAAGCGTGACGCGCACGATGTTGACGTCGGGCTGCTGCGCGGTCAACGTGGAGCCGGCCGTCTGGGTATGGAAGCGGAATACCCAGGAGCGTGGATTCTGCGCCTTGAAGCGCTCGCGCATCAGCCGCGCCCAGAGCCGGCGCGCGGCGCGGAATTTGGCGACTTCTTCCAACAGATCGTTGTGGGCATTCAGGAAGAAAGAAAGGCGCGGCGCGACGTCATCCACGGCCAGTCCGCGCCGGACGGCTGCCTCAACGTAGGTCACCGCGTTGGCCAATGTGAAAGCCACTTCCTGGACCGCCGTCGAGCCCGCCTCCCGCATGTGGTAACC
>Ga0181520_10004104_pt1 | contig 24777 bp, 17 predicted proteins | sample PEATcosm2014_Bin_29_FD_132451 | JGI IMG/M metagenome (GOLD analysis project Ga0181520, IMG submission 132451) | Peatland microbial communities from MTU Mesocosm Facility, Houghton, MI, USA - PEATcosm2014_Bin02_30_metaG | ecosystem: Environmental > Terrestrial > Soil > Wetlands > Peat | place...
CATCCGCGAACTCTACAACATTCCACTCGATCAGAACCTCAAACTGCGCGACTATCCGACGCTGGCGCATGTCATCCGTTTGGTTCACGAGAAGCGGCCCGATTTGGCTGGCGCGATTTCTTCGCCCCCATCCTCCCCCGCCTTGCCGCAAAAACCTCAAGCAGCGGAGGCCGCTGCCGAGCCACAATCAGCTCCGGCCCCTGCACGTCCACGTCCCACGCTGGCGTCATTTGACGCGGCGAACCGCATCCCACGCCGCGTGCCAGTGCCTGTCCTGCGCCCGGAGATAAAACTTTGCAAGCCCACCGGAGTTACGTTAGCTCCTGGCTCGCGCGTAGTGATGATGCCTGACAAGGGGGGCGTCGCGGAGGCGCTGACCCAACGCCTGCAAACGCTCGGTGTCGAGGTTTTACGGATTGAGGGCGCGCCGGATACTGACGCAATCCTCAAATCCATCTACAACTGGCTGGCAACCGGTCCGGTACAGGGAGTCTACTGGCTTCCCGCACTCGACCACGAGGGAGCGCTCCTCGATATGGATTTGGCTGGCTGGCGTGAAGCGCTGCGAATCCGCGTCAAGGCGCTCTTCATGACCATGCGCGCGCTTTACGAGCAGATTGCGGGACCGGGAACGTTCCTGGTTTCGGCAACGCGGCTCGGAGGACAGCACGGTTATGACGCCGCCGGAGCGGTCGCGCCGCTCGGTGGCCCAGTCGTCGGCATGACCAAGACGTACAAGCGGGAGCGGGGAGAGGTTCTGGTCAAAGCGGTCGATTTCGAACTCAGCCGCGATGCCTCGGAACTCGCCGAAACTCTCATCGAGGAGACGCTGTACGATCCCGGCGCGGTCGAGATTGGCTACCAGCAAGCCGCGCGTTGGAGCGTCGCCCTGCAAGAACGTTCCGCCGTGGATGGACAACCGGGGTTGACCTTGGACAACCATAGCGTGTTTGTCATCACCGGAGCCGCAGGAAGCATTGTCTCGGCCATCACCTCCGACCTCGCATCGGGCTCTGGAGGCGTATTCTACCTCCTCGATATGGTGCCGGAGCCAGATCCGGCTAATCCGGATCTGGTGCGATTCGTCAGCGACAAAGAGGGGTTAAAACGTGATCTCTTCGCGCGCATACAGGCACGCGGCGAGCGCGCCACTCCCGCTCTGGTAGAGAAGGAACTGGTAGTTCTGGAGCGCGCGCAAGCCGCCCTGACGGCGATCAACGCGGTGCGCGCGGCCGGTGGTACGCCGCACTACTTCAGCGTGAATCTTACCAATGCCGACGCCGTGGCCGAAGTCATCGCCCAGGTGCGTCAGCGCAGTGGACGCATTGACGTGCTGCTGCACGCTGCCGGAATGGAGCGCAGCCATTTCCTGCCGGATAAAGACCCGCGTGAATTTGACCTGATCTTCGATGTCAAGAGTGACGGCTGGTTCAACCTTCTACGAGCCATCGGCGACATGCCTATGGCGGCCACCGTGGCCTTCAGTTCCATTGCAGGCCGCTTCGGCAACGGAGGCCAGGCGGACTACAGTTCCGCCAACGACCTGTTGTGCAAGATCACTTCGAGCTTCCGTACCACCCGGCCAGCCACTCGCGGCATTGCCATTGACTGGACGGCCTGGGGCGGCATCGGTATGGCTACCCGTGGCTCCATTCCTAAAATGATGGAACTTGCCGGCATCGATATGCTGCCGCCGGAAGCAGGTATTCCTTTGATCCGTCGTGAATTGACCTCCGGAGCGACTCGCGGAGAAATTCTCATTGGCCAGCGTCTCGGCATTCTCCTGCATGAATTCGACCCCACCGGCGGCCTCGATGCAAATGCCGTTGCCGCTGCTATCGAAGCCCGCTCACCTGCGCCGGGACCCATGATCGGCAGGATTGCCAGTATGGTTGTCCACACTGGCCTCACCGTTGAGACCATGCTGGACCCGGCGCAGCAAGCGTTCTTGCACGATCATCAAATCGGTGGCACGCCCGTGTTGCCCGGCGTCATGGGTATCGAGGCCTTTGCCGAAGCGGCCCTCGTCATGCTCCCCGGTTACCGCGTCGAGGCCGTCGAAGATGTAAGCTTCCTGGCTCCGTTCAAGTTCTACCGCAACCAGCCACGAGAGGTGACCGTGCAAACCGTAATCTCGCAGCAGGGAAGTGTGGTGCTGGCGGATTGCAGATTGATCGGTCGCCGAACTCTTCCGAAGCAGGAGCAACCGGAAGTCACCACTCACTTCACCGGTCGCGTGCGCTTAACCCGGCAGGCGCCCGTGGAAGTTGCTGCCATCCAATTTGCCGCACCCAAGGGTTCCATCCTTGAGGCTGCTGACATCTATCGCATCTACTTCCATGGCCCCGCGTACCAGGTTTTGGGACGGGCTTGGCTGGATGGAAATCAGGTGGTGGGCCAGATGGCGGATAATCTGCCTACGCATCACCATCCTCCAACTAAGCCCGTGCTTTTGGCTCCTCGGCTCATTGAGCTTTGCTTCCAGACCTCTGGACTTTGGGAGATCACGGCGGAAGGCCGCATGGGGCTGCCGCGGCACGTCGATCGAGTCTGCCTCCTGCGTGCACCGGAACTTGCCAGTGGACCGCTGTATGCCGTGATCACTCCCGCCCAGGAGCAGGGAAGCTTCGATGCGGAAGTGGTGGATGCGGCAGGCAAGCGTTACCTGGAACTGTCCGGTTACAAAACCGTGGCTCTTCCAGATCGCGTCGATAGTGGGCTGTTGAAGGCTCTGCACGCTACCGCCTGAGGGCTGCGGCTAGCGAATGATGGTAACCCACATTCGCCTTGCTTTGAACGAATGTGGGAGGGCAGGCAGGCATCATGGATGCTTATTGGCTCGAACGAAGCGCAGCGGATTTGCCGGCGCAAAACGATTGGCTGAGTGCGAGTGATCGGACTCGTCTCGACGGAATGCGCTTTGCAAAACGCCGCGACGATTGGCGATTGGGGCGGTGGACGGCGAAGCTCGCCGTCGCCGCCTATCTCAATTTGCCCACGGATCTCCGGGCCTTGGCGGAGATAGAAGTACTCCCAACGCCATCCGGCGCACCCGAGGTATTTCTCTCGAATCAACCGGCGGAGGTAACCATCTCACTCAGCCACCGCGACGGTACCGCGATTTGTGCCGTAGCGGGTTCCGGCGTGGCCCTGGGATGTGATCTGGAAATTGTCGAGCCACGCAGCGACGCTTTCGTTACCGACTATTTCACGCCGGAAGAACAGGCGTTGATCGCCCAGGCGCACCCAGCCGACCGTTTTCTACTTCTGGCTCTACTCTGGAGCGGCAAGGAGAGCGCGCTCAAAGCACTGCGTACCGGGCTTCGCCTCGATACCCGATCGGTCGTCGTCAACCTCGTGGATGGGTTTCGGTCACCAAGCCAAAAACTTCCGCGATGTCGCGAAGACTCAGCACTCATCGTGCAGCCTGCCTGCGACGTTTGGCACCCGCTCCACGTTCGCTGCAGTGCCGATCAGCTCTTTCAGGGCTGGTGGCAGCACGAGCAGAACCTCCTGCGAACCCTGGTCGCCGCTCCATCCCCTTCGCAGCCAATTTCATTGATTCCCCAACCAACCCTGCTCACCTGAGAAAGTGTCGTCGTAGGTCGGATCTCCTGCGGTGCGCCTACTCCAGGCACTCCTCCAGCCGCGTTGCCGTGTGCTCTACCTTAATGTTGGAGCCGCGCTTGTCGATCCCGCCGCGAATCTGCATTACGCAACCAGGACAGTCGATCAGCAGCAGAGGCGCTCCTGTCTTCTCAATGTTCACCAGCTTGCGTTCCAGAATCGGCGCGGAAAGCTCCGGCAATTTCAGCGTGTAGGAACCGCCCATGCCACAGCACATATCGCTTTCCTGCATCTCCACCAATTCGTATCCCGCCTGCTGCATCAGCTTGCGCGGAGCTTTCTCGGCTCGCAACGTGCGCTTGAGATGGCAGGAGTCATGATAGGTGAACTTGGTTGCATCCGTGCCTTTCTTGAACTTCAAACGGCCCTGTTCCACAAGCTGGCTGGCAAGGGTCGAGAAGTCCACCGTCTTTCCTGCAAGCTGGCGCGCGGCCGGCAAGTCCCCAATGCGGCCGACAGATACAAAAGTAGCGATGAAGTCCTGCTTCAGCGCCACGGTGCAGGTCGGGCAGGCGGAGACCACGTACTTCACATCCTCGGAGAGCAAGGCGCGGATATTATCAGCGCCGTTCTGTGCAGCTACCTCGTAAGCTCCGCTGTACCGCGCCGGAGCTCCGCAACAGGTTTGGCCTTCCGGGAAGACCGCCTCGATACCGGCTTTATTCAATATCCTTACCACCGATTCACCCATCTCCGGATAGGCGAAGTCCACCAGGCAGCCGCTGTAGAACGCCGCCTTTTCCGCACACTTTGGCTGCTTGATCTTCTTGATGCGATCCCGGAATGGCACTTCAGCGATGGCAGGCAACGAGCGGAACTCCGTCATGTTGCCGAGAAACATCGGAAGGTGCCGGATCAATCCCTGCCGGGCAAATGGCTTCTGCGCAATCGAGGCGGCTCGCATCATGGTGTGGAACAGGCGCCGGTTGTTGACCACCGAGAAGATTGCCTTCTGCATTATCGGTTGTCCCTGCTGCACGGCGAGGCGGCGGCGCAATTCCAGAATCAGCTCCGGTATATCGATCTTGCCCGGACAGACCTCCTTGCAATTGCCGCACTGAATGCAGAGGCTCTGGATCTCATCGGATTCCTTCAGGGCGTCGAACCACGCGGTGAGAATCGTACCAATCCCGCCGGTGTAAACCTTTCCAAAGACGTGTCCGCCGACCAGACGGAAGACGGGGCAGACGTTGAGGCACGACGCACAACGCACACACTGCAACGCTTGCTTAAAGCGGGGATCGCGTGCCATTTCGTTGCGCCGGTTATCCATCAGGATGATGTGCAACTCTTTCGGCGTGCCATCGGTGTTCGGCACAGGTCCGCTGATGATCGAGACATAGCTGGTAAGCAGTTGTGCGGTAGCGCTGCGCGGCAGTGCCGTCAGGATCGGCGTGATGTCGGCAAAGTGATCAATCAGTTTTTCCAGCCCCACAATCGCGATGTGGATGCGAGGCAGTGTAGTCACCAACCGCGCGTTACCTTCGTTGGTGATAATCACGATGCTGCCGGTCTCAGCCACGGCGATATTCGCACCGCTGATGCCCATGTCTGCCTTGAGAAACTTTGGCCGCAGCTTGCCCCGCGCAAACTTCACCAGCTTCGGAATATCCGCCGCTTGCCCCGCTTCGACCTGCTGGCTGAAAACGTCGGCAACCTCTTCCTTGGTCAGGTGAATGGCGGGCATCACCATGTGCGAGGGACGCTGCCCGGCAAGCTGTATGATCCACTCGCCCAGATCGGTCTCGTTCACCTCAAGGCCGGCTCTTTCCAGATGCTCGTTGAGATGGATTTCCTCCGAGGCCATGGACTTCGATTTGACGATGCTCTTTACGTTACGTTCCAGTGCCAGGTGCAGAATGTAGTCCTTCACGGCCTCAGGATCGCTGGTGCGGAAAACCTTGGTGCCACGGGCTTCGGCTGCGTGCGTAAACTTCTCGGCTAACTTGTCGAGTTGCGAAGCGGCGAGCGACTTGATATCCGCAATCTCCGTGCGCAGTGCCTCAAAATCAATACCCTCGTATGCCTTGGCGCGGCTCACCCGATAGGCTTCGGAGAATCTTCCCAGCGCTCCGGAAAGATTCGGATTGGCGAGCGCATCGAGTATGGATTGCTTGAACTCCTCGTTCATGCCGCCACCTCCAGGTCATCCACCAGCACGATGATTAGACGCTCGGGGCCGTGCACGCCGATGGTCAGTACCCGCTCGATGTCCGCCGTGCGGCTGGGTCCGGTAATGAATGAGAGATAAGCCGAGGTCCGGGGATCGACGCGGCGCAGGACCGAGGTAAGGTCCGGGAGCAGCGCCGCAGTGGAGACCAGGGCAATGTGCAACAGCGGCAGGGTGGAAACCAGGCGCTTGTCCACCGCGTCCGCACTCTGAACCAGCGTGCCCGTGTTGGCCAGCGCCCAATCCATTTGGCTGATCCCTACTTTGGCGTCGGCTGCCAACTCGCGAGTGACATCAAACCGAAGGCCCGGTACTATGCGCTCCATCTTCTGTCTTTCAGCTTCGCCGATCATTGCACTGGCAGCCCACACCGCATAGCAATGTGGCTTATCTTCCACCCCCTCCTGTTGCAGCAGGAGCGCGACCAACTCCATCGCCAACTCTGTCGTCGCAACTCGCTCTACCTGCGCGCTCACGGATTCAGCCCGCATTCTAAAAGATTCGATCATTGCCGATGACTCGACGATCGCGCTCATACCACCCCTATATTGCGGACAGCGTGGTCCGCCAGACAATTGTTCCATGCGTTGCCGTTGTGTTCTCGCTGGGTAAACTGCGCCCCGGCTTTAATGGACCACCAGTTGAGTAAATGGATACACGTACGCAATCATAAAGATGAACACGCCAACCAGCGCGGCCAGCGCCAGTGAGTGCAGAAACACGTAGCGCAGAATGTCGCCCTCGTGTCCGTACCACTGCGTAGCGGTGGAAGCCACCACGATGCTCTGGGCGTCGATCATCTTGCCCATCACTCCGCCTGCGCTGTTGGCCGACGCCATCAGCGTTCCGGAAACGTGCACCTGCTGTGCGGTAATCTTCTGCAAGCTGCCAAAGAGAACGTTGGAAGAAGTATCTGACCCCGTAAGCGCCACGCCCATCCAGCCCAGCAAGGTGCCGAAGAAGGGATACAGATGACCACTGCGAGCAAACGCCAACCCCATCGTGGCGTCCAGGCCGGAGTAGCGCGTCAGCATGCCAATCGCCAGCATGGCCGCAATCGTCAGGAGCGAGAAGCGAACCTTAATCAGCGTATGGAAATAGATCGTCAGAATCTTTCCGAAGCCCTGTCCCATGATGAATCCGGAGAGGATAGCCGCAATCAGAATCCCGGTCCCGGTCGCGCTCAGCCAGTTCAGGCCAAAGACCGCACCTTCCTTCGTCGGCTTCGGCACTACCGGTGGAACGCGCTCCACAAAGTTGTGCAGCACCTTCACCGGAAACTGCGGATTGGTGATCTGGCTCGGTTTGGTGGACCAGCTTGCGGTGGAGGGAAGAACCTTCTCCGGCGTATTCATCCATAGCTTCCCGGTCTGCGTTCCCCACGCAAAGACGATCACGCTGAGCACGATCCACGGAACCCAGGCGCGGGCGACCTCCCCTTGCGAGTAGCTCGGCAGTACGCGTCCGCTGGCAGCGTCTTCTTGTTCTTCAGCCTCTTGGCCTTCAAACTTCCAGATTCGCTTGGGGTGCCAGATCAGCAAAAAGCCGGTGAGGCAGATCATCGAAATCACTGATGCCACGATGTTCACAACCCAAGGGCCGTGCATATTGGAAACGATCAGTTGGGGAATGGCGAAAGTAACGCCTGCCACCAGGATCGCGGGCCAGACTTCGATCATGCCGCTGAAGCCGGCAAATGCCCAGATCAGCCAGAACGGAACCAGAACGCAGAACGGGGTCAGAATGCGACCGGTCATCGCGGCAAGGGCCAAATCGCTAATTCCCGTAACCTTGGAGAGCGCGATGATGGGCGTGCCCAACGCACCAAAGGCAACTGGCGCGGTATTGGCAATCAGCGATAAACCCGAGGCCTGAAGCGGTTTGAAACCAAGTCCAATCAGCAACGCTGCAGTGACCGCTACGGGAGTTCCGAAGCCGGCGGCACCTTCAAAAAACGCCCCAAAACAAAAGGCAATCAGCAACAACTGCAAGCGCCGGTCCTTGGTAATCCCCGTCAGACTGTGCTGTAACACGGCGAATCGGCCGGCTTCAACTGACAACTGGTACATGAAGATGACGTTGAGCACGATCCAGCCAATCGGAAACAATCCGTATCCCGCACCGTACACCGCCGTGGCCGCCGCCAACCGCGCAGGCATGTGGAATCCAACCATTGCCGTAATCAAAGCGGCCGTTAATCCGGCAAGCGCCGCATAGTGCGCCTTGACGTGGCCCAGTGCCAGGGTGCCCAGCAGCACGACGATGGGGATTGCCGCGACCAGCGCCGACAGCAGCCAATGTCCGGTGGGATTGTAGCCCTGTTGCCACGGCGAGGAGAGAACCGGCAGCCGCAGAATGAAGACCGAGGCGATCACGCCGCCGATCACTACCAAGGCCGTGGCAAAGTAGTTAGGCTTCGGCTGAGAAGGGGATGGAGTCTTAGCCGATGACGAGGAAGCGGTTGAGGAACTCAAGTTGAGCCTCCGTGAAAGGCCATTCGGATCGTGCCGGTCAGTCCTGACACTTTTCCTTCACGTCGTAAATCGCGGCTGCCACGACGTGTACTCCCTGGCCATCTGAGTTGGCAGACTTTACTACACATCTAACATGTCAAACAAGATGGTAAATAGATGCCACGTATTCGGAATCCGAACCGGCTGTTCCAGTTTGCTTGAGGCACTTACTTCGCACCATCTCCAATCCTTTCAGCGCGGCTACAATGTCATCTTCCAGGGACAACAGAACGCCAACGCCTCGAGTTAGGCCGGCGGACGTTTGAGGAAACCATAGCTTACTCAGTCAACCCTGGGAACGCCGTTGTGTCGATTGTGGCAATGGTTGGCAAAGATTGACCATCGAGTGACGTTCATAGGCTCGAAGGTTAACCAACGCAGCAATGGTTGTCCGGGTCGCCCTGCGAATCCTGGCGCAGCCCGTGCCGGGAATGATTCCGAAGCCGGACGATCCTGCGGAGCATCTCTACGCCAGAGCATCGTAAGATGCATCATAAACATGCTGCCGAGAAAGGGACGACGCGATGCGTGCATGGTTGATGGACTCATACGAAGGCGTTGAGAAGCTGCGGTTGGATGAGGTCCCGAATCCGCGGCCTGGCCCTGGACAAGTAGTGCTCAAGATGATTTACGCGGCGCTGAATCCGGCGGATGCTTTTCTCGCGCTGGCGCAGTACCCTGCCAAGCCCAAATTGCCGCACGTGCTCGGACGCGATGGCGTTGGCGAAGTCGTTGCCGTCGCCGCGGGAGTCGAGAGCGTGAAACCGGGTGATACCGTTGGCATTCTCCGCGGCAACACCGGGGTGGAGACGTGGGGAACGCTGGCGGAAAGGGCGGTGGTCGATGTCTCCCAGATTATTCCTGTTCCGCATGGCTGGTCTCTGGAAGAGGTTGCGGGCGCGCCGCTCGTCTATCTCACGGCATGGCAGGCGCTGACGCAGTGGAGCGATCCCGCTGCGCCGCCGAATGCAGGCTCCGTACTGCTGATCACCGGGGCGTCCGGGGGCGTGGGTTCCGCGTCGGTACTGCTCGGCAAATCGATGGGGCTGACCGTGGTGGGATTGTCACGCAGCGCAGAGAAGGGCGAACTGCTCAAGCGGCTTGGCGTAGATTTTGTATTCGATCCATCCAGTAAGGGACTGCGCAAACTTGTGCTCTCGGCAATTTCTCCCAAGAGAGTGGACATCGCCATAGACACGGTTGGCGGCGCGCTCTTCAACGAAATCGTCGCGATGCTCGGCTATGCGGGACGCATCAGTGTTGTTGGCAGGAGTGGTGGTGCGGTGCCGGAGTTCAATACCGCAACTCTTTTCTTCCGCAGGAATCGGATTGGCGGAGTCACCGTTGCCGACTACTCCGCGGAAGAAGCAAGAGCCAGTTGGAACGAGATCGTGGCGCGACTCGACGCGCTGGGTAAGCGTCCGGTGGTGGATCGTGTGTTTCCATTTGGCGAAGTGAAAGAAGCGTTTGCGCGGCTGAGCCAAGGGCCGATGGGCAAGGTGCTGGTGAAGATTGCATCCTGAGCGCGAGTCCGAAAACTGAGTCAGCAGCCCCACTTAATCCCAAGAGAAGGGATTGAATGGCCGCCCGCCACCCGTGGCCTTACTTCCCGCCCGTGGCCTATGGCTCTAATGTTGACCTGCCTGAGTTGCTAAATTACTCTCAAGTGATCCCAATCCAGATTGCACGGTTAGGCAGATCATGCAGACTCGCTTTACTTTGCCCCAATCTTCGATTCCCAGTCATTGGTACAACTTGCTCGCGGATTTCCCGGAGCCCGTACCGCCGCCGCTACATCCCGGCACGCGCCAACCCATCAGCGCGGCCGACATGTACGCGATTTTTCCCGAGAACATCGTAGCGCAGGAGATGAGTCCTGAACGCTGGATCGAGATTCCCGAGGAGGTACGCGACGTTTACGCGCTCTGGCGTCCCACGCCGCTGTTGCGCGCGGTTCGCCTGGAGAAGGCGCTGAACACCCCCGCGCACATTTATTACAAGTACGAGGGCTCCAGCCCGGTGGGCAGCCACAAGCCGAACACCGCGGTGCCGCAGGCCTACTACAACAAACTCGCGGGCACGCGGCGTCTTGCTACCGAGACCGGCGCGGGACAATGGGGCACCTCGCTGGCGATGGCCTGCCAAATCTTCGGGCTCGAGTGCACGGTCTGGATGGTGCGCGTCAGCTACGACCAGAAGCCCTATCGCCGACTGCTGATGCAGACCTATGGGGCCACGGTTCACCCCAGCCCCAGTGATCAGACAGAGTTCGGACGCAAGCGACTGGCCGAGGACCCGAACTGTGCCGGCAGCCTTGGGATTGCGATCAGCGAGGCGATTGAGAACACGGTTACCCATCCTGGGACGAAGTATTCGCTGGGCAGCGTGCTCAACCATGTCTGCCTGCACCAGACGGTGATCGGCGAGGAAGCGATTCAGCAGATGGAACTGGCTGGCGAGGAGCCCGACATTGTGATCGGTTGCGCGGGCGGCGGCAGCAACTTTGCGGGCATTACGTTCCCGTTCCTGCGGAAGAAGATTACCGAGGGCAAAGGTTATCGCATCATTGCGGTCGAGCCTCTGTCCTGCCCATCGCTCACCCAGGGTGAGCTGCGCTACGACTTCGGCGACACCGCCGGGATGACACCGCTGATGACCATGTACACGCTTGGTCACGAATTCATGCCGCCATCGATCCACGCCGGAGGGTTGCGCTATCACGGCATGTCGCCGGCGGTGAGCCACGCCCACAAACTCGGACTGACGGAAGCGGTTGCCTATCCGCAGGCCGCGGTCTTTGAGGCTGCCGTGCTGTTTGCCCGCAGCGAGGGTCTGGTGCCTGCGCCCGAGTCGTCGCACGCCATCCGCGCGGTGGTCGATGAGGCGATCAAGGCTCGCGAGGAAGGCCGCAAGAAGGTCATTCTCTTTAACCTCAGCGGGCACGGTCTGCTGGATCTGACCGCCTACGACGCCTACCTCTCCGGAAAACTGGACGAGTAACATCGACTTGGTGGAGGGTGCCATCCCCGGCATCCTCCACAGTCGTGCAGTCAGCGACGCCAATCCCCGGTGTAAATCTGGAGTGTGGAACCCTCACTTAACGTTGTGACTTTGTAATTCAGCCATACTGATACCCTGCGGAGTCCGGGGCCGCGCAAAGTCACGTTCGCAGATGATCCACGTCACTGCCTGAATGGTCGCCATAAATGAAAATGGCTACGCTTCGAAAGGACTCATTCATGGGCTCAACTACGGTTCCTCCAGTGGGCACTATGCTCACTCTTCCGGGAGATGCTGTGCGCCAGATTCAATGGCGATTTGCCGGCCGGTTCGATTTACAAATGCTGGTACAGTCGGCGCGCGCCGTGGCGCGCGGTCCGGTGGCGCGCATGGTCGCCGCTGGAGAGCGCAATACTCACGAGTGGACTCCGGCGAAGAACGAGATGATGCTGGCGTTCGATCGCGCCGGGATCACGGCGGCGTTTATGGAACCGGAAGAGGGCGGATTCATAACCGGGCCGAAGAACCTTGCGCTGGCGCTGGCGGCGTTCGAATTGGCCTGGGTGGATGGCGGCGCGGCAACGGCAAGCCTGGCGGGCTTTTTGGCACTGGCGCCAATCCACGAGCGCGGCACCACTGAACAGTCGCGGCACTACATGGCCCTGGCGGCACCGCCGCAAGCGGGAGAAGAGCGGCAACCAATGCGAGGGGCTTTCGCGCTGACCGAGCCGATTCCTTACGTTGGCGTGGACACGGGCATATTGAGCGGGCGGATGCGCATTGCGCAGTGGAATCCGGGCGAAGAGCCGATTCTGCAGGTGGAGAAGCGCGGACGCTTCATCACCAATATTGCGTGCGCGAACTTTGTTACCGCAGCCGTGGATTCGGGCGATGAGCGCATCAAGGGAAGCTGCGTTGTGATTCTGGAAGAGAGCGACGAAGGAACATTTGATCGCGGCACGCCGACGAAGAAGCTGGTACATCAGCTCTCCTCGACGGGTGATCCGATCTTCAGTCTGAAGGTTCCGGCCAGCCGCATTGTGGGGGGCTACACGGTGAAGGGCGGCAAGATCGTTCCAAACTTTACCCACAGCGAAGTGATCGAAGCGGTGTTTCGCCGGACCAGAGTTACGGTGGGTCTGATGACCTCGGCAAAGTTGCTTTCGGCGATTGAGCCGGTGATTCGATATCAGCGCGGCCGGTTCCGCGGGGCAGAGTCTATCAAGGAAGGCAGCCTGCGCTATGAGCTGGGAATCCAGCAGCGCGAGGATGCCCTGCAGCGGCTGGTGGACGTATGGGCCTCGGGCGAGGCCAGTGCGTCACTTGGATTTGCGGCGGCGCGGCTGTTCGACGAACTGGACCCGCTGGAAAAGAAGAAGGAAGTACTGATGCAGGAGCGCGGAGTTCGGGGCAGCAGGGCGGAGATGAAGGCACTGCGCGAGAGTGAATTTGCGGCGCTGGAGTTGCTGGGAGGAAATCTGACGCCCGAGCGTCGCGCCGAACTGGAAGCCGACGCGCTGGTGCACTTCGTGCTGAAGGATGCCGAGGCTAATGTGCTGTGTCCGGCGACCAAGCTTTGGAACACTGGACAAGGCACCACGATGATGCGCGAGGCGGTAAGCCTGATGGGCGGATACGGGATCACCGAGGACTGCCCCGGGTATTTGGCAAACAAGTGGATGGACGCACAGTTGGAAGCAACCTACGAAGGTCCGGAAGCGGTGCAGCGCCGGCAGCTGACCATCACCATGACCACCGAATTGTTCCTGGCGCAGTATCGTTGCTGGATTAAGGAGATGCGCGGTATCGCCTCCGAGCGCCCGGGCACGGGCGCATGCACGCTGGCCACGGCCATGACCATGTGGCTGTGGACGTTGAGCTACACGCTGCTGACGAAGGATGCCGACGGCAGCAAGATCTATCATCCACAGCGGCAAGGCGTAACCTTTGCGCTGGCCGACGCTCTGTGCTGGCTGCTGGCGGCACGCTGCCAGATTCTGGACGTGCTGGAGCTGGAGGCACGCGGCGGGGATGATCCGGTGGTGGCCGAAGGGCTGCCGGCTACCTTGCAATTCTTCTCCGACCTTTGCCACGTTCAGGCGGCACGAGCTTCGGGCGAGGTTTCGCGCATCTGCGCTGAGCTGGTTTACGGGTACAACCGGCATCCGGCGTGGGACACGAAAGGATACAAGGGCTGCTTCCATCGCCATGAACTGGATGAGTACGAGGGCGTGATGCCGGGAATCTCCGCCTGGGCCACCGATGTCATCACCGACGGAATTCATCCGATGAAGGCAGGCCCATGCGCGGGTTGCGAGGGATCAGCCGATTTCATGCGGCTCCAAAATAAGCTGGCAACCTGCCTTACCGGCTCGCGCCTAGCCAAGGATCGTGCGGCAGAGACCGTGTCGAAGGTGATGATTCCCGAGGCACTGGACTACCCAGCATGAGTGAGGTGAGCGGGCAGCCGGAAGCGGCGCCGGAGATCGAGCGGCAGGCGATGGAAGTGGACATTGCCTGCGTGGGCTTTGGTCCAGCGATGGGCGGCTTCCTGACAACCTTGACGCGCGAGATGTCGGCCAATCCGGGCGAAGCCGCGATGGAGAGCAAGGCGGCTCCGGGAATGCCGTTGCAGGTACTCTGCTATGAACGCGCCGACGATATCGCGGCGGGTGTCAGCGGGGTGGTGACGCGCGGCCATGCCATCCGCACCAGCTTTCCGGAACTCGATCCGTCAGAAATTCCGATGGCGGTTCCGGTGAAGCAGGAAAAGATTCTCTATCTGCTCGATCCCATCGGGGCAAGCCGCCGGTCGCTGCCCTTGCGCGCCGGGGATGCGGCGATTCGTGCGCTGCGGACTTTGCTGCCGGCGGAGCACGACGCGCTGGAGCTTCCGTACACTCCGGAATTTCTGCAAAAACACCATGGGCTGGTGATGTCTATCGGGCAGTTTAACCAATGGGTGGGCGGACAAGTCATGTCCACCGGACTGGCGCAGGTGTGGCCGGGCACACCGGTGAGTACGGCGCTCTTCGATGGCAAAGCGGTGACCGGGGTGCGGCTGGCGGATCAGGGAGTGGATCGGGCTGGGGCTCCGGATGCGGGTTTTATGGCTGGCATGGACGTGCGTGCGAAACTGACCGTGGTGGGCGATGGACCGGTAGGAGCGGTGGGGCGGAGCATCAACGAAAAGTTTGGGATGCCGGTTGGTCACGGCCAGCGTGAGTGGGCTGTGGGCATGAAGATGGTGGTGGAACTGCCGGAGGACGCACCGCTGGTGGCTGGGACGGTCTGGCATACGTTTGGCTATCCCGAGCCGGAGATCTTCGGCTTTCTCTATGTTCATCCGGAGCGGCTGGCCTCGGTGGGAGTCTTCGTTCCGTCGTGGCTGGGGAATCCGGCGCGCAGTTCGTACCGGTACTTGCAGCATTTCATGCAGCATCCGTATCTGTGGCGCTACCTGAACGGCAGCACGATGCGCTCGTGGGGCGCGAAATCGCTGCAGGAATCGGGAGCAAACGGCGAGCCGTTTCTGGTTGGAGACGGATATGCGCGCATCGGCGAAGGTTCAGGCAGCACCAATATGCTGACCGGTTCGGGAGTGGATGAAGCATGGGCGACCGGTGTGCAACTGGCTGAAGCAGTGGCTGAGTTGCTGAGGGCAGGGAAGCCGTTTACCGGCGAGAACCTTGAGGCAACGTACGTTTGCCGCCGCCGGGCAAGCTTTGTGGAACGCGGTGCGCAGGCGGCAAAAGAGGCTCGCAACGGTTTCCACCATGGAGTGGTGCGCGGGCTGATCGGGATGGGGTTGGCGGGAGTGACCAGCGGCAGGCTCTCGCTGGGGGCAAAGATTCGTCCGGCGCACAAACAGATCGAAACGCTGAAGAAGTTCTATCAGAGCCGCTTGCGACCGGAGCAGATAGAGACGGCAGCGCGCGAGGCCGCGAGCGGTGGCCGTTGCCTGCACGACGCGATGATGGATGCCTGCGGCTGGCCGGAGATCGCCTATGACGGCAAACTGCTGGTCTCGCAGCAGGACGCACTGCTGATGGGCGGAAAGGTGCAAGCCGCGGCGGGCTTTGCCGATCACGTGATCGTTCGCGATCCGCAACTGTGCGGCCGCTGCGAGGAGAGAACCTGCATCGCCATGTGCTCGGGGCAGGCAATTACGCAGGGTGCGGGCGCGGTGCCGGCCTTCGACCGCGAAAAATGTATCCACTGCGGCGCGTGCCTGTGGAATTGCACGCAAGCGCCTGATGGCAAGAACTCGAATATCGACTTCCGGGCTGGTGCGGGTGGATTGCACTCGGCGGAAAACTAACAAATCTGATTCTGGCGTCTGGTTATTCAACCAATAGGACTTGAGACTTATGGCAAATAGCTTTCACATCGTGGTCTGTTCCAGCATTGTGCCTGATCCTCTGCAGACCCTGGAGCCAGCCGCCGGAGCGGCCGGTTCAGGACTGAAGAACGAGATGATTCTGCCGGCGGTGCTCGATCCGTGGGCGGCTTGCGCGCTCTACGAGGCGGCTGAGCTTGCGGCGAAGCATCCGGGAAGCAAGGTCTGGCTGGTAAGTTTGGCACCCAAGGCGAAGTTGCAACAAGTGATGATGACGATTGCGCAGAAGGTTCCGTTTGAGTTGGTGGCAATCGATGGACCGCTCGGCGGCTTTACTGATGCTTCGGCCACCGCCGCGGCTCTGGCCGAAGCGATTGCCGCGATCCCAGGACTGGATCGTGGACGCCTGCTGCTGTTCGGCGGATGGGAGTCGGCATCGCGCGGCGCGGGTGTGACCATGCAGATGACGGGCGAACGCCTGGGAATTACCGATCAGTTTCAGGGCGTGGACCAGATCACGGTCGGCGACGACGGGTCGTTCGAGGTGTTAGAGCGGCTGGAAGGCGGCAAGCAGCAGGTTTCCATCTGCGTTGGCGCACCGGCAGTATTGGGCTGGGCGACCGGCAGTTTGCCGGAACCGCCCAACCGCCCGCAGGTTGGGATGGCGAATATGCGCGGCATCATGCCCGCGTTGCAGAAAGCCAAGAGCACAAAGCTGGACGCCAACGGGCTGAGCTACGTTTCGGTGAGCCTGCCTAAGCAACGACGCGAGACGCGCCTGGTGAAGGATATGCCGGAAGACGAGATCGCTCGCGAGATTGTGCAATGGATAGCGGAGTAGCCATGGAAAAACTTCTTGTATTGACACATGTGGATGAATCCGGCGCGGCGCTTACCAGGGCCTCGCTTGAATCCGTTGCCGCGGGCGTGGAAATGGCGGGCGCACTGGGCGCAACGCTGGTAATCGGGATGGTGGGAGCGCAGACGGAAGCGGCGGCGAATTCGGTTGCAGGCGCAGCCTCTCGCGTACTCACCGTGAGCGGCGAAGCATTTGCGCAGGCGCGCTACGGCAGCGACGCCGCTGCCTGCGAAGCACTTTGCCGCGCCGCGGAGGCGACGCTGGTGTTCGCTCCCGCAAGCTCGCGCTTTGCCCGGGTGATGCCCGGGGTGGCTTACCGGCTCGGAGGGTTCGCGGATACGCACATCACTGCGCTCTCGAAAGGCGAAACCCTGGAGGCCTCGCGCTGGTTCTACCGGCAGCGCGTGGAGGCGGTGGTGCGGCGTGAGTCGCGTCCGTGGTTTTTGCTGCTGGAGGCCGGAACGCGCGAGCCATGGAACGCTGCCGCCGGAGACGTACAGGCAGAGGCCGTCGCCGTAACCATGCCGGAATTGCGTACCACCGTGACCGGGGTGCGCGCGCCAAAGCAGGACGAGCAGACGATTCGTCCGGAGGCGAAAATTTTGTTTGTGGCCGGTGCGGGATGGACGAAGAAGCAAGCCGACGGACAGGTTCATTCCGGCGACGCAGAGACATTGATCCTGGGCTTTCTGCGCTCTACCGACGCATCGTTGGGCAGCAGTAAATCATTGGTGGACCAGAGCGGCGAAAACCAGACGGTACTCAAATTTATGACCCACATGAACCAGATAGGACAGACGGGCGCCACGCCACGCCATGCCAAGGGACTCTCCACTTGCTGCCACGGCGAAGAGCCTCACGTGGTGGGTTGGCGCTTTATCAATGACCGGCGGGCGATTAACCTGGATGCAAACTGCGGGTGGGCGCGGGGCAAGGCCGATGTGCTGTACATCGCCGATGCTTTCAAAGTGATGGCCATGGTGAACGCGCTGATGGCGGAGAAAAAGTAGGCGGGCACACCAGCCTCGGCAGGACGGACTTGCGGCTGCGCTACAAATTAGCGGGAACCAACCGCGGCGGGGTAGTAGGTCATGATCAGCGCAAGCAGAATCAATGCGGCCACGAAGGCGCCGCACAGCAAGGTGGCAGCTCTGGGGCTGAGTCCGGACTGAATCTCGTGCGGTTCATTTTCGCGCGGCTGCGTTGCGCGGTCCTTTGTTGTCTCTGACGCAAGTGCGACTGTGGGTTCGGTTATAGGCAAGGAGCCTTGTGCCCACTGGTCGATCTTAACGTTCGTGACCCACCGCTCTTCGAATTGCGCGATGGGCGTAGCGGAAGCTTCCGCTTGGGCGGGTTCGACGGGAGCACTGAAACTCTTGGACGCGGCAAATACCTTGAAAACCCTGGTGTCGACTGGCTTATTGGTAACTTTCGATTCGACGGCAGCGATGGGAGTGTCCGGTTCGATGCCCGCAGGTGGTTCGTCATTCGTGTTCAGCCTGGACAGGAATGTGTCGATGCTCTCATCGGAACCAAATTCGACGCGAGTGTAGAAAACAGCTGGTTTGCCGGAAGCTTTTGTAGTTTTCGGATCGACTCGCAGCTCCGCTTCGAATTCTGCTCCATCGAGTGTCGATGTCTCTGCCTGGAAACCTACATCCTGATCCAGCTCTGACATGGCTGAGTCGATGACCTCGTCGGCCAAACCAAGATCGACGGTCCACGGTTCAGCCGGGATTTCGGAAGCTTTCGCGTCAACAGGTATCTCAAGACGTTCTGGATCGCTTTGAGTGATTCGCGGCGCGGCTTCGAATTGCATTCCATCCGAAGCCTCTGTCGGGGCATCAACCCCCAAGTTCAGCTCTGACAAGACTGAGTCGATAATTCCGACACCTATTTCCGGCTGCCGGAGAGTAAAACCTAGTTGCAAGGCGTTCATGCAAATACGATTGATCTCGCGGGGAACGCCGGCGCTTGCCTCCGCAATCTTTGCCATTGCCGCGCTGGTGAAGAGCGGCGAACCGGAGTAGCCGGCAATCCGCAGACGGTGCTCGATGAACTCCTCAATCTGCTTCGGCGAGAACCTATCCAGGCGGCTGATGGTTGTGATCCGCTGCAGCAATTCCGTATGGCTCCGCAGATTTTCTTCCAGCAGCGGCTGACCGGCAATAATGATATGCATCAGCTTATGGTCAGCCGCTTCAAAATTTGAAAGGAGACGAAGCGCCTCCAGTGTGGAGCTACCAAGGTTCTGAGCCTCATCGATGATGATCACTACCGGCTTCGTACGCGCATGGTCAGCGACAAACGAGGTGAACAGGCCATGCCATCGCACAGGGTCCTGCTCGGAATCACCGCCCGGAATCTGTAGTTCCATTGCAATATAGCGAAGCAGTTCTGGCCCGCTGCATTGCGTGTTGTAAACGAAAGCAATGCTTGCCTGCTCGCGAAAGCGCTGCAGGATGTCGAACAGCAGTGTTGTCTTGCCGGTTCCGGGTTCTGCGATCAATGCCGCAAACCCGGCTTGAGCCTCAATCCCCAAGATCAGCGAATCCAATGCCTCACGATGTTGAACACTGCGGTAGAGAAAACGAGGATCGGGCGACACCCCAAAGGGCTGGTCCCGCAGTCCGTAGAAGTCCGTCATCAGAGACATGGCCGAAGCGCCCTGCGCTCGTCACCGCTTAACCTTCGCAAGATACGGCGCATGGTATCGTAACTCTTGCCTAAGCTCAAGCGGGTTGAGCCACGCCAAGGTTGTTCGGATGGTACTGCCGTGTCGAAAAGCTGAAGTCTGAGAGTCAAATTGCCGGACAAAAGCAAAGGCCGGGATCTTCATCCCAGCCCGAATCTGCACCTCGCTTGCTTGATTTCGGCGTAAGTTGTTTGGAATGATGGTGAGCGCGCTGAGAGTCAAATGCGGTACGCTCGTGATTTCTTAAACAACTTACATGACGCGACAGGCAGTCTCGTGTTTTGTCGTGAGTCAATGCCTAATTGGAACCTTTACAGCCAGAAAGGCCTCGACCAAACCTGAACCAATGCCCCTCGATGCCCCCGGTCACAATTGCTGTTCTCTTGTCTGTCACCCACACTCCTTGACCTGAGCTGAGGTTTTGCAGCGGCCCGGAAGCGAAAACAAGCTTCCTGAGCCGAGGCTGACCGCGTAAGAAAGCTCCTTCGGTCGAGCAGGCTCCCCCGATAACGTCAAGCCACCAGCAAGATCTTCCCGACACCACCCTTCTCTGCCTTTGCTTGAGCCTCAGCCGCTTCACTGAGTGGCATTTTCAGGCTGATCGGGATTACTAGCTTGCCATCTCGCACCGCTTCGGCCATGAACTCAAGCGTTTTTCTGTCGAAATGTGAGAATACGAAAACCACTTTCACAGATGGGTACTCCGCGGCGTTCTGCGGTGTCCCGATAACCGATGCAAAGACTCCTCCAGGCTTGACCTTGCCGATCAGCTTCTCGGCGGTTCTTCCGCCCACCGTATCCGCCACCGCATCGAGCGGCGGAAGATTCGCAATCGCGGTGTCGTCGTCGGTCGCGACGAACTGATCCGTGCCGATAGTCCTCGCGTCATCGATCTGCCGCTTTAAAACCCCTGCGATCACAGTCGCACCGCGTGCCTTCCCAGTGAATGCCGCGGAACGACCCACATTTCCAGCAGCACCTACGACAAGGACCGTCTGGCCCGCGTTGATTCCCGTAGCCAAGAGGAGCTGGTTGCCGGTTGTCGTCACCAGCGGCAACGCCGCCGCTTGGATCAAATCGAGCCCCTTGGGAACTTTCGCCAGAATCGCGGCTTTCACGACACAAAGCTCGGCGTAAGTATTGTCCGCCATGGCGAACACTTGGTCGCCAACGGAAAAGCCTTCCACCCCCGGCCCAATCTTGATCACAGTGCCAGCAATATCGACTCCTATAAGCCCCGGGAACTTAATGGGGTAAAAATCTTTTGTTAATCCAGCACGTCGCTTGTAGTCGATCGGATTCACGCTCGTGGCAGCGACCCGCACCAGCACCTCGCCCGAACCCGGAACCGGGTCAGGATATTCTTCGAACTTGAGTACTTCAGGACCGCCATATTGGCGGACGACAACTGCTCTCATCTCTCATCTCCTTAGCTCGCGATGTATTTGCCTTTCTATCCCGGTCGAAAATAAAGCCTCGCACAGGAACATTGTTTGCGAGGGGTACTTAATGTCCGGCGCGGTTCAGCGCATGTGGTAGGGATGGAAGATGTAGTCCTTCGTCCTCACGGCCACATGGCACGAGTTTCCGCAGTCCGCAAGGGCCTTGGGATCGGCGGTGAACTTGTCCGATGCGGCATCGTAGTTGAACACTGCGTATCCCCAGCCGCCGGTTTTCGGAAACCTCTTGCTGTCCTTCTCCATCACGAAAGCCTGTTGAAAGACATTGGGCACATCCACATCGTAGGGCGCTTCTGTGCCCTTCTTCGGCTTCCACTGGAGCTTCACGACCATGGAGCCCTCCGGAAAGGACTGGCCGTTTCCCGGAACGCCGGCCTTGTATGCCTTGATCATCTCCGGATTGGCGACGATCACCTTAAGCACTTCTTTGGTGCGCGCGGAAGAGACCACAGACCAGTCCCCGTATCCCCTGAAGTCGGAGAACCTGATTCCTCCCGGCGATGCCAGCGAGTACTTGTCCTTGTCTTGGCCCTGTGCGTAAAGAGCCGCGCCGCCGAGGATGGCAAGCAGCGCCGCGGCCGCAGCGATGGCAAAGGCCCCGAAATGTCTTACGGCGGCGCGTTGGGAAATCGCGCCGGGCGGGTGATGACGATACTGCGGACATGACGTTCTCCTTCGCAGAAAACTAGCTCGGCCGTGGACAGACCGCTTCGTTTCCGGGCTGATCCCCGCGGCCGAGGTGTCATAAGGCCCAGCTTAGAGTTGCCCTGCTATTTCGGAAATCTCCGCAACCGCTTTGCGCGGCATGATTACCTTCTCAATCTGTTCCGCTCTTTGTGTATGCAGCTAACGGCTGCCATGCGTGTAACCGACTTAGCTCAAGGGCGCGCTCGCTGCAGACACTGGCAACTTTGTCCTGACACCCACTACGCTGGTTACCAGGAATTTGTCTTAGTGTCCTGTCTGGTGATTCGCTCCATTTTGGAAGCGTTGCCTGAATGTCCGACATCTCGTCATAAAGTGAGAGCTCCACGGTCGAAATCACGGATCGAACTCGGAATGAGCCGTATTCCTTCAGGGGTGCAAAGCCCGCATGGAGAGGGCGGGACCGAGTATCCGCGCAGGCGGACAGCCTTTCGAACACGAGGCGCGCATGAAGGAGTTGCTGCTGCGACAGGCGGAACTCAATGCCGTGCTCGATCTCAACAAGAACGAAACTCAAGTTGTGCCACGGGGAGAGCAGGACAGCGTGCGGCTGAAATCCTCGAGGCCGCGGCAGCCTGAGTATTCCCTCCTGGAATCCAGCAGAATTCCATCCGGCGATGAGTCCTTAAAAGCATGCAGAGGCATCTCGGGCCCGCGAGCCGCTCCTCTAAAACTTAAACCAAACGACGTGCCGAACCACAGTTTTGTGTAGGCCCTAAGAACAAGTTTTCTATTTTGGGTTTTTCGCTCTGACATCGAAAGGAGTACCAAATGAACAGAAAGAGACCACGAGCATGACCGCGCCTGTCGCGTCGAACACGCTTAGTGTGAACGTTTTTACGGCCCGGGAAAGGCTATGGTCGGCGAGCGGCCAAGGCCCTTCGGCGAAGCGTTCGGTTTTGACCCGATCACGTCGACTTTAATCTTCGGCGAGTACGACGCGGTGCTGGTGGACGCAATGACGACAGTGGCTGAGGCCGAGGCTCTCGCGGATTGGATTGCTCTGCACAACCGCAACTTGGAGACCATCTATATAACGCACGCCCATTTCGACCACTTCTACGGTCTGAGCATTCTGCTCGATCTTTTCCCGGGCGCTCGGGCAATAGCAACGCCCAAGACGGTGAACGCGATGCAGATGTCTTTCTCTTTCCCCGTAGAGCGGCTGGCCCGCCGAATCTTTCCTGGGCAAGTGCCCACTAAGTTGGTTCCACCTGTGCCCTATGAGCACGACACATTCACTCTCGAGGGCCACGAATTGCGCATCATCGAGCAGGGTCGCACCGATTGCCCCGATTCGACGTCTCTACACGTTCCATCGCTCGGCCTGATCGTCGCTGGCGACGTTGTGTACAACCAATGCCGCATGTACGTCGGCGACACCACCCCTGAGAGCCGGAAGAATTGGATCGCGGCGCTAGACCGGTTAGCGGCTCTGAACCCGACGATTGTTGTCGCTGGTCACAAGAAGCCTGGCGCACCCGACTCTCCCTCGACGATCCCAGACACCAAGCGTTACCTGCAGGACTTCGATCGGTTACAGAAGACCGCGACGTCCGACCAGGAGCTGTTCGATCAGATGACGGAGCTATACCCGCATTGGGTGGCCAATCAGTCTTGGTTGATGTTCGGATTCCCGCAGGCACAACGCACATCAGCCGCTGATGCGGATGTCTCTTCGCGCAGTTATGAAGACGGAAGAAGCAGAATCAGCAGATGAGCCCTGTATAAATAAGGAGTCGTCAATGAACAGCGTACAAATCGAAGAGAAGAGCTACGAGATGCCTCCGCGCGACGGGTTCAGCGTCGCACACTTTCTCACCGTGAAGGACGTCGAACGATCGGCCCACTACTACGAAAAGGTCTTCGGCGCTCGCATCCTGAGCTTGGGAGACGGCAACGCGCCTGGATACCTTCAACTCGCGAATATCTGGATGATTATGAACCTGGGCGGCGGACCGACCCCCGACAAGCCGACGGTAACGCTCAGCGTACCCGACCCGAATCACATCAACAGCTTTATGAATTTCCGGGTTGCGGATATTCAAGCGTGCTATGAATTATGGAAAAGCCGAGGAGCCGAATTTATCACGGAACCGATCCCCAAGTACGGCGAGATTCGCTGCTACATCCGCGATCCTGACGGTTATATTATCGAAGTCGGACAGAGCACCGACCTCACCTACGGTTAACGTCCGCCCGATGGGATGCGGATTTAGACGCGCGATGCCATGTCCCCGGGCGCATTTGGGGTGGGAGCATCGTCGCTGAAGAACTTGCGAATCATGGAGTCCAAACCTTCCGATGGTCCGACTGCCAGACTTACTCAGCAAGGATCTTGATGTAGTGTTTTGTGGGATCAATCCGGCGCTGAGCGCTGCCCGGGTGGGGCACCACTTCTCAAGCCGTAGCAACCGGTTTTGGCGGGTTCTTCACTTGGCAGGGTTTACGCCACACTTGATTCAGCCTGCAAGCGACTGCACAATGCTGCAATACGGATGCGGCTTGACGGCTGCAGTGGAACGACCAACTGTGAGAGCCAGCGAGCTTATGAATCATGAATTTCACGCAGCTGCCGAGGTACTGGAACAGAAGCTCGAGCGTTATCGCCCGCGCTACCTGGCTTTTCTCGGTAAGCCTGCCTTTGCTGCCATCTTTCGACAAAGAAGGGTCGACTGGGGACAGCAGTCCATGAGGTTTGGTGGTGCGGAGGTCTGGGTCTTGCCCAACCCAAGTGGGCTAAATCGGGCATTCAATCTCGATGCACTCGTATCCTGCTATCGGGATCTTCGGACTCACTCAGCGCTTTCAAGGTCGGATCAGGACTGATAAGTCCTAGGGCTGTATCTGAAGCGCCCCCACTGGTGCAGGTCTGTCTCTGAAGGTGCTGATTGCGGGCGCTTCGGATACAGCGACTTGAAGGAAGCCGCCCTCTCCGGGACTATGGGATTTGTATGCGGTTAAGCCGGTTTTGATTGGCGTGCGATGTCACCCTGCACCCGGTGCGCTGGCACAGCAACGGGCATTGCTTTCGCCGGACCTCCAGCTTATTGCGTGAGTTAGGTGTAGAACATCAAGGTTCAGCAGGAGTTGACGCGGCATTGGGATATTCGCACAACCCTGAATGGCTATACGGATAGTTACTCGAACGACATGCGAAATGCACACGAGAGGTCGTAAAAGAGTTGAGAATCCAGTAATGGAGCCTAATCCATAGGGAGTTCCCCCGGCTCTGCCGGGGAGGCATTCGAAGTTTGACAAATACGGGAGTCCATCCAAGAAACTCCGTAAGCGTGGCGTGATGGCCGTGTAGACGTTGGCTGATCCAAGCGGCATTCTTCTCTTGTGGCGCGGCCCGAAGCCGTGTTCCCAAAGAGGAGAGTATGGAAGCTGTTGCTAATCCTGTTTC
>Ga0181520_10004105_pt1 | contig 24777 bp, 18 predicted proteins | sample PEATcosm2014_Bin_29_FD_132451 | JGI IMG/M metagenome (GOLD analysis project Ga0181520, IMG submission 132451) | Peatland microbial communities from MTU Mesocosm Facility, Houghton, MI, USA - PEATcosm2014_Bin02_30_metaG | ecosystem: Environmental > Terrestrial > Soil > Wetlands > Peat | place...
CACCCCCCGACGCCGTCAGACCCACATAGGGAGTCGCCCCGCTCGCGTCCTGGCGCAGCAGGAAACTGAACCAGATGCTCTGCCCCGGGGCACCGATCAGGCCCTTGGACAGGTAGGAAGCAAACGGTCCCCCGGCGCTGACGTTCAGAGCCCGCCCCGCGGACTGGAAACCATAGCCCCCGGTTGCATAATCCGCGGTGGTCAACAGACGGGTGAAGGTCGGCGCGGTCACCGATGCGATGTTGTAGCCCGGCACCGCCGTCGATCCATTCTGCTCCACCCAGCCCGAAGCCCAGCCCTGGTCCCTGCCTCCGCTGGCCCCGTTCAGCGCAAACGGCGTCGTCCCGGACTCCCCAAACGGCTCGTACGCTAAAAGGGTCCCACTGGTCGCTTGGGCACGAGAGATCAGAGATCTCGTGAGCACGATAAGCGCTATGAAGAGAAAAGAGACTATTCTCCCCCACCGAATCTTGTGACCCGTTCCTTCCAACCCGATTCCGCTCACGCGTGCCTCCGCAGTACGACTGCAGTCTCTGAGCGTGTGCTCACAGACGAATTACACTTCATCCTGGGTACTCAAGGTCGATATGCCCACAAGGACTTCTGCACCAGGCTGTCACGATGCCCAGCAGGAAAGGCAGTGCGCAGAACTGCTGCGCTGGCCGAAATGAAGCCTGCAACAATCCCACCGAATGCAGGTCTTGCAGCCACTGGCAATCGGATACGTCAGTCTTTCGGCCGGACACGTTCTTTACATGGCGCGCGTTGATCGGACACACCTCTAAGCCACGCTGTTCCAGGATTTGGAACAGTGGTACCCAGAACACCCCCGTGGACTCGATCGCCACGGTTTTGATTCTACAACCCTGCAGCCAGTCTGCTGGCCTGACTTCCGAGGGTTTTTTCTTGGCAGTTTTTGCCTGATCGCATGCGGGAAGTTGTTTCCCTTCAATTGAGAGTTGTGACGCGATGCGAAATAGTGACGAATTGATATCAACATTTCTATAGCATGTGGCCCCTGTTGGAGGTACTCGCCGCAGAGGCCCAGCCGCGCGCCAAGCCTTTTCGGCGACTGTGGATTAGCGAGTGATCTTTTCAAGCATCACTCTCGCGGGGCATACGGTTGGCGATGAAGAGGGTCAAAGACGACATCACAAATTGCGCTCACTTGCCGGTGGGACTTGTGTACACGGCGTAGGGAACCCCCGGGTCTCCACTGGCGCTCACTTTCTGTGTCCGGAGAAAATCGCAACCGGAAAGAATCTCATGGTGTAAAGGCTCTAAGTAAACAACCCAGCACATCCGCGGATGCTGCGACAACGACGTTTGAAGGTTCACCAGAACTTTGCTCACTATCTCTGGACCAAAAGGATTATAGAGATAAACGACCAGAGGCTCCTTGGGGAACCGGAACTCGGCGGCATCCTCCAGGATTACGTCGATTGGCGGCGCACCCATGTTGACTCTTCGGAATTTATCCAGGTTGGCTAAGGCGATTCCGTGGAGGTATCTTCCAAACTCGACGCCGATAACTCGCTTGAAGTGGAAGCGCGCGGCCAGTATCAACGCCAGCCCCTTGCCGCAGCCTAGATCGACAAAGCAAAAATTCGAATAGTTGATGGGCAGCCACTTCAAGATTGCTTCAAAATCATCAACGGGAGTCGGGTGATACTCATACGCATAGGAAACGCTCGGTCCGGACGCCGAGAAATCTTCAATTGCGACCATCGAGAGTGTTTCAGTGCCAAACTCGGCATCAATCCGGGGCTGGGCAAACCTATAGCGATGCCAATGCGCAATCCTTTTGAAAAGGCCCCAGAGTCCGTGACGATTCAACGAGCACCCGGCCATGCTGACAGCGCGGACCGCGCCAGCTGCTTTTTCCGACAGGTAAGCCAGCCTTCGCATCGATAAATCCATCTTTGCGCACTGGGGCGAATTCACCGCTGTCGTCAATTCTAGCGGGCTTTGACCGGATTAGATATAAGGCCGGAAGATCGGGCGGCCTCACAGGGTGATTTTTCCGTCCTCGGATGCTTCTCCAAGTCTTATCCTCCCGCCAACAGAAGGATGTACGATGGCTTCGCTTTTCGGAGCGGAACATTGAAATTATGGGTACAGTAAGCACCCCCGGCGTGAACCGAGTCCATTCGATTGGACGGCGAGGGAAGGAACCGTCTGTTCTCCCTCGGACAATCGTCGCGGTCCTAAAACGGGTGCCTGGTGAAGGACCGGACGAGCCTCTATACCTGGTCGATTGCTTAAGGCGTTGTTTGATTAGGCGCTTCAGCTCCAGAAATAAAAACTGGTGCCGGGTAGATGCTGCAGGACTCGCTCTAGAAGCATACTGGGGCTCTTAAGACCATAATGTGCTCCACTGCTTGCGGTGTCTGTTCTAGGCTGCGGGGGTCGCTGGCAGGAAGTTCTCACCTTGCACCGAGCCAATAAGAATCGCGAAACAGTGCGTCCGAACGATCCGGGAAGAGATTGAAGCCGCGCCCATCGTAGTCCCGGGTCCCGAATTGCCTGCCGTGCACACTCTGCAGGACGGAACCTTCCAGAGCACGCCTGGCGCTGCATGTCTCGTCAATAAGAATTCCCACAAAAGGAGAACTCTATCACCTATTACTTTCGCGGTTTACTAGCCCATCCCGTCGCCTAGCGTTTACCGATCCCTCTCGGGGACTCTAAACACGTTGTGGGATGCGGTGGGTGATTCTCTAGACCAAATATGGCGCTAGGTCTTACGGCGCCATGTGTGTCTAACGGTTGGCGCGGCACACAACCGTACTGTTCAATCGACGGAAAATCGATGCGATCAAAGTGGGGACCGTGTATGATTTGGGTGCGATAGGGTTTCGTGCGCTCTCTGAGACTCACACGAACATTAGCGTGCTGTTCAAGAAAACGCTACCTACGATAGCCTAAATTAGTCGGTTCCCTTCGTTCCCTAGGTTCCTGCATGCCGCGTCTTGTCAGCGCGATCTCAAGACCGTGCGCTGTTTTTGAGGCGAATGCAATGCGAAGAGAAGCTTTCGAGGAGCCGAGACTGCTTCGAAACAACAAGTGAAAACTGGAGAGATCGATGGCCTCGTGTTATCGACTGCCTGGCAATCCGATTGATGAGTTTGCTCCGATGTGCAAGCGGCGGTCCGGTCATATAGGTGCTCTGAATGGTCTGCCGCAAATGCGATTAGATGTTGATGAATAGATAGCGATTGCTTTGCGGACGGTCTTGTCGGGTCGGTCCGCACGAGTGCATCGCTCCAGGTTGACTTCATGCCTGAAGTTTTTCGGAGATTGAAATGAACATGCTAGGTGCGATATTGAGGCCTGGGTATTCCCGGCCCCGCTTTTTACTGACTTTCTTCTTAATTTTGTTCTGTTTCACTATGTCCGGCCATGCGCAATCTGTTTCCACCGATATTCAGGTTACGGGTAGGGTTGTGCAGCCTTCGGTCAGCCGGCTTGGCGTAAATCTGTCTGGCCGCACATTCTGGGATGCGGGTCGGATGATGAAGAATCTGATCTTTGAGAATCCTGGATTTGAGGGTCTGGAGTACCGCGAGATCTTCCAGTGCGCCCTGGGGACGGCCAATACCTGCGAAGACAACAACCAGTGGAATGCGCAGCCAGCGGGATTTTGGAATGGCGGAAATTACCGGGTAATGTCCGGTAGCTCGGCCGGCGCGACGGGCACGGTGGTGTTAAGCACAGCGGCCGGCTCTTGTGCTGCGTGCGGGCCTGTGTTTCAGTTTGACAAGAGCCTGGGTCTGGCGTCGGGCGACTATTTTTCGGTGGAAGTCCATATTGCCGGCAGCGGCGATGCGGGGTGGTCGGACACGGCCTCCGGCGGGGGAGCGGTTTCGACCGAGACTTGGGATCTGTCGCCGGAGACGCCGGGCAGGCAGGCGCTGCTGCTGAGCGCCGGCAGGGCTGGGCAGTCAGCCACGGTCAGCCAGGGATTTGCCGATTTGCAAGGGCTGAGCTCTATGCAGCTGAACGGGACCTTCCAGGTTACGTTCAGGGCCAAGGGCTTGGGGGGCAACAACCAGCTGAACGTCGATGTGGGGCGCATGTCGGCCGGAGCAGCGCCGTATCTGAGCCGGACGGTGATGCTGTCCAACACCTGGCAGGACTACGCGCTTAACTTTTTCGCCGATGAGACGGTACCGGAACTGGGCCAGCTGCAGCTGAGTTTTACGGCTGTGGGAGAGAGCGCCGAGTTGGACGATGTATCCCTGGCGCAGGCCGATTCAGGCTCTTCCAACCCCACCGTGTTTCGCGACGATGCGGTAAATGCGTTGAAGGAGCTGGCGCCGGGAACCATCCGGATGATGGCCGGGGGCGCGGCTTTGGGATCGGATATCCTGAACCAGCTCGTGGCCCCGTTTGCGCGCTACCGCGAGGGCTTCAGCGCGTATCGAGCAACCAATCCGGATATCGCATACGGCGTACAGGAGTTTCTGCAGTTGTGCGCAGAGGTCGGAGCCGATCCGTGGATCGTGATTCCGACGGCGACCACGCCCGAGGAGATGGCGGATTTCGTGGAGTATCTGACCGGCAATGGATCAGATCCCTGGAGCAGATTGCGCATTGCCCGCGGCCAGGATGCGCCGTGGACTTCGGTCTTCGGCAAGGTTCATATCGAGTTGGGCGATGAGACGTGGAACGGCTCCTTGGCGGGCGAGTCGATCGGTTACCCTGCGTATCCGCAGTGGGCCAATGAGGTTTTTGGGGCGGCGCGGCAGACGCCTGGCTTTGAGGCTGAAAACTTCGATCTGATACTGAGCGGCTCTTCGCCCGGTTACAACGCGCCGATGCTGACCTACAGCACGCAGCACGATTCGTTCGACATCGCGCCTTACCTGCTGTTGAGCGCCAACAACGAAGCGCAGGCGAGACTGTTCGGGGCTCTTTTTGCCGAGCCGGAGCTTTTCGATACTGCGGGCGGCGAGGTGTACCGGAACATGCAGGTTGGAGCCTCAGCGCCTTCGGCGACGGCGCAGTCGACCAATGTCGATGTGTCTGAAACCAATCTGAGCCCCATTGAAGGAAACATTACGCAAGAGCAGTTGAACCGGCTGACGCCGTCGGTGGGCGCGGGCATTGCTCAGACCGAACATATGCTGCAGATGATGCGCATCGGCGCGAGGTACCAAAACGCCTCCGCGTTGCCGCGGGAGGAGTTCAACCGCGGCGACGGGACCTTGGTGAAGCTGTTGGGCGGAGCGGCGGACATGGAGACGGCTGATCGCCGTGGGCCGCGGTTTCTTACCCAGGCGCTGGCCAACAGCGCAATCGGCGGCAAGATGCTCGAGACGGTGCAGAGCGGCGCCAATCCATCCTGGAACCAGCCGCCGAGCAGCGACCATGTCGAATTCAACGGTGCCCACTATTTGCAGTCGTTTGCCTTTCAGAACGGGAGTGCGGCTTCCCTGATCGTCTTCAATCTGAACCAGACCGCGGCGCTGCCGGTGACGTTCTCCGGCGCCAAAGCGCCCGCCGGAACGGTGCGGATAACGCAGATCGCATCGGCCAGGATCACGGATGATAACGAAAGGTTGGCGGTAGTGCAGCCGGCCGCGCAGACTCTAAGCAACTTCAATCCCGAGGCCGGGCTTATGCTGCCGCCGTTTTCGATGACGCTCCTGAGCTGGACTGCCGATGCGGAGCGGGCCCCCGCCTTTTCCGTTCCCGCGGGGAACTATCGCGCGGCGCAGACGGTGTCCCTGTCGAGCGCGATGGAGGGCGCGGCGATTTACTACACCGCCGACGGAAGCGCGCCGACTTCCGCTTCGACGTTGTATACGGGCCCAATCGCGGTGAGCTCGACAGAGACGCTGCGAGCGATCGCGGTTCTCGGCGGCTCGACTGTAAGCCCAGTTGCAACGGCGGCGTACAGCATCGACCTGCCTGAGACCGCCCCGATACTCTCACCCGCGTCCCCGGCCGTATCCCTTGCGCCAGCGGACTCGCAGACCAGCGCGCAGACGACGGTGACGATCTCAAACACCGTTCAGACCGCTGGCATCGACCGCCCCGGGGTCAACCTTGGCGGTCCAGCTTTTTACGGCCCACAGCAGATTTTGAAGTCCCTTAACTATGCTGGCGGCGGGTATATGAACGGAGGCTACGCTGGAGCGAGCTTTACCTGCAGGAACGGGACGACGACCTCGTGGTCCACTGCGAACTCCTACGGAGGTCCAACCTATTACCCCGCCAACTATTGGGTTGGAGCGACTTATACGGCGGTCAATTCGGCCACGGGAACCAGCTTTGGGTCGGGAACAATCACGGCTTCGACGGCGAACTCCAGCGGGACCGGAACCACTTTCTCGCTGTCTGCGTCTCTAAGTAATGCGTGCAGCTCATCGAATCCGGACGTGCTGCTGGTACGCCTGACCGCCCAAAATACTCTTTTCCCGCCAAGCCAGATCATTGGGACCGCCGGAATCTGCTCCGGGGCAACTTTCAATACCACTGACACCGATCCACTTTCAACCAACACGCAGCAAAGTCTTGAGATGCCGACCGGCTGCAATGTCTCCTACACAATCGATCAAACCTATGGAAACAACACCAATACGCAAACTTCCACCTATCCATATACTTTCTTTCTAAACCTGAACGGCAACTACACCGCGACCTTCAAAGCGAAGTGCCTTGTCTCTGGATGCAGTGTCGCAATCGACAGTCTGGCGCGCGGCAGCACGACCTATGTGTCGTACTCCTCCGTCAGCCCTTCTTATTCGGCCACCCCGGGCGCGGGATGGACAACATACAACTATCCTTTTACGGCCTCTGAAACGGGAACGCAGCAGAGCGCGCCTATTTACTATGTGCTCACTTGCACAGGCACTTGCTTACTTCAGGACGTGGACGTCGTTGAGAGTTCGACCCTGGCCGGGAATACGACCGTGTTCCGAGACTCCGTGGTCTATGAACTCGAAAAGATTCACCCCGGTTCTATCCGCTATATGGATAGTTCGCAGTGGTGCTCGGATGTTGCCGATGAAATTGCCGCGACTGGGAACCGTCGCTGGTGCGGGTCGAATACCCTCTTTCCTGGCCCCAACGGACAACCGTTAGGGTACAACGATGTTCTTGCCCTTGCGAACGTTGTTGGCGCCGATGCTTGGCTCTCCGTAGGCCTCCTGAATCAGGCTGCAGACTGGACAACGCTGATCAACTGGCTTTCCTCTTCCGGCTGGATTTCAACTTTCGCCGCATCGGGTCACAAAATTTATCTCGAAGACGGAAATGAGCCGTGGAATCCCTTGGCCACGCCCAACTTCCAGCCCGGCAATGGCCTCATTTACGGATATACGCTTGGCCTCAACATGGCAGCGGCTAAGGCCGCGAGCGGGTACAATTCGAGCGTCATTAAGCTGGTTGGCGCTAGCTGGGTTGCGGGGAATCAAGGCTACGGCCAATTTGGCTGGCTCAGAAATACTATGTACTACGCGGGATGCACCAAAAGCTCGCACACGAACTGCCCGGATTTCATGGACATTGCGCCCTACACGCTAAACTACCTATCGAGTTTCAATACCTCCGGCAGCAATGTAAGCACAACCGGAGCGCCATTCCTCGATGAATGGGCCGAAATTACCAATCTCGATTCGGTTACGTCTCCACCCGCGAATGCTGTGTCAGTCTACGAAAATCAGCAGTACGCGCAGTCCACTTACGGGGTGGGCACTGCGATTTACGAAGTCAATGAAAGTCTGACATCCGGAGCGAGCTCTCCGATTCCGACTCAACTACAGATGGATCAGATTGTAAGTTCGGTTGGCGAGGGCCTCGGCCTGGCTGAGCACATGCTCTTGATGCAGCGGGATTCGCTGGTGACAGGGCCGATCAATGCTTTCACGCTGGGACAAAACTGGATCGGCGGGTATCCCGGCGGCGTTGTCGCAGTTCCCTTGTGGGGCATCTCCCGGTACATGGCCACAGGGCCTGGCGAGGCGGCGGGGGCGTGGAATGTGGACCGGCCCTCCGCGATTGCTCTTGAAGTCATCAACAACGCTATAGGGTCGAACAACAACCTGCTGTCAATTACGCAGTCAGGAACGCCTACCTTCAGCTACGCCGGCGGTCAGGCGCAGGGCGGTACGAACACCATCCTGTCTAATTCCGCGGTGCCGTATGTCAATTGCTTCGCCTACGCAAACAACGCTCAGACGAACTGGACGGCGATCTGCTTCAACAATAATCTGAGTTCAACTGAGTCTGTGACTTTCAGCGGAGCGGGTGCTCCCTCAGGAACGGTAACGCAGACTATCTTTCCAGGTTCCAGCAATCTAATCACGGACCACAATGAGAATACCTACGTCGGATCTTCTTCCATCGCGCCGGTAGTCAATTATCCCACTTCAACAACAACTAGCGGAACGAGCTATACTGTTCCGGCAGCTTCGATGCTGGTTCTTACCTACGGCAGCGGAAGTCCGCCAGTTCTGCCCACGCCAATTTTTTCTCCTACTGGGGGCACCTACACTACACCACAGACGGTGACCATTAATTTCCCTTCAGGCTCAACGGGTTGCGTGGGGATAAACACTCTGCCGACGGCTCCGATACCGGGGACCTGTGGACCCGGTGGCACGACCTACGCGGGGCCGCTCACAGTCGCCGTTTCGGAGACAGTGAATGCGATCGCCACCGAGGCCGGCAGCACAAATTCCGCCTCAGCCACGGCAGCCTACACCATCACCGTGCCCACGGTAGCTACTCCCTCCTTCTCGCCCGCTGCCGGGACTTACACGACTTCGCCATCTGTCACCATCAGCGACGCGACTGCCGGGGCCACGATCTACTACACGACCAACGGCTCTATTCCGACGACCAGCTCGGCGGTATACTCCGGGCCAATCACAGTCTCGGCATCGGAAACGCTTGAGGCTATTGCCGTCGAGACCGGGTACACCAACAGCGCCTCAGCCACAGCAGCCTACACCATCACCGTGCCCACGGTAGCTACTCCCACCTTTTCGCCCGCTGCCGGGACTTACACGACTTCGCCATCTGTCACCATCAGCGACGCGACTGCCGGGGCCACGATCTACTACACGACCAACGGCTCTGTTCCGACGACCAGCTCAGCTGTATACTCCGGGCCAATCACAGTCTCGGCATCAGAAACGCTCGAAGCAATTGCCGTGGAGACGGGCTACGCGAACAGCGCCCCAGCCGTGGTAGCTTATACGATTAACTTGCCGCAAGCTACTACGCCGATCTTCAGCCCCCCGGGCGGAACTTACAGCTCAGCGCAATCGGTGACGATTAGCGACGCGACGCCGGGAGTCACAATCTATTACACCACCAACGGAACCATGCCGACGATGAACTCGACGGTGTATTCGGGCCCAATCAGTGTGTCTACCTCGGAGACCGTAGAGGCGATAGCCGCGGCTGGCGGCACTTCGACCGAGAATAGCGCAGTCGCAATGGCTGGCTACACACTGAATCTTCCGGCGCCTACCTTCAGCATTGCACTCTCTTCCGCATCGCTTGACATCACGCCCGGACAAAGCGGCACCACGACGGTCATTGTTACGCCTGAGAACTCTTTCGCTTCCCCAATTACATTCAGTTGCTCGGGATTGCCTGCTGGCGCGGCGTGCAGCTTCTACCCGGCAACGTTGACGCCGTCAGCTTCAACGACCGTGACAACGATGACGATCGCTACATCGTCAACGACTGTAGCCTCGCGGCGGAATCCCAGTCCGTTATTCCCCGCCTTGTCTCTCTCAGTCGCGCTCTGCTTGCTGGGCCAGAAAGGGAAGCGTGGCTTGCTGCTGCTGGTATTGGTCTCGCTCGGACTCGGCGTGTGTACAGGTTGTGGTAGCGTTGTTCAACAATCTCAATCCACGCCGCCAACCACAGTATCCACGGTGACCATTACCGCAACTAGCGGTTCTCTGCAGCCAACTGCAACCTTGAATCTCACATTGAATTAAGCTGACTTACATTCGTGGAATATCCCGTGGCTGCGCGAAGCTTGCACGGGACACTTATTCTCTCAGCGCAGAGGGAGAACGGGCGTTTGGGACCATGCAATTGTGTTTTTCACCATCCGTGTGTGGGCGGCCGTGATACCAACAGAATACGCCTTATGCTTTCATGCCGGGGAGCACGTGAAGCCAGGCTGAGTATCGATCCGAATCCATCGGCTTCAGTTCTTCGGCTTAGGCTCGGCAGCGGGCACAATCATCCCCGTGTATGCGGGCATGCCAGTCAGTTGCGTCTGCTGCAGCACGAGAGGTCTGCTAAGCACCATCTCGAGCTCAGTGCCCTGCGGAAACACGACATCTTTTCCGCGCGTGAGCAGGGTCGTTAGAACTCCCGCTGCCGCTCCTGCGCCCGCGCCGATCCCGGCGCCCAACCCCACATTTCCCGTTCCGTATCCAACCATACTGCCGACCCCTGTTCCTTCGATCGTATTCGTGGCGATCCTCTGGGCGTCTTTTCCCATGCTTCCACTTTGTTCTACGGTTCCTTCGGCGTTCTTCATCCTCGCTCCGTTGGCGCCGGGAACTTTATCGAGAGTTAGAGGAAGGCGAATCTCCACACCGTTGGGAAAGATCATTGAAGCAGCGTGCATTTGAATCTGCGCGCGCCCCTTTACCTTGCCCGGCCTCTGCACACTGTCGATGACTCCCTTGACGTACATGCCGGCCGGAAGCACCACTGCGCCATCCTGAACTACTGGGAAATCGGATATCAAGTACACCGGATCACCAGGCATTGCGACGCGAGTGCTGATCTCGTTCTTGAGTGAAAGCGGAATCTTCGTGCCGGCTGGGACTGTATAGGTCTTCAACTCGCTTTCCGAGTGCGCGACTCCTGCCGCGGCGCCCGCCACTGGTACCGCAGCCCCCGGTACCTGCGCCGCCACCCTCGCGATCATGCTAACCAGCAGAACGGATTCGATCGTCAAGTCGCGAATCATAAGACACCTCCGGTACAACCACTGGTCAGACGATGATAAATCCTCCCTCGGATGATTGGAATGCTCGTCCCGAATTTTTCTCATAACAAGGAGAGAAATCAAATTATCTTGCTGCGTTGCAACTATTTCCGTTTTCCTCCTGGGGATCGCGCTCCTGGTGGCAAGACAATCGGTCTGCTCTCTTTTTTCATCTGGGTGCTGGGAACTCTGCTGTCCGTCGTGCCGCTCATAATCCGACGAACCGACGGAGTTCTCTTTTCACGCTCGTGCTCCTTCTGCCCGTTGTCTTTGTGCCGGCACGGTCGGCTGCTTTGCCAATTCGCCTGGCACAGTGGGTCGTGGCGCTATATTCCACACTTGCGATTTGCTTCTCTCTTGATCAGACAGAGAAGGCACGCAACGCGATTTATCAGAGCATGGCTTAACATAGACGCCGAGTGCCTCGAGAGCATCTGCCATCCGAAGCTCTTCATGGATGTTCATACGCAGCCGGGGAATCGTTCGCAATCCCGCAAGGTTATCTCGAAAAAATCAAGGGACTCTACGTGATCGGTATCCTAACTTTGCTGTTGCCGAAGGGAGTTACTCCACAGAGCAAAAACAGGGATGTCGTCGCTGGACGTCTGCTTATCGATCGGAACCTTCGAAGTGGCAACTATTGCCTGTGACTTGGCAACTTTAGATCTCCCCTGGCCTTTGCGTCGTAGTGAATCCCAATGAAGCGCAGAGGTAACTGCCCCGAAAGAATCTCTTAAACAAAGATCCCTTAAACCAGCGTGAGTAATGAAGCAACATTACTCCCGGCGCTAAGAATGGCGTTACTGCAGTGCGATAAATCATTACGTTCGTTGCACCCCATAACCCATGGTAGGAAAAGAGCCATTCATGATAATGTTGTCTGAAGTCTTCCGCGCTGCGACAACCAGGTTCTGCTGGGCTGTGTGTCGCGACCAGTGAATCCGTTGATCATCGTTTGTTTTGAACCCCGACAAACGAAGAATAAGGTTGGCTGTGAACCGAATTCACGAATCGGCAGCAATATTCGGAAACGATTTACGGCATGAACCTGTGCCGCCTTTCAACTCGGCAATTCCTCTGCGCGATTCAACAATTCCGTGCCGGCTTAGCCCTGCACAGCCGACGGCCGAGCCAACAGCAGACCCCTTAGGCCCAGTAGTGATATTTGCGCGGGATAGATATTATTGGTCGCCGGCTCGCGTTGTTCGTATTTTGTGGGGTGTTTCAACCAACATTCCCCGACAACTCGAGATACTTCGAATCATGAGATTCCCCGCGTACGCGGATTTTCTTCGAACCGACCCCAGATTCCGCTTCAAGTTTCTCATTCGCGACTATCTTGTTCGGGACTTCTCAACGGCCCAGCGGGCGGCTTGCTTCCTGCATCACTACAAACGCCTCCATAAGAGTATGTCTCCGGATCTTCTGCATCGAATCCTGCATCGGAGAGTTACCGTTCTTGAAGCGCGGCGAGACGACATCGATATTGAAGTAAGTCTCTGCTTCTCGCGTCCCTTTGAGAAGGAGGGTGAATTGTCCCTCAACCTCCAGGTCAATGGGGCCGATGTCTTTGTCTTGTCCTTCACCATCGTCCCTGGATGGGTGGTCAAGTCCGAGGCTGAGGAGGTCTTATTGATCTCCCGCATTCAGGGCACGAACGGTTACTATTCTCAGATTCGCGCGGCCACAAAAACTCTTCACGATGTCGCCCCCGCCGCGCTCCTTCTTGCCGCGCTTCACGGGTTCGCAAAGGCCTTTGGCATCGGCCTGATGGCGGGCGTATCTGCTGCCCGCCAAAGCTCCTATACAGAAGGGTTGGTTCACTCCTATAAGAATGCCTACGACGATTTCTTTTCTGAAGTCGGTGTCCCCGAAAACACTTCCGGATTTTTCCTGGGTCCTATTCCCCCGGAAGATAAACCAATGTCCTCCATTAAACCGGGGCACAAAATCAGGACAAAGAATAAGCGGCAATTCAAGCGCCAGGTTGCAGAAGACGTTTGCCTTCTGCTTCGACAGCAGATGAGCGTCACGGATTCAGAACCTTCCTGTGAACACCAACCGATTCAAATTGCCGACTTCCGCGGTTAGTGAACCCTCGGCAGCGCAGCGGCTGCGGCAGATGAGAACCGGCGTCTGAAGCAGTTGGTTGCGGACCTAAGCCTGGACCGGGAAGTGCAGAAGTCGGGCAACTGTTGTGAAGCCCCGGACGCCCTTTCTTGGGTGGCCTAAAGGTATCTTTTTCAGGATTCCGATCGATCCTGTGTCTTCGTGACGATAAGACAACTCCGTCGGTCGGTTAACAGCCGCTACTTTCCCTGCAACAGATGTGCGAGAAACCCTTTGGTGCCCACCATCATCGCGGCGTCAGACCTCGGCGCTGTTAGGCGCAATAGGATTGCCTTTGCAGCCGCGCGCAGCGATCGTTTCAGAATGAAAACCTGTGTAACGGGATTGACGCCAGCCGCATGGGCTAGATTCCCATTCATTCCCATTGGAAGCACCATTCTTCTGAGGCCAAGCTCAATCCAGTGCTGAATTAGGAAGCCTCGCATCGTCATCGAGAGACTGAGATCCGGATAATCGCGATGGTTAAATTGGTACATCACGACAGCGCTGTCTTGTTTGACAAAACCGCTGCAATAACTAAGTAACTCGCCATCCGAACTGCGAAGAGTGGCATGGTAATAATGCGGTTGTGCCATCGAATATGCGTCAAAGGCCTTCACCAACTCCTTCCGATACGGGGTCGGACGCGAGTGCAAGCCCAGATTGAAACGTTCCTTGGGTGGGAGCGATCCCGGATCAGAACTGATCACAAACTGAATTCCAGCCTTCATTGCGGCTTTTTGCCGGGCTCGTAAATGTCTACGATTGCTCCGGCCTAAACTTTGGAGGTATTCTTCGAAGCTGGGAGCCAACTCGAGAACGTCGCGCGTTTCGAGTGGAATTATCAGAGCCATATAACGCCCATCCAACAGCGGCTGAAACCTCCTCTTTTCCTCCTCTTCGGCTCCAGGCCTGCCACCTATGTAAAGGTTGAGGTGGTCGAATCGGTGTTGATGGGAGATGGTTTCAAGGGCCCTCGTCGCTGCCTTAAGTATTGAGTCATTGCCGAAGCCGGAATGCTGCCACGCATAAACCATCGCAGTATCAATATTCCAATATCGACGGCGAAAGACCATTAGTCTATCGTGTATAGGCTCAACTCGATCGGAACAGCGAGTGCGCACTGATGCGTATATAAAGCGCCCATACGCCGCCCAGGAATCCGAATCCAGGTAATCTATCTGGTCAACGATGTTGGCGCCGCGGACATGAAATGCGAGCTCCAGCCGCTTTAAAGACCCAACCGTCTCCACTATTGCCTCCGATCTTGGGGGGAGGCGGCCTTCCTATTTAGGAAAACTAGGCGTCAAACTAGCCACAGATGCCAATTTATCAGAATGCAGGTAGATCATCAATGGCTCAAAAAGCAGGAGCCTGTTTCATAGCCGCGCTACACCAGAGCGCTTCTAATTTAAGTACTTACAATATATGCGATCAACGTCCGCTGGGCGAAGGGAGACGGGATCGTATTCGCAGGATTGCGTGAGCGGGGCCCTGGGGAGAGACCGACGGCGACTGCGCGGCGTCTGAAGTGAGTGAGCTGTGTCTTGGTTTATCTGGTCAGACCACTTGCTTACGCCCGACGGGCACAGTGCAAATGGGCACGTGAGGAGCCGCGCGCGGTACGCAGCATGGGCTTCATTTCAGGCCAACGAAGTCCCCAAGTTATAGTGACAATGATCATACCTACTTTATCGGCGTAGATAGTTCCTGGAGCGTATCCCATTACGGTATGCTCGTGAAATGAATCGATCATTACTGCTTAGAATCGGAGGCGGGGTGATCACGTCAGGCCTGTTTCTTTTGCTGGTGGCGTCAGGTGCGACGTGGTATATGCACCAGCGCGAAACGGACTCGGTTTCCGACGAACAAAAGATCGCCCGGTCACTGGAGATTATCCGCACCAGTACACCTCAGAATCCCAAGGTCTTGAAGGTTCTTTTTTATGGCCAGTCGATTACTAGAAGTGGTTGGGACAAGACTGTCATCGAGCATTGGCATCAGAAATATCCCAACACCGTCTTTGTAGTTCAGAACAGGGCGCTGGGCGGATTCGCCTCAACAGCGCTGGAGCGCACGACTGAGCAGGATATTGCCGCCTTCTACCCTGACCTCATCATCTTTCACGTATACGGCGATCATCGCGCATATGAGCGGATCATCCGTTTCTTCCGGTCTGAAACAGCAGCCGATATCATTGTGCAGACAGACCATGGCGAAAAACTTCCCGACCCTCCCTGCACCGAGGGGCTCCAATTGACTTTGCACCGACTGCCCGGATGCACAGGGCTGCTCTGGGCAAGACAGCGGAATTGGTACGACGAAATGTCGTATCACAAGATTCCCGGTTTTGCGAAGAAGTACGGGTTGGCGTTGGAGCCACAACGCGCTTGGTGGCGTGCCTATTTGCTTCGAACGCACGTCGATCCCAAATCCATGCTTGAGGACGACATCCATCCCAACGATAAGGGGAAGGAGCTGATCGCCGCATTCTTTAACCAATACTTTGACAATCTGGTGGAGAATTGGGACGGGCAGGTGGAACATCATGTCGTCTCTATCCCCAGGAATGTGCCGGAACATGCGAATGCCCAAGAAACCGTCGACTTTGAAGGTAATCGCCTGGAATTGATCTCAAACAAGCCGCTGAGTGTTTGGCCAATCGTGATGATCGACGGGAAATCGGCAAATGACTTCGATAGCTGCTACCAAGTGACGCGTGCAAGCTCACTTGGAACCGTGCCCGACTGGCCGGCATTGCGGCGCATTACCCTTCGACACGACCATGTCGCGGAAGATTGGACCGCGATGGTGACCCAGATTTCTACAGATCAGAGATCGTTTGCGTTCGTTGTGAAAGCATCGAAGAGGGGCGACCAAGGCAGCGGCGATTCTGCGCATGATTTTGTAGCGAAATCCGGCCAGTTGAGCATTGAGGCGCAGGATTGGATGATCGAGCGCGCATTCGATTCGAAGCATATCCCGCTGCAAGCGCCATTTGAAGTGCATTGGTCAGTAAACAATGTTTGTGACGGCGAACCGGAAGTCATCGACCGCGGGGACGGCACGGTGCAATATCGCTACGTTCTTGGGACGGGACTCGCGAATGAACGACACACGGTAACCATTGCATCGCCACCGAACGATTTGCCGGATGTCACGGAATTCCGCGCATATGATCCGCCGCTGCATGACTAAGGAACCTAGAAAGAACAAAGCGCAGTGAGAGCCGCAATGGGGGCGCATTTGGTCGGCAGAACTGACGCTCCGTAGACGATTCACGAGGCGAACACCTTCAGTTCCTGCCAAGGCTGAGAGCGTAATTGATTGCAAAAGCCATGGGAGACTTGGGCAGCAACTGCTCTTTCCAGGCGAGGAACTTCTCACGCACCGAAGTCAACATCGGCAATAGGGACTCGAACCGCCACGGCCAAAGATGCGCACCTCAGTTGTGTGCGGCCTTGTTGAAGGCAACCCACGGGAAGCCCGGGTATTGGTGAACTTCGAATCCTAGCTCTTCAAGCCTATGGCGGATTCCGTCGAAGGTCCTCCCCGCCACTGGATGAACTTCCATGACTATCTGGTGGATTCGGGCGGCCAGTTCCTGCGAGAGCGACTCAAAGATCCCATATTCGCTCCCTTCGCAGTCCACTTTGAGTAGATCGATGTGTTCAAGCCGATACTCTTCAAAGATCTGACTGAGCGTACGGCAGGGAACCATTTCGACTTTCCCATCGCTACTGGCATTGACGTTGTGCGCCGAAGAAAGCGCCGATTTGGGATGAACACTGAGAGCGAGTTTTCCAGGCTCGTGGTCGATCGCAGCCTGGAGGCAGATAAGGTTTCCGAAATTGTTCAATCCAACGTTCTCATCGAGCCGGGCAAAGGTGCTTTCCGCCGGTTCGATCGCTATCACGCGTCCCGTCGGCCCAACAATTGACGCGGCGAGAAGCGCGAACGAACCGATGTTGGCGCCTACGTCAACTACTGTATCTCCCGTTTTCAAAGCGATTCCGTTGCGGAGGTAGTCCCGGCGGACGAAGTTCTCAAAAAATGTGAAGCTCTCTCCTGCAAGCGAGTTGAGACGCAGTTTGACACCCTCCTTCGAAATTGCTACAAAAGGGGCACTCTTCAATTTTAGGCTGTCCAAAGTCAGCGCAACGGGCGTCTGGGTATGAAGAAGGAAATGGGCGATCTGCGTAGCTTTGTAAATGCAGCGTTCGAACACTTGCATGGCCTTCTGTCCCTCTGTGCCAATTGTTTATTTAATTGTCTATTGAGTCCAGTGCAATTGCCCGAGAAGATATCGAGCAGGGTGGCACAGATTAAGTCGTGGACGGTATCGCCGCGTTGTGGGCGAAGGAATCGCTGGTTCCCGTCAAACGGCGGCAGCGGGGCCGGCGGTATCAGCGGAAGCCGGGAGCTGGGCGTAGCCGATGGCAACGCGGAGCATCTTCTCCGCCATCGTGTACGTTCTGCGCACGGGCTGCGAGTGGAAGGCCCTGCCCAAAGAGTGTGGCAGCGCCAGCGCGGTGCACCAAGATTTTCAGAACTGGCAGAGGGCGGGGTTCTTTCTCAAGTTGTGGCATATCGGCAGGCTTCGTTAGGAGTGACCTTATGGTTGGCAACCTGATAAGCTCATTGGTCCGATGGTACAGGGCAAGGCCCGTGCAAGATAGGGACAAGATCAGGCTCAGGGATCGCGTTATGGCCCTACAAATCGGTCGATTCCATTGGCTCGAAAGTATTCCGGTAGCATTGCTTTTTGGCCGAAATTTGAGGATGCTCGCATCGATTTATATGAGCGACAAGTGGAACTTTCACTGGTACGCACAACACTACGAGGAAACCTTCAGGAGTGACCGCCACAAGAGAATCAATATTCTCGAAATCGGAATTGGCGGATACGACGACCCGAAAATGGGGGGGGGCTCCTTGCGAATGTGGCGAACTTATTTCCCGCATGGCCGTGTCTACGGCATAGATATCTACGATAAATCGCCCCACAACCAGAGGCGAATCCAGACTTTTCAGGGAAGTCAGGTGGATCCTATTTTCTTGGATAAAGTGGCGAGCGAGATCGGCATGTTAGATATTGTCGTTGATGATGGTAGTCACGTTTGCGAGCACATAATCTTCTCTTTTCAGCGATTATTTCCGCTCCTGGCCGAAGGCGGCCTCTACGTAGTCGAAGATACCCAAACGTCGTACTGCGCGGAATATGGTGGCAACGAAGTGGACCGCAACGACCCTCGTACCTCCATGGGGTACTTCAAATCGCTGGTTGATGGGCTCAACTGGGAAGAGTACAGGGGCAATTACAGTCCGACTTATTTCGATTTGAATATCAAATCAATTACTTTTTACCACAACATGATCTTCATACGTAAGGGTTCCAATCAGGAACGAGATTACCCGCCGCGTAAAGTCTTTTAACTACTCAGTGGAGTCGCGAGAAAACGCACGCACAGAGCGCTCGGAGACGAATCGAAAGTTGGAGAGCGTTCCATCCACCATGGCCAGTGTCAACCTTTCTTAACGTTTGCTGTGAAGGCATAGTTTGGACTACTTTGGTGGTCCTCTGGAGAGAAATGACGTCATCCGGCCAAGGCCAACGATGTTTCCCTTCCTTGTCCGACGTTCAAGCAATTACCGTGTCTCAGGGGGAAAGTGTGAATCTGTATTGTTGCCGTGGAGAGCGCGGTCTGCGCAACTTCAGCGGCCGCGTCGAACAGATGGTCACCCTATTCATTCCGTTGGCGGGGATTCCACGCCGCCTGAGAGTGAACGATCTTATAAACCCCTCAATCGCTCAGCACGGCTCGAGCACGCGCACAATAGATTGACAGATATCTCACGAGCTCTTCCCGCGAGTCGATCGCGCAAATCCTCGGGCCGAACCGTCTCTTCTTCGATGCGGAAATGCGAATACCCTGCCTCCTCCAAAAAGTCCGCCAAGTCCGAAGGACCGTATCCAAAATCGCGAGTCCAAAACTCTGCTACTTCCAAGTGAAGGAGCGGCTCGAATTGTTTCAACAGACCGGTGGCACCCCTCAACACAAGCAGCTCCGCGCCCTCGGCGTCGCACTTGATAAAGTCTAGGCGCGTCAGGTTCCGCTCGGCCACATAATCATCCAAGCGCGTGGTCGGGACATAAAACCTCTCCCTCTTCGTATCCGTGGTCCATGATCCGGACGCGTGCGTGCGCATTGCAGCTTGGCCAAGGTCGCCTGCAGGCACGATAATCTCCGCAGTTCCCCGACCTTCAGAACAGGCTATCGGATTGGTGAAAATGTTCCGGTAGTGGGCGTCGCGACGAATCCTTTCGCTCAACAACTCAAAAGTCGGCGGAACCGGCTCGAAAGAGTGTACCGCTCCTTGAGGACCAACTAAGGCTGAAAACAACAATGTAAAGTTCCCGAGATTGGCCCCAACATCAAGCACAATTTCACCCCGCCGGATCAGTCGCAGATAGCGCTGTGTCTCAACAGATCCGAGGCCAGTCGCAAGCAACATCCATCCGAACACTGTTGGCATTTTGGCGAGATGATGCAGCAAGTTTCTACGCAGCATACGCACAGACATCCGCACACCCCTGACAAACCGGCCATGAGAGTCACATCAATTCTGCCGCTCGGAGCTTCTCTAGCGCAAAATCCCCGATTGGATTCTTCCGTTCATTGTTGAACCCGAATCCCCTGGCACCCAAGTGCCTGTCGCGGGAACTGAAATTTCGACGCCAGATTAGGGTGATTATACAGTCGGTTGCTTCGGCAGAGCCGGTTTTCTCTCCGAAATGCATCCGGCAGGCATGGAGGGCCTATTCCCGGAACACAAAAAAGTCGGAAACAGCACACTTCGGCAAGCAATATAATTAAATTCCGGCTAAAAGGCGTGCCGATTTTCGCGCTGCCGCCACAAGTACTTCCGCACATTAGGTCGCTTATGGATCACGGAACGGGATTTAGGTACGCAGCAGATTTCAGAAAGGCAGAACTCTAATGAAGCGCGCGATTCAGTCTCTCTTGAACGCCTTCGGATACGAAGCGCATAAGATATCGTGGTATCACCGGCTCAAGACGATGCAACGACTCGGAATAGACTTAGTGCTCGATGTCGGGGCGAGCAACGGCGGATATGCGCTAGAGTTGCGGAAGAGCGGGTACCGAGGCAGGATCTGGTCTTACGAGCCGCTGCACGATATCTTTGCAGCACTCGATAGAGCCGCCGCCGGAGACAACTTGTGGAAGACGGTAAACTGCGCATGCGGGGCAAAGGCGGGCAGCGCTAAGATCAACGTGTCGAAGAATAAGGCTTCGAGTTCGCTGCTTCCAATGCTCGAAGCGCATTCTGCAAGTGTACCGGAATCGATATACACATCGGAGGAGACAATCTCCGTATGTACTCTTGATGACTGTGTGATGCCCTCCTTGAGCCCCCAGGATAAAGTGTGGCTGAAGATCGACACTCAAGGCTACGAAGGTGAAGTGCTTAAGGGTGCTTCGCGACTGATACCCCACGTTCAAGCGTTAGAATGTGAGCTTTCCCTTGTGCCCTTATACGAAGGGCAACCATTGATCGACGAGATGATCACTATGATCTATCAGATGGGCTTTCGAATGGTAGGTGTGGTTCCAGGGTTTTCCCAGCAGGAAACAGGCTACGCGATGCAGATTGACGGAATGTTTTTAAGAGTCTAGTCCCGCATGAGCAAATCGCCGAGCAAAGGGCGGCGGGATAACTGGACAAAGGAAAAGCCGCAGATTCGCCAACGAAGCGGGACTGCTGTACCAATAACCCAAACCTAATCTAAAATGAATTCTCCTTCCACTCAAGCTAAGCGCTCGGATGCGGCGACTGTGCGCGGGCGCTCCAGGATACTTGATCGTGTTGAAATTCTGGTCTTTCTTATCCCCTGTCTGTAGTTTATTCGAATACAGATAGTTGGCGTCTTAAACGGCTCCGACCTGATTATGCTGGCGGTAATTGTCGCCGAGGATGTGCGTGGACGAGTTTACTTGCCTGCTACTCCAGATGACGAAGCGATTGCACAGAAGGCAGAACCAGAGTGGAGGCCTGAGATCGCAATCTCCGGAAGCACTCAGTATCTCGGTGTACAACCCTACGGCATGGTCCAGTTCTCGCATCTCTTTACGAGCCGCCAGCCTGTGGTATTGACGACACTCACCGATCTAGTATGCGAATCCCGTGAACGCGTGAAACGAGATGCCATCGCTGCGGGCATGGCTGACGATGGGAAGGGTCTGCAAGAGGGATGTACGGCTGCCGCCGCCTACGCTGAGGCCGTGGCAGTGTACTTAGCATTCGCGTCGATCGTGTAGCCGACTACGGATCATCGATCGCAACTAGGCGGCCTAAAGATAACGCAATGCGATCTACGATGTCTCGGCAAGCGATACCCATGAGTCGGGATTTTTGTCGAGGGTTCTCCATCTGGCTCTTCGAGTTCCGGATTTATGGAAAGCCTGAAGGTTGTTACTCGGGTGCTTGATTTCGTGCCCGCTTCTATCGCCGCGAAAGCGGCACAGGACGATGCTCCAACTCAGCAACTGACTTGGAATCGAATAGTCTCAACGGACTCGCCATATACGACAACATCCCGTCCCGTACGCCGATCTTTCAGATTTCTCTTATGTCTGGCTACGCAGATCACTGCGCTCCGTTTTCCCAAATTTATTTGCCACATGACTGTGCCCAAGGCGGAGGAATTAGTTGCGTTTGCCAATCGCCATGAGAACGGCAAGGTCGGCTAATACTCAAACGCTGAGTGTCCGTTTAGGGGGCGCAGAGAACTGCGCCCATCAGGTGATCGCTCTGAACCGTCGGTGTATACGAAGTTGGCTCGCTTCATCTGCCCCTCCTCAATGCCTTATCACTTTCTCCGACCCCAACAATAGGAAACTCCCGCTAGGACGCGGTCAGGCTTGCCGGTGGCTAAGGCGCGCGCTGCACATCGGGTTACCATGCGCCATTCATCGGCACCTGGAAGATGTACATCGATCCCGGCGGCATCGTGAAGGTGTAGTTTGCCGTAACACCGCTGAGGGAGGTGCTGGTGATCGGGATGTTCATCGCGGTGTCGTTATTAGCGCGCGGGTTGCCGGTCAGCATGTAAAGCTGCGCGTTGCCGGTGGGAGTCGCGGGGAATTGGAGCGTAACCGGCGTCTGGTTGTCGAGATCGCGTGAGATGACTACGACATCGGCCTGGTTGACCACGTTGGCGTCCTGGAACGCGTAGATCGCGATCAATGGATACGCGTTTCCGTCGGCCGTTATGGGATCGCTGTTGGCATTCGTCGATACCATCGGTCCGGAACAGTAGAGGTTCCGCATCTGGAGCGCCTCCCATACCGGATGCGGAAGGAAGCCGTTGGCAAAGTTGGTGTGCGAAGTGTAAGCCCCGGTGCCGAGCTGATACATGAAGAAATTCTGCGGACCGAAGCCGCGCAGCGAGGCATAAAGGTTCACGTCGATGGCGCCAATGGCTGCGGCCAGGGACGGGTCTCCGGCGTAGTTTGCCGAATCTGACCCCGGCCCCTGCTCATACGAGGCCAGTTCATAGGTAAGTCCGTTTTGAGCATCTTGCTGTTGCTGGGCCACAATGGCATTAATCAGCGGGCCATTCGTAGCTGGCACTTGCAGCAGGTCCGACTGATAATAAGCATCTCCGCTCAGCGAAGTGTTGCCGGTGCTGTAAAGTGCGTAATCGATGATCGATAGTTGGGGCGCGGCCTGGGCCGCCGCTGAGCCGAACGATGGATTCAGGAAGGATCCATTGCCGACGAACTTGATCTGGTTCGGGTTGAAATAGCTCTTGTTCGCAGTGGCCTGGTTGATCACGAAGTTCGCCCACTGTCCGTAGGCTGCATCTGCCGGCACCTGCTGAGTGCCCCACTCCTCGTTGCCGACTTCAAGATAGATCGTGCTAAAGTCGTCGGTGTAGGGACCAGGATGGTTCGACGGACGCATGGAGGCGTAACCCACGCCCGCCGGCGCCGCCAGATAGTCGATGAGTTCGCCCCACTCGACCTCGGACAACGCCATATTGACGATGAGCCACGGATTTGCGCCAACTGCCTTGACGTTCGCCAGCGCGTCCGGTAAATGCTCGAGCTGCGCGGAAACTTCATACTGGTTACCAATGCCGGGTGAGTTACGCGTCTTGATCTCTGGTGTCAGCCAGCTGTCGAGACTAAGGAACGAATAGTTCTGGGCCGCATTGCCGAAGTTGCTCCAGATGCGGATGGTCCCTGGTTGGTATTCGGTCCAAGCTTGCATTACTTGCGGACTCAGCGTGTTTGGGGCCCATGCCGCATCGTAGAGTTGGAAGTTGTCGACCCACAGTGTGCCCGGCGCCTGGAAATCCAGGTGAACGGTGGGCTGATTGTTGTTCGCGGGAAGTCCTGCAACCGCGGGGAAAGTCCACGTGTAGTGCTGCCATTGTCCCGTGACACCCGTAAAGGTGTGGGTGATGTTTAATCCGCCGATCGAAAACGTTACATCGCCAGACGCGATGCCCGACTGCATCAGCCACACATCCACCTGGTAGGTGTGATTCGGCTGGAACTCTTCATCAGCGGGTCCGACAAACACGCCTTGCATGTACTGCCAGATGCCGTTGACCTCGGAATTCTGATCGGTAATGACGAGGCTGTTGTTGCCCGCATCCGATGGAGGGACATTGGTACTTAGGCTAATCGGCCACGGAGTCGTCGCGTTGCGCTCCATGTTTCCACCGGGGATGTCGGCGGCCCACGTGGGGACGTAGTAGGTGAAGCGCGGATCGAGTCCGGAGATGTTCGGCACCGCGAGGACGTCGTCCAGATCGAGCCAGACAATGTCGCCAGTCAGAGTTTGCGGTCCACTGTTTGCAAACGTAATGGTGTTGTTCGCGGGCGCGGTACTGGCGGAATCGGCTGTATAGCTGGTCACAGTGTCGGTACGAAGTAGAGACCAAGCGCCGTTGCTGTAGCGATAGGTGCGCGCCGTTGCGCCCACAAAATATCCAGAGGCAATGCTCGAGAAATCCGATGTGCCGCCCCCTCCTGTTGCGATGAACGTCGTTGCAGTTCCGTCCTGGCTTGCGGCGAAGGACAAACGCGCATCGTACGGCGAGAATCCGCCATCAGTAAGCCACGCATTCTCAGAAATGTTCCCTGTCCCCGCTGCTGGCTGGATGTTGAAGCCTGCGGGAACAGGATTCGGAGCGACGATCGTCGCATAGATGCTGAAATTCGCAGGACTATCCGTACCTTCGCCTCCCGCCGATGATGACGGTGTAGCGCTGGTTTCGTTTGACAGTGCACTGCTGCCGAAGTTGTTTACCGCGGCGACTTTGAAATAATACGTGGTCCCGCCCGTCAGCCCCGTCACTGTGTACGTCGTTGAAGTAATCCCGGTGGCGACCGGCGTGGAGCTTTCCCCGCCCGAAGTGCTGCCTTCGTACACGTTGTACGACGCGGCCAACGATGAAGCCGTCCACGTCAGCGTGACCTGGCCGCTGCCCGCCGTCGCCGCCAGACCCGTCGGTGCCGAAGGCACCGACGGCTCCGGCGTGACCACGGAGTAGCTGGTGCCGATGCGGATATCGCCAAGCGAGCTCTGATTGCTGCTGTTGCCCCCATAGTAGGTGATGCTCTGGAACGCCGTGCTGCCCGACGGCGAGTATTGCA
>Ga0181520_10004106_pt1 | contig 24768 bp, 20 predicted proteins | sample PEATcosm2014_Bin_29_FD_132451 | JGI IMG/M metagenome (GOLD analysis project Ga0181520, IMG submission 132451) | Peatland microbial communities from MTU Mesocosm Facility, Houghton, MI, USA - PEATcosm2014_Bin02_30_metaG | ecosystem: Environmental > Terrestrial > Soil > Wetlands > Peat | place...
GGCTGGTCATCGACTATCTGCCGACCGCCATTGTCGAGCCGACCAACCTCACGGCCCGGTACTGGCTCATGTACGCCTCGGCCATCGCCGGCATCAGCTTCTACCAGGGCATGCTCCACATGACCCACGTCATAGAGCACGCCATGAGTGCTATCAATACGAAGGTGACCCACGGCGATGGTCTGGGCATCATCATGCCGGCTGTGATTCAAGAAATCTACCCAGCCGTGCCGGAAGTCGTGGCCGAACTGTTCTCGCCGGTTATCCCAGGACTCAAGGGCGAACCAAGCGAGACCGAATTCGTGGTGGAGAAGCTGCGCGAATGGTGTCACAGCGTGAACCAGGCCACCAGCATGGACGGTTACTACACCGAAGCCGACATTCCGGCTCTGGTCAAGATGACCATGGCCTCATCCATATCCAAGGTTCTGTTCGCCTTGGCGCCCGTTAAAGTCGATACCGCGATGGTGGAGCGTATCTTTAGGAATTCCTTGGGTGCACCGGCGGCCAAGGCAGCCGGCGCACGGTAATCTGCTTGTTCTGAGTTCGCCGTAGATACGCCCATCTCCGCGCCGGACCTGCACGGCTTCAAGGTAGCACCGGAAGGAAGATGACGCGGCGGGTCTGCGGTGAAGGCAGATGTTCTTATTAGAGGCACTGCTGTCTGAGCGGAGCGGACGGACCGGGAACCCTGTCTGCTCCGGCTTTAAAAGGAGCACCAATGCATGCATTTAGAGAGGGGAGTCCCATGAGCTCCATACAAAATAGATTGCCGTGGCGAACCGCCTGGTGCGCCGCTTTCGTGTTGTCGATGGTTGCATTTGCCAATGCCGGCGAGGGCGGTGGAATCGTCTACCCGATCGGCGTTGAGACAGTGATGCCGGCTGTGCAGCCTGCCCCGCATATGCTAGTCATGCAGGGTTTCAATCTTTTCTATTCGGCGAGCCGGTTCAACGATTCCAAAGGCAACAGCGCAATTCCCAACTTCAGACTCACCTTGTACGGGGGAGCAGTAAAGTACAAGTACAACTGGGGCGTAAAAGTTCTGGGTGGGAATCTAATGAGCGGCTTTGCCCTCCAACCTGCTTATGAGCAGTTGGAAGCCGCCGGGGCGAGCCAGGAGAAAACCAATTTCGCCAACACCGACCTGGAACCCCTATTTGTCGTATATCACAAGGGATCGCTGTACTGGCATTATGGCATGGACATCTGGACCCCAGGGGCTTCTTACACTAAAGGGGACTTGGTAAACGTCGGTCCGCACTACTGGGACTTTGAACCAGTTGCTGCCGTAACCTGGCTCCCGAACAAGGGGAAAACCGAACTTAGCTCCCGCGTGCACTACGCGCTGAAAACAACCAACCAAGCCACTAATTACCACTCAGGAAGCGAAATCTCCTGGGAGTTCAATGCCGACGAGAACGTTAGCAAGAAGGTGGCCCTGGGCTTCCAAGGCTTCCTGCTGAAGCAGGTGCGGGACGACACGATCAACGGCGTGAGCGCCGGTGTTAACGGCAACCGCTGTCAGGATTTGGGTCTCGGACCCCAAGTCCGGATCGCGATCTCCAAGGGCGTGATCGCGTTCAAATATTTCCGGGATACAGACGTTAGGTACCACCCTGTGGGCAACGGGTTTTGGTTTGAGTTCGGCGTTCCCCTCCATCAGCAAAAGCAGAATAAGCTGCGTGATCTGCGCCTTGGATTACCGGCATTCTGCTAATGCGTCATGTGGAAAATCTGAATGCCAAGGTAAAATTGGGGCCAGCGCGGTTGGCTGGCCTTTTTTGCTCTCACAATCAGTTCCGAATGATCAAACTTCAGTTTGATCATTGCAAACACATGCTCGACTCTGGAACGGATGTGTGACCTCGTTCGATTCTTCTCGCGCTCATGGAACACTGAGGCCCCCTTATCGGGGACGAGTGGAAACGATGATTGCGGGGGTGGTCGATGCAATGCGGAAAATGCTCAGGAAAAGATTCTCGCCGACGGCGGGAGTAGGCCGGTACGCGTCGATTAAACCTTCCATGCTGGATGGTGTGCCGTAATCCAGCTTTCAACCATGTCCAAAAAAGACTTAGCATGTAGTAGCAGTTCATTGGCTTCGGTGTCCGTGGCGATGGTTGCGCCAGTGTAGTCGATTTCATTCCGCTTGCGGCGGCTGGCGTCGAAGTAGTCGGTCAAATGCTCGGCAGGCTTGCCGAGTGCAAACCTGGCTCCCCCGAAGGTTAGCCGATGATGTCCCGGAGCGCTGGCGACACGGTATCCGGCGCAAGCAACTGCCATCTTTGCGGTCTGAAGCGCCGCGTTGTAGGCTGTGGCGAAACGGCGGTCATTGGATAGAGCCGGAATCGCAGCATCGGCCAGATCACGGGCCACAAGGCGGCGGATTTCGCTCAACTCCTGGAGGCTAGTCGTGTGCCGGTGGAATTCTACTAACTCTTCACGCGGAAACCTTGGCCGAGGGCAGCTTAATACGAATCTGCGTCCCACCAGTAGAGCTATCGCTGATGGTTACGCATCCGCCATGCGCCTGCACGATGGCATGGACGAACGCCAGGCCAAGCCCATGCCCGCTGGAGTGTTCTCCCTTGACGAATCGCTCAAATGCGCGAGCGCGTATTTCCTCGGGGAACCCGGGGCCGTCGTCTTCAAGGATTATCTCTGCAGATTGATCCGATTGGCGGACCGTCACGGAGATCTTGCATCCCGGTGGGAGGTGCGCGACTTCGTTGTCGAGCAGATTCGCAATCGTCCGGCTGAGTAGAGAAGAATCGCCATCAATGAACATGCCGGGCTGAATGCGGCAATCCAAATGGTGCTGCCGTTCGGTGAAAGAAGGCTGAAAAAGATCGGAAAGATTTTCGACGAGTGCTCCCAAGTCGAGCGCCTCAAGTTTCAGAGGCAAAGCACCGGCGTCAGCCTCGGCCAGGTCAAGTGCGGTATTCAGGGTTTGCGAGAGCCGGTCCAGCTTCTCCACGGCATCGGCCACACGCTCCCTCCAGTCTTCGGAGTCGCCATGCAATAGGGCCACCTCCAGGCTGCCCCGGATCGAGGTAACCGGACTCTTTAAATCGTGGGCGACCGAGTCGGTCACACTTCTGATCTGGTTCACCGAGCGTTGAATGCGGTCGAGCATCCGATTGAAGGTTCGCGAGAGGCGCGACACTTCATCATCGGCGGTTGTCTCGGGAAGGCGGCGTCCAAGGTCCTGGGTGCTGATTCCGTCCACGGTTGCCGAGATTCGCTCGACGCGCTGTAGAGTGCGGAAGGCTCCGGCGGCCGAGATTACAAAACCGAGCAGTGCCATGGCACACCAGATAAGCAGAAAATGCGTGACCAGCCGGTGCATCATCAGGGCTCCGGCTGTGTCGGAAAACCCGAGGTAAAGGCGGCTTCCACCCGGAGCATCGTTCCAGACCACGCGAAATGGGACCATGTGTTCGCGAACAAAAACGCTTGCAGGAACTCCCGGTTTTGGGGACACACTCGATATCGCGCTCATGAAGAGTTCCTGTTCGGGCGGCCCTACAAAAATGGGATCGCGCCCGGGGCGAGTGAGAAGGAAGAACACCGACTGGCGGGGCTGATCGCCTGGACGTTGAACCTCGACGACTTCATGACTCGCCAGTTCCGCGACTTCCTGCACCACCTTCGTATCCAGAGAGTCGCGGGGAGTGTTGGCCACTACCTCCGACAAAACGTCAGCTTCTCCCGTGAGCCATGCGTCGCTTCGAGCTTGCACATTGCGGGCCACCAGCAGGTACATGATGACGAACGCCACCGCGCTGCAAAGGGAAAACGCAACGGTCGTCCAGACAGAGATGCGCCATGCCGCCGTCGACCGTGCTCTGCTATACAGGCTTAAGGACATATCCGATGCCTCGAATGGTGTGAATCAGCGGCGGCACGCCTTCCGTATCGACTTTGCTGCGCAGACGATAGATGTGCACATCCACCACGTTGGTTGCTGGATCAATGCGCATGCGCCAGACGTGATCAAGAATCAGCGTGCGTGTGACCACCCTTCCCTCGTTGCGGCAGAGATATTCGAGCAACGCGAACTCCTGTACCGTGAGCTGCAACAGTCGATCGCCGCGCCTGGCCTCACGGCGTATCAGGTCGAGTTCCAGATCGCCAACGCGGATGCGCGTAGATTCCGGTTGCGCCGAAGAACGGCGAAGCAGATTGCGTAATCGCGCAACTACCTCGGCGAGTGCAAACGGTTTGGTGAGATAGTCGTCACCACCCTGCTCCAGGCCGCGCACGCGATCATCGACGGAGCGCCTTGCGGAGAGGATCAATACCGGAGCAGTACTGCCCTGCGCACGAATGCGCGCGATGAACTCGAGGCCATCGATGTCCGGCAGTCCGAGATCGACTACGAGTGCGTCATAGATACCTTCGACGACCAGTGCTTCGGCACTCAAGCCGTTGGCGGCGGCATCCACTTGAAACCCGGCTTCCTCCAAGCCTCGTTTGAGAAAGGTCCGAATCGCTCCATCGTCTTCTACAATCAGCAGTCGCAAGGTAGCCTCTCGAACAAACTGCAGAACAGTGTACCCGGCGGGAGCCTGTGGTACTAGGTCTTCAGTGCGCGCCGGGCCAGCCCGATGGCGTCAGTCCAGAACGCCGATGAGGAGTGTACATCATTTCAGATAAGTGGCTGGGCAGCCTCGACGGTTAGTGCAAAACATCAAAATCCACTACCAGCTTGCGGCCGTAATTTCCGAAGAACGTGCCATATAGCGGATCTGCGAAATTTGAGTGCACTTCCAGCGGATTGAAGTGATTCGTCAGATTCAATATTGTGGCGGAGAGCCGGACCACATGTTTCTTTGCCAGCGGAATCTCCTTCGACACGCGGATATCCATCGAGAAGTAGCGAGGGTAACGGCTCTGCGGACCGTTCATTAAGACATACTGCTGTAGCCCGTTGGTCGCTTGGTATGGAAATCCGTTCCGAACTTCCACATGCGGCATTAGCTGGAATTTGTGCGGTAGCGAATAGGTACCCCAGAGCAGGAAACGGTTCGGGATCTCGCTAGGCAAGCTGGCCACAAGCCCCTGGCGCACGACAGGAAACGGCGTCTCTCCGAGATAATTCTCCGCGTCGCTAAGAGTGCCGCGCGCGTACTGACGAACGTAGGAGAAATAGAACTGGCGATTGGAGACGGCCCCGACCTTGGCCGTGAACTCAAACTGACGGGTCTGTGCCGAACCGGATGACCCTAGGACTAATGCATTCTGGTTCGTTATCTGTTGAGGTTGGAGTGTGATCATGTCGCGCGCGAAACTTTGCAGATATTTGACGCGAAGCGCCAGAGACCGACTGAGCGTGTGATCGACGGCCAAGTTCCACGCTACGCTGTACGGGGCAAAGTTTCCGCTCTTTTGGGACCGATCGACGAATAGAAAACCCTCTCCAACCTGTTGAGATGTGACGTTCGCGAACTGCTGAACGCTCGCCACGACGCCGGATGAGTCGTAGGAGGTAATCGTCTGCCGCGGATAGCCATCACTTGATTTCCAACAAGAACCTCAATCAGTGCATGCGCCACTGTACTGTTCTTGTCGTCGATAACTGAGAGTGTGATTGAGATCGACTGCTCATCGTCTGTGGAGGACGCCAAAGCCGCAGCTCCGAAATGCATGAGCATTGCGAGCAACGAGAACACCGTGAGGGCTGCCCCACAAGCCCTCCGGATTATCACTGGCTGTGATCGCTGCACCGTCGTTCCAAGCTCTAGTCAGGAGACTTACGCCAACTCAGTTCTGAGATGCCTTCCCTTAAAGCCGCGCAGCTTTCGATCTCATTACAAATCGTTCATCTAGCTCCGAATGGCCGTGGAGATGACATCCAAATCGAGCATGGCTCTGTGTCGTCTTCGCATCCCCGGTGCGGCAATGTTGTTCCTGCTGACATGCGTTATCCTTTCGTGGTCGTTTGGGGCCGCTGCTCAATCGCAGAGCAACAGTGCCCACGCCTCTTCCGTGAGCGACAAAGCACTCGCCGCTGTATCCGATTTGCCGGATGGCCCGAATCCGGCATGGCAGCAGCAACCATCGCCTAGCTCGACGCCGCAATCTCCTCCGGCAGAGTCAGACGAGGGCCGCCAAACAAAGCGCATCCTTGGAATAATTCCGAACTTTCGCTCGGTGAGTGTAAACGCTCACCTGCCTGCTCAGACCCGCACAGAGAAGTTTACCGGCTTCGCTCAGGACAGCTTCGACTACTCGTCATTCGCCTTCATAGGTCTGCTCTCCGGTGTTTCACAGCTTCAGAGTTCCACTCCAGAGTTCCACACGGGCCCTCCCGCATATGCCCGCTACTACTGGCATAACTTTGTTGACCAAACGGACGAGAATCTCTGGGTTGGCTTCCTGCTTCCCGTCGCGCTTCGTCAAGATCCGCGCTTTTATACGCTGGGAAGCGGAAATGAGAAGCAGAACGGATTCGCAAAGCGGGTGGGGTACGCCTTTTCCCGCATCCTTGTCACTCGTATGGATTCTGGTGGAAACAACTTCAACTTTAGCGAGGTTGTCGGAGCTGGTGCAGCGGCAGGCATATCGAACCTGTACTACCCTGGCTCGAACCGCGGCTGGACCAAGACCGGGCAGCGATGGGCTCTGAATGTCGGCATCGACGGCGCCACCTTTGTCTTCAAGGAATTTTGGCCGGACATTAACCACGCCATCTTCCATAGCAAGTAGATCAGGATCAATGAGATGCAACGACCGCGCCTAAATGACACCATTGCTGTTATTCCGTCCAGAATCACGCCACCGCAGGAGAAGGATATGCACAGTTTACAGGCGAAGTTCCTTGTCTTGATTTCAATATTCCATGCCGGACTCTGCTTCGGCGCCTCGGAAGGATCAAAGCCGCTTACGGTTTCCTCTGGCAGCATGTTCCGAGTCGAGGTGACACGCCGCATTCGTCTGCAAGAAGGCCGCGTTATTCAGGGCCGATTGCTGGAACCCATGTACGCGGAAAACCGCCTGGCGATCCCCAGCGGCGCATTGCTGGAAGGAATGATTGCCGCTGTCCGTCCGGCAGCTCACGGGAAGCGTCTGGACGCAGAATTCCATGGCGACTTCACCCCGCTCGGCGAGCCCATCATTCAATGGACCGTCCTTTCGCGCAGTGATGGCTCCCGCTATCCGCTGCTGGCAGAAAGCGCGGCAGGAGTCGGAAGCACTCTTTATTTTCGCAGCGCTCACAGCGGTCATCCGTCACTGATCGAACGCGCATTACTGCGGCGGACAGTACCTGGGTTCTCCAACAATCCACGCTCTCGTATCATGTCTCGCATCCTCTTCACCAGGTTGATGGCGTAAGCCATGCCGCCCTAGGAAAGGGCATTTGCCATGCAGAGCAATGCGACTTCTTGATTGCGGTACCGGTTAAATCCTTTGATTCAGGCGACAGCAACCGCGACCTTCATATGCTCCAGGTGACGCGTGGCGCACAGTTTCCAATGGTCATAGTGCGCACGCGATTGCCAGAGTCAGAATCCACATCTGCCGCTATCCGAGCCGACATTGAGATCCAGTTTGCCGGACAGACCGTCCGGTACAAGCAAGTTCCATTCCAAGTGGCGCAGCGAGGAAGCGACTCCACAATCTCTGGAACAATTCCGGCGACGCTCTCCGATTTCAAAATCGACCCACCCTCTCTCTTGACGATGCCGGTCAAGAACGAAATTCCGGTGCGCGTGGAATTGACCTGGCATCGGCAGTGATCAGCCCTTGTTGTGCTTTGCGTCTCCGGCTTGCCTGACGCAGTACACTTGTCAGCAAGAGGTCCGATCAGCGCAAATTCACAATCTCGATGACGGGAATTCTTTGTTCGCCCCTCAACTCTTCCCGGCTCAGCATGGTAGTCACAGCACCGGAGGTGCGAGCGCACAAACGCTGCGACCTATCCCCGCGACACTGATATAAAAGACCTACAAAAGGCGTGCGCGCTCCAAGCAACTGCAGAAATCCCAGTTCCAATCCTGGCGCCAAAACACCGAAGTGAAGCGAAAAAAGTGAACGAGGTTAGTTGCTTTTCAGCGACTCCGGGTTAGAGTGGTCCCGCTCAGCCTTGATGCACATCACGGCAAGGCGTGATAACCGATGCTTCATAGCTACCGGCTCAATCGGGGTGAGTTTGCAGTCGCTGACGCAGGAAGATCTTTGTGGTGGGACGATCTCGAGCTTGAACGATTCCCGGAACTGGGCGCTGAGTCTCTCCTACTTCCTCACCTTCGGTGCTTTGTTGCGATGGCCGTGTACCTGCCCATTTTTTAACGGAAATGTTCAAGTTGACTCCGCAAGATACGGGAGTGCGAACGGCCGGATTTGTTGTTCTGGCTGCACTCATGCGGCCAGTGGGCGGAATTCCAGCGGACAGGGGTGGTGGGCACGCCATTCTGAAGTGGGTGTTTCCGGCGACGGCTTGGGTGGCCATATTCCTAGCTTGCCCGATGATGAGTACGTTTACGATTGGGGCGGACAAAGCGGCAAGGCGATCGCTGTCGCCTTGCCGCTTTGGATTGTCTTCCGGTGGGGGGCAAAAGCATCCCCCCATCTGAGTTGCTAGCCTAATTGCCGACGCAAATGTACCGGGCAGTTCCAACTTGACCGCTGGTAATGGTTATGCTGCTTGCAGTTTGAGCTGTGATAACACTTTGACTCGTACCAACGACCGCTGCATTATCACTGATGGTGCAGACATAACTGGTCGCGCTGGTAAAGGCCGCAGTGCCGCTGAAGGTGACAGGCACAGTGCCGGTCGCCTTGGTGGCGATGGTGCCCGCGACGATGTGCGGAGTGGCGATGGCCGTACCGCTAATCGGACTAGCCGTGCCGAAATACACAGGAGCCATACCCGTAGCGCCCGTCAGACCCATCGGACCCATCGGACCAACCGGACCTGTGGCGCCAGTCGCACCCGTGGCACCCGTTGGGCCAGCCGCACCAGTCGCACCAGTGAGACCAGTCGCACCGATAGGACCAACCGCACCTGCTGGGCCAACCGGACCTGCCGGGCCTTCTGGGCCAACCGAACCTGCTGCACCCGCCGGTCCAGCAAGACCATTCGCGCCCGCCTGGGCCAGTAACGACCAAGACGTCCCAACCGTAAGGTCAGGCTCGGCGGTATTGTTCGCCTGCAGCGAGACATAAGAGGACCCGTTATAGTTCACTGCGTCATTCAGGTTGTACGGCGTCCCGGCCGTCCAAGGCACGCTCTGCCAATTCAAGCCCGCTGGACCCTGTGGACCGGTGGCGCCAGTCGCACCCGAGAGACCCATCGGCCCCATCGGACCCGCGTCTCCCGTCGGGCCTTCCGGACCCTGCGGTCCGGTAGCGCCGGTCGCACCCGCTGGTCCCTGGGTGGCGGCGCTTATCTGCGTCGTGCCATCGGGGAACGTGAATCCACCCGTGGTGCTGTGGATAAAGCCACCCACCGTCAGCAGACTGTCAGGGCTGGTCGTCCCGATGGCGACGTTGCCTTGATCGTCAATGCGAACCCGCTCGGTCGCGGGAGCATTCGGCGCTGTCCCTTTGGCTGTGGTCGCCAGAGTGATGTAGGTGCCCTGCGCGTTGTCCGTCCAGTTCTCGGCGGCGAAGAACTTCATGTAGGCTCGGCTGAACTGCGAGAATCCCGTCAGTCCGTAGCCGCGGCCCTGCATTGTCATGATGTTGTCATCGACGATCAGTGCCGAGGGCGCGGCCAATGTTCCTTCTGCCCTACGTCCGATGAAGTTGATGCCCACTGGGCCGTAACCTTCTACGGCAACCGCTGCGGGATCGGTCAGCGAGATTATGTGCAGGTTAAAGCTTGGTGTTGCCGTGCCAATGCCCACGTAAGTGCCATTGTCGAAAATTGACGAGTTGCCGACTGTGCCGGTGCCGTTGAGAAACTTGGCCACATAGTTGGTGGTGATGGGGCTGGTGGCGTCGGGCTTTTGTGCCCAACCTGGAATGACCGCTGAGACAACGAAAAGCAAAAATAAGAGGCGACGCATTCAATCTCCTTGACAAATCACAATTTATGGTGCGTGAGCAACATCAACTCCATGGCCCTGAGCAGCAACCCCCGCCACTTATCTCCCTTGAGGTCACTCTGGTTGACTTCTACAATCGCTGGCGTCTGGACACCCCGAAGCGTCAGACCACCAACTCAGGATATTTCGGTTTGTCCTCAAGGGCCCCTTAATCAGGATTACGCGAGGTGTTTGCAGGGAAGTTAACATACGAAAATTCAGAGTACAAGGACTTTTAGAGATGTTTGCGTTGGCGATAGTAGCTTTGGTAACACGGTTCACCACTCTGAAGTTCTGCCAAGGTGGCTGACGTGAGCAACGAGCGCACCCGCGCTCAGGTCAACAATGCCTTCGCGCAGTTCAGTCAACCGGACGCGACTGTGCGGCGAACCCAGTCGGCTGGAAGCCTAGCCACTGGCGCGGGCTGGGGGAAGGTGCGGAGTAGTGGCAGAAAACGGGCGGATGTGGGCAAACATGCACAGCCGCTGAACCTTTGGTGGCGGAACACGATTACCGGGGAGGCTTACCGGAGGGTTCTCTGTCCTGCTCCGCGGGGTCTGACTCCCCCTCGCCTTTGTCGAAAGCTAGTGCCATGTTGAGTACCTCCCGGCTCAGCGGCAGGTATACTGCGAATTTGCGCGTGGGGCGAGTATGGCTGGTCTATTCTTGGACGCAGGCCTTCAGTTGAGGAGAGGGCACAAGCAGGGTGCCCAAGAATTGCGATGAGGGAATTGTCTAACATCGCCGAAGGGCGAGCCGCAACGAACTGGCGGCGCTCGGTCACGGCCTATACTGACCGGCGCGTGCTGCAGGTACTGGCACTTGGGTTCGCCAGCGGCCTTCCGCTCCTGCTCACTTTCTCGACCCTGTCGGCGTGGCTCGCGACAGCCGGTGTGCGGCGCGCAACGATTGGCACGTTCGCCTTAGTTGGCACGCCTTACGCATTCAAGTTCCTCTGGGCGCCGCTGATTGATCGCCTGCCGCCACCGCTGCCGTTGGGGCGGAGACGCGGTTGGGGAATCACGATCCAGATCATGCTGATCGCCGCAATACTCCGCCTGGGATCGTGCAATCCACAGCACAACTTGCACCTGATGGCCGCTCTGTCACTGCTCGTCGCGTTTCTATCCGCGAGCCAGGATATCGTCATTGATGCTTGGCGCGTGGAGATCTTGGGGACGGACCTGCAGGGTCCCGGAGCGGGCATGATCCAAACCGGCTACCGGATTGCCATGCTGGTTTCCGGAGCGGGCTCGCTGTTGATCGCAGCGCGCGCCGGGTGGTTTGTGGCCTACGCCACGATGGCGGCAATGCTCGGCGCCGGAATGCTGGTGTTCTTGTTTGGCCCCGAGCCGAAGGTTCCGGCGGGAACTGCGCATACCGGGGCGGTCGGATGGAAGGGAGTTCGCCACTCCTTCGCCACCGCAGTGACGGGCCCATTCACCGATTTCATGCATCGGCCGCTTTGGCTGCTCATCCTGATCTTCATTGTCGGATACAAGCTGGGGGAAGCGCTGGCGGGAGTTATGGCAACGCCACTTTACGTCTCGCTCGGGTTTTCGCTCAACGAGATTGCCGCCGTTTCCAAACTGGTCGGTTTCTTTGCAACAGTGGCGGGAGCTCTGATCGGCGGGGTGATGACGGTGCGGTTTGGCCCGCGGCACTCGCTCTTGCTGTGCGGGGTGTTCCAGTCCCTTGGCAACCTGTTCTTTGTGCTGCAGGCTATAGGCGGGCATCGGCTCGGCTATCTCGCGCTTTGTGTCTCGGCAGAAAACGTAACTGGCGCAATGGCAGGAGCCGCTTTGATCAGCTATCTCTCCAGCCTATGTTCGCCCGCCTTCACCGCGACTCAGTACGCGCTGCTCTCCTCGCTCGCGGCGGTTGGCCGCACCCTGGTGGCATCCTCAGGAGGAGTGCTGGCTGAGAAACTCGGTTGGGTGCGGTTCTTCTTGCTGACCACGGTGGCGACAGTGCCCGCCCTCGTGCTGCTCATCTGGATTGGGCCGCACGACGATCCGAGGAATGGCCGACTCGACCAAGCCGTCGAACGCGCAGATGTCACGTCAGGAGACCCGAACGATCTTAGCCCTGCCGAAGAACCATCTTGAGACTCGTCACGGATAACACCGCCGCGCCGTCTCGTTATTATTCATAAATCACAGCGCTAGTTTCTGGAGAGCCCAGGCCGGTCATGGCGGGTGTGCAGTCTCCACAAGCGGCAGCAACGCTTGGGGTAGAGCTCGCTCGAAGTACGTTCGGCCAAGTCTACGAGCGTAGCTCGTAACACGTTCGTTGGGATTGGCAGTCCCGCGTTTCGCTGCATGGAACACATCTTGGCCCCGATGCAGAGCTGTCAGGAAGGTTTATCCGCTGCAACGAGCTCGCGAACTCGAAAACTAAGTTTTGGTCGTAAGAAGAAAGATAGCTCGCGTGGTAGCTACGCGCGCAAGCCATTTAACTTTGCAGAAATGGCGGAGGGTGAGGGATTCGAACCCCCGTTACGGTTTCCCGTAAAGCGGTTTTCAAGACCGCCTGTTTCAACCGCTCACACAACCCTCCGCGGTTGCTAACCTGTTAACTTACATCATTGTATGACGAGTTTCCTCGTCTCTGCTACAGGCTTCGGTGCATGTTTGGTGCATTTTTCGTTTTCCGGCGCGTCCATGGCACGTAGCCCGTGCCGCGTTTTCCCTTCGGTTGGCCGACGCGCTCTCTCCACTCCGACAGCCGAACCGCAAACGATGAGGCATCGTAGTCTTCGACTCTCAGAAGCTGCGGAGGTAAATTGAATTAGAATATTCTTAATGCGACCCAGTTGATTCGCCAGAATAAGTACAATGGGGCACCCAAGAAAGAACGCCGACGCGCTGTCGGCGGGCGAAACCGAACGCGACTTCCCGACCGGACCCCGTTCAATCTTCTCGATGGAGCAAAGGACCAATCATGTGGTTTGCGCACGGGTTAGACCGGAATCGCGGAAAGTGTATCCGGTAAGGCAGCCGGGCGTTTTACCCGGCGATGATAACGACGGACGCACCGATTTTGAAAATGCTCTAGATGACGTAGGAGCGGAATATCTTGTGGTCGCTCGAATGAAAGCAGGCCGACTGTGAAAAGTTTCCGATGCAACTAGTTTCAATGGACATGGCGTTTGGTGTTCTTCTAGTGACGCTGGGTCTAATCGTCCCGCTCATTCTGATGGTGAGCCGAGCCAAGAAGACACGGGCCCTCGCGATCGCTCTGATTGTTGGTTCCAACGTTGTGGGCTGTTTTGTGGCCGCTCTCTGTTTCTGGCAGCAGTCTGTTGTACTCGTCGATTTTTCCAGCTTTACCCCTTTTTCCTTCGCGCTTGGAATCGACCGCCTCAGCGCGTTTTTTCTCTTGTTGATCTGCACCGTGGCAGTTCCGGTCGCAATTTTTTCGATTTCATATTTCGACAACCACTATGGCGAGCAGCGTCGGAACCGAATTTGGGCTTTCTTCTCGCTCTTTCTGGTTTCGATGATTCTAGTTGTAACCGCGTCAACTGGTTTCGCATTTCTCGTGGGTTGGGAGTTGATGACACTGCTCTCGGCAGGGCTCATTCTGATGGAGGGGGACTCCACGGAGCGTCGTCATAATGTATTTCTCTACTTGGTGATGATGCATGCGGGCGCGGCTGCGGTAGCAGGGAGTTTTTTCCTTTTTCTGCCATATTCTCACACTCTCGATTTTGCATCGATGAGAACCGCGAGCGGTGTCGTGCCGGCAGGAATCCGGACGTTGATCTTCTTGCTGGCCTTCTTGGGATTTGGAACCAAGGCGGGTCTTATTCCTCTCCATATTTGGCTGCCCCGAGCCCACCCTATTGCTCCCAGCCCTGTATCCGCCCTCATGTCCGGAGTCATGTTGAAGACTGCGGTATATGGATTTGTACGCTTTGTTTTCGACTTCCTCGGCGGTGGTCCTTGGTGGGCAGGATACGCTGTTTTAGCGGTAGGCGCGGTTACCGGACTGCTCGGCATTCTCTATGCGATCGCCGAGAACGATCTGAAGTGTTTGCTGGCCTATAGCAGCGTGGAAAACGTTGGCATCATATTTTTGGGCTTGGGCACTTCGCTGATTTTTCTGGCGCATCAGGCGCCAGTATGGGCCGGCCTGGCATTGGTCGGTGCATTGTTGCATGCTTTCAATCATGCGCTCTTTAAGAGTCTCCTGTTTCTCGGGGCAGGTGCTATTTCGAAAGCGACCCATACCGTGGATTTGGAGAAACTTGGCGGTCTTCAAAACCGCATGCCGGTCACCGGTGCCGCCATGCTCGTCGCTTGTTGTTCAATTGCCGGGCTGCCGCTGTTCAATGGCTTCATCGGCGAATGGGTAATATTTCGAAGCCTGCTCGCTGGTTCGGCGCTGAATAGCACGAAAGCACAGGTTATTCTGCCGCTAGTGGTGGGCATTCTTGCGATGATTGGCGGCCTGGCAGCCGCATGCTTCGTCAAGGTCTTTGGCGTGGCCTTTTTGGGGCGCCCTCGTAGTCAAGCAGCGGAAGAAGCCGAAGAGGTGCCGTTCGCCATGCAGGCCGCGCTGAGTTCGCTTGCCGTCGCTTGTCTTGGGATTGGAATTTTCCCAGGTTTGTTTCTAAGACCATTAGTGTCACTGGTCCAGGTATTGGTCCCGGGCGCTGGCGTGCTACCCGAAACGGTGAGCATCGCCCGAATCATTCCTTGCGCCGCAGCGATTATCTTAGTAGTGAGTATCGCCGCCGCACTTCTGAAACGCCGCGAGCGGATAGCTCGCACCTGGGCGTGCGGTCTGCCCGGACTTACGAGCCGGATGCAATACACCTCGACGGTTTTTTCCAAGCCGATTCGCTTTGTGTTCTCATCGGCGTACAAGCCGGATCGTAAAATCGACAGGCTCCCGCCGGACCAGCCGTACTTTCCCCAGTCTATCGCGTACCGTTCGGTCCGCACGACTTATTACGAAAAGGCCATCTATCGGCCATTCGCGGAGATGATTCTTTCCGTGGCACGCCAGTTGCGAAGGATGCAGACGGGGAATATTCAAGTGTATCTGCTGTATATTTTTCTGACTTTGGTTTTGCTACTCACGTTCTTGAGGTTCCAGAAATGAGAATTGCGCTCAACATTCTCCAAGCGCTCATTCTAATTCTGGGGGCTCCGCTGGTGCGCGGCATCATTGCCCGCTGCAAAGCATTCCTGCAACGGCGGCAGGGGGCCAGTATTTGGCGGCCATACTCTGATCTTGCCAAGCTCTTCCACAAAGAAGATCTTGTGCCGCCGACGGCATCGAGCGTCTTTCGCCTGGTTCCCTTCGGGTTGTTCGGCACCACGATTTGTGTGGCGGCTTTCGTCCCGTTAGTACAACCTTCCGCGCTGCTCGCTTCCCGCGGCGACTTTATCCTCTTCGTCTACCTGCTTGCAATGGGAAGGTTTTTTCTCTCCCTCGGTGCACTCGATGGAGGCAGCGCTTTCGGCGGCATGGGGGCGAGCCGTGAGGCATTGATTTCCAGTCTGGCGGAAGCCCCATTCTTGCTCTCGTTCGTAGCGGTTGCCATTCTCGCGTCGCATGCTGATTTCGCAGGAATGGTAGCGTGGACCCTGCAGCAGAACATCTTCAATGTTTCCGCGGTGCACATGCTCGCGTTCACTTCTCTGGCAATGGTGGTGATCGCCGAGACGGGCCGGATGCCGGTGGACAACCCCACAACACATCTGGAATTAACCATGATTCATGAAGGTATGGTCCTGGAATACTCCGGACCTCGTTTGGCATTGATCGAGTGGTCGAGCGCCGTCAAACTGCACGCGATGCTGGCGCTTTTAGTCGCGTTGTTTTTTCCATGGGGTATGGTGTCGAACGTATCCGCGGGAGCCGTCATCCTCGCTCTGCTTCTATATTGTGCGAAAGTTGTCCTGCTGATCGTGTTACTGGCAGTGATCGAAAGTGGAATGGCCAAACTGCGCATGTATCTTGTGCCAGACTTTCTGGGAGTCGCTTCCGCGGTTAGCGCCCTGGCGGTGATCTTTACAATGCTGGACAAGAGGTAGCGAATGGGCTTGGTAGAAGTTGCAACCGGCAAGATTCTGAGTTCATTTTCGGTCTTTCTGTTTTTGACCATTCTCCTCATGGTTGTGTCGCGCCGCATCTCGACGAGCATTGTGTTGTTCAGTGTGCAGTCGGCGATCATTGCCGCGGAAGCGTTCGCCACGGCATTCCGGGAAAGGCTGGCCGCAGCCTACGTGGTTGCTGCCCTGATCGTGGTCATTAAGGTGGTCGCTATTCCTCGCGCATTTTTCGGTTTGGTGAGCCACTTGAAAACGTCGACTGACGTGAAAGCCTCGACGACCCCTACGCAATCGGTCTTCATCGCCGCCGCCATGATCTATTTGTCCTATGCGGCTGTCCAGTCCTATGAGCAGTCGGTGCACGTACCCGAGGACGCTCTTGCCGCGCCCGTAGCATTAATTCTCACCGGTGCATTCCTGATGGTCAGCCGGAATAAGGCTCTCATGCAAATGCTCGGGTTGCTTGTGTTGGAGAACGGCATCTTTCTGGCCGCTCTGACGACGACTTTTGGGATGCCTTTGGTCATTGAGATCGGGGTCTTCTTCGATGTTCTCATTGGGCTGCTACTGATGGGAGTCTTTGCCTTCCGTATCCGTGACACGTTTGACCATCTTGACGTGTCGAAGCTGCGACGGCTTCGAGGCTGAGAGAGAATGATCCTCATTACGCCAATGCTTATCGCCCTTCTGGGCGCATTCGTGCTCTTGGGTTTCCGGAACCCTCAGGTTGCCACCCGTGCTGCGCTCTTTATCGGCGGGCTGGAAATCGCGTCGCTCATGGTCGTCGTCTGGCAGGTGCATGAACATGGCGCCTTACGTGTGGGCCGCTACCTTCGCGTGGACGGGTTGAGCTCCTTTTTTCTCATCAATATTGCTTTTATTTCTGGCCTGGTACTCGTCTATGCATCGGGCTATCTGCGCCACCCCGGAGAAGGGCGGTTCTCGTCGCCGCGATGGTTCTACGCTCTGGTATTCGTGTTTCTTTTCACGATGATCAGCGTTTGCTTGTCCGCCAATCTCGGTCTTCTGTGGATCATGATGGAGGGCACCACCCTGGCTTCGGCCCTGCTGGTCGGCTTTTACAATACCGAAGGGGCGGTGGAGGCCGGCTGGAAGTACCTCATGGTTTGCACCGTGGGAATTGCCTTCGCCTTATTCGGAACTATTGTGCTGTACCTCGCCGCCGTCAAAGCCGGGATGAATCCGGCCGCAGCGCTGGATTGGGCCTCCCTGATGGATGCCGTTCCTCGGCTGAACTTTGACCCGCACTTGGTAAAGCTTGCATTTGTCTTTGTCATTGTCGGCTATGGAACCAAAATTGGATTTGTTCCCATGCATAGCTGGCTACCGGATGCGCACGCCGAAGCGCCAACCCCGGTCAGCGCCTTGCTCTCGGCGGTTTTGCTTAATTGCGCGATGTATGCCGTGATGCGTTATGACGCCATCGTTTCTCATGCTGTCGGAACCGGGTTTCCGCACACTCTCCTGCTCATCTTTGGCGTGATGTCCATGGTTGTCGCAGGCTTGCTCATCCTAGTGCAGCGCAACCTGAAACGTCTGATGGCATACAGCAGCATCGAGCACATGGGCATCATAGCGATTGGCCTGGGATTAGGCGGACCGCTGGGACTTTTCGGCGCGCTGTTGCATATCTTCAACCATTCGGTGGGCAAGTCGCTTCTATTTTTCAGTGCGGGGAACATCCGCGAAAACTTCGGCACCCTGCGCATGGACAGGGTTAGCGGCATGGCGCGAACCCTGCCGCAAACCAGTCTCGCGCTCGTGGTCGGCAGCCTGGCCATCGTTGGACTGCCACCATTCAGCCTTTTCGTCAGTGAGTTTGCGATCCTGAGTGAGGCTTTCTCCCAGGAGCGCTACACGGTGGCTGTCGTGTTCCTCCTGGTTCTCTCCGTGGTCTTCGGCGGATTCAGCTACTATCTCCTCCGCATGATCTGTGGAGAGAATCCCAAGAACGCTCCTGCCAACGGGAAGCTACTTCCTTCGGAATACAGTGTGATGGGGATCGCCGGTGTATGCCTCCTTTTTTTCGGAGTGCGAATCCCTCACATATTCACGGTCATTCTCCAGGAAGCCATGGCGGTATTGCGATGAAGGACGACAAGAAGGAGCGCCTTACATGGGCGAGAACCATTTGACCGACGTAGCCGTCAAACGTCCTCAGGGAAAGAACGGCAGACCAGCGCGTCTAGTGACCCTTTTCGGAAGCTTAGGACCGAACCGTGAAAATCGTGTCCACTACGTCTTCGACGTTGGCGACCCAGTCTACTTGGAAATTGTCCACCCGGCTCGCGGTCGCATCCGTTCCCTTTCGCTGGAGGTGCCCGCGGCGGCTTGGTATGAGCGCGAACTCCACGACCAATACGGCGTCGAAATAGCAGGACACCCTGATTTACGTCCTTTGATCTTCCACGAGAATTGGCCCGACGGCGTGTATCCAATGGTCGACTCAGTGAAGGATGTTCCCTGGTCTCATCGCGAGTATCGCTTCCTGGAGGTGCAGGGCGAGGGCATAGCGGAAGTCGCCGTGGGCCCTGTCCACGCGGGGATTATTGAGCCGGGACATTTCCGCTTCAGCGTCGTCGGAGACACGGTTCTGCATCTTGAGCTACGCCATTTCTACACTCACAAGGGTACGGAAAAATTATTCGAGAGCACCCTCGTGAGCTCCGGAACCATGATTGCGGAATCGGTCTCTGGAGACAACTGCTTTGCTCATGCGGTGGCTTACTCTCAGGCCGTGGAAAACGCCTGTCGAGGCGATGTCCCGCCGCGAGCCTCTGCGATTCGCCTGATTGGATTGGAGTTTGAGCGACTCGTCTGCCACGTCACGGATATTGGTGGGCTGTGCACCGATGTAGGTTTCAGTGTCGGTGCCGCATCTGCGACCCGCATTAAGGAATCTTTGCTTCAGGCATCATCGAAGTGTTGTGGAACGCGATACTGGCGCGGCGTTGCGGTTCCAGGCGGCCTCCGAATAGCTCTCGACTCTGCTCAGCTCCTGGAATTTGGTCAGGCGGTCGCAATTGCTGCTCGCGAGTTTTTGGATCTCGCTCGGGTGATCCTTGAAACTCCGTCCATCCAGAACCGTTTTGAAACCGCCGGAATCCTCCGCAACGATGCGGCGCGGGAGCTCGCCATCGTCGGACCGGTTGCGCGTGCCAGTGACGTAGATTTGGATGTGCGACGCGATCACCCGTATGGGTATTACGCCAAGGTGTCGTTCGATGTTCCGGTCACGCACTACGGAGACGTGATGGCGCGCGCCAGAATTCGTATTGCGGAAGCCGCGACCTCGGCTCGCCTGATTCAGGAGACTGCGCATGACTTGCCATCCGGAAGTGTGCTGGCGCCCCTTGATCTTCGCGGAGAATTGCAAGGGTCCTCGGCCGTAGAGTCTCCCCGGGGGGAACTCTACTATTGGCTGGAAGCGCACGACGGGCGACTTACCCGCTGCCACATCAAGTCGCCATCGTTCCAGAATTGGCCGGCTATGCCCTTTGCCGTTGAGGGCAACATCATTGCGGACTTCCCGCTGATCAACAAGAGTTTCAATCTCTCCTACTCTGGATGTGACCGATGATCTTTGAAGTGATCGAGCGCAGCCTGCGCCAGCCCAACCGGGTGATCCCCGTCGAGGCGCTGTTGGGAAACTGCGATGGGAGCCGTATGCCTGAGGTAATCGCAGACCGCTTATCATTCGCTATTGCCCAGCGGCTCGTTGAAGTCTGCCCCACGGCGGCCTTCCGAATCGAAGATCACAATGGCCGGCCTTGTCTCAGGCTTTCCTATGGGGAATGTATCGGTTGCGGAAGGTGTTTCGAAGTCGGCGAAGGAGCCGTGGCCGCGGCCAAGCGTATCGCCTGCTGCGGCTCGGCGAAAGACCAGTTGGTACGTGACTGGGATCTCGAGTCGCGCGCGGAGATCACTCCCCCGCCTCCCAATCCAGAATTTGTGCGCGGACAGATTCACTCCCTCATGGGAAAAGCTCTGAATATCCGCCAATTGGACGCCGGCTCGTGCAATGGGTGCGAGGCGGAGATCACCGCCCTCACGAATCCCTATTACGACCTGGAGCGCTTCGGGATTCATTTCGTAGCCTCTCCCAAACATGCCGATATGCTTCTGGTAACCGGTCCGGTCACGCGCAATATGGCCGATGCTGTAAAAGCCACGTACGAGGCGGTTCCAGCTCCCAAACTCGTAGTTGCGGTAGGAGCCTGCGGATGCAGCGGCGGAATCTTTGCCGGCAGCCATGCCGTCGTCGGCGCCGTAGACGCGCTCATCCCGGTCGACGGCTACATCCCTGGCTGTCCCCCAACTCCCGCCATGCTAGTCACCGGTATCCTTGAGGCTTTGCGCACTTCAAAAGCGCGATGATCTGAAACGCTGATTTGTGAGAAGAGACCTATGACTTCACCCAATCCGTCAGATAGTCCGCCCAATTCCAGTTTCTTTACGCTGCTTTGTTAATCCTTTCATCCGGAATTTTGACCGCAAGCACATCGAGCTTCTCTATCGTCGGCTGGACCGCGAACAGCTCTGGAGTCTTCTCCATTAGCGCGAGAGCAACTTTCCCCGACAGATGTGCCTCCCGGGCCGCGTCGTCGGGAAATACATCGAAGATCCCAAAGGTCGTTGGGCCCATCCGGACTGCGAACCACGCAATTGTGGCGGGCTCCTGATCCACCAGCTCACGACCTCCCCGCAGAAAGCTGTCGACTTCATCTCCCTTTCCGGGTTTTGCTTCCATCCGCACAAATAACCCCGTTCTAATCACAAAGAATTCTCCTCGCTTTTGAGCATCCTTCTAAACCGATGCACGTCCGCGCGGATGGTTGCCAATGCCATTTGCACGCCAATTCGCATCCGGCTACGCAGCCCCAACCGTTTGCTCATGGCGTGCAGGCAACTTCTCCTGATGCTCCAGCCGGCAAAGATCGCACAACTTTGGATTCGAAACCATTCCGCTTTTCGCCGAGCTCAATTAGTATGGGTGCAACGACAAGTAAAAAAGAATCAGACACGTATCAATGTCATTTCCGCTCTTGACGACCGAAGGAGAACATGGCCAGCGTGAGGCCTTGCGCTACCAGGTACTGCGCAAAATTGCCGATGCGATGGTCGTACATCGAGAGCCGCGTGACCTTTTTCGCCACCTTGCCCGCCGCTTGAAGAAGGCGCTCTCCTTCAACTTTATCAACTTCGTTCTGCATGATCCGGCGACCGATGCCATGCACCTCCATGGCTGGGAGACCGCCACTGGCACTAAGGCGCTCCGCCCAATCCGCTGGACCGTCGACGATACTGCCGCAGGCTGGGTTTGGCAACGCCAGCGATCCCTGCTCATCCCCGATGTCCAAGCGGAAAGCCGATTTCCCAAAGCTTTGGAAACCTTGCGGGAACATCATGTGCGCACCTACTACGTCCTCCCCATGAGCACCGGCACATGTAAGCTGGGCACGATCGGCATTGGCAGCGCCGAACCTGCAGCCTACGGAGCACACGATCTCTATTTTGTGCAGGCCGTAGCGCATTTTGTCACCGTCGCTGTCGAGAAAGCGCTCAGGACCCAACAGGTTGAGCGGGAACGTGACCGCCTGCGTCTCTTGCTGGGGCTCAGCAATACATTGGTCTCGAACCGCTCGCTGGAAGAACTGTTTCCAGCCATTGCCAGTACTCTCCGCACGGTCATTCAGCATGACATCACTACCCTTATGCTCTACGACGCGAAGAAGACCAGTTTGCGGATGTGCGGCGTGGATCACCCCGAATCGATCCCGTTCGTACCTCCGAAAGCAACCGATTTTCCGTTGGGGACGTTCTTGGCGGCGGAGGTTTTGGCCCAGGCCAAACCGCTGGTCTTCCATCACCAGGAGCTAGCGATGCGGCCCAACGACGAACTGCTGGCCAACGCGTTGGCGCAAGGTATACGAGGCATCTGTTGTGTTCCACTCACCACCTCGCGGGGACAACTCGGAACCATCAATTTGCTCAGCCGGCGGGAACAATCGTTTGAGACTCCAGATTTGGATCTGTTGCTGGAAATCGGGACGCAGGTCGGCATTGCCTTGGAGAACGCCACGGCCTTCGCCGAGATCGCGCAATTGAAGGAACGTCTCGCTCAGGAAAAACTCTATCTGGAAGACGAGATTCGTACGGAGCACAACTTCGAGCATATTGTCGGCCGCAGCCGGGCCTTGAAGAAGGTTCTGGCGCAGGTGGAGACCGTGGCTCCCAGCGATGCGACGGTATTGGTTCTAGGTGAGACCGGGACAGGAAAGGAACTGATCGCTCGCGCTTCGCACAACCTGAGCGCTCGCCGCTCCCGGAGCTTTGTTAAATTGAACTGCGCCGCGATTCCGACCGGCCTGCTCGAAAGCGAACTCTTCGGCCACGAAAAAGGCGCCTTTACCGGCGCGGTAGCCCAAAAACTAGGCCGCTTCGAGTTGGCCGATCAGGGAACCCTATTTCTCGACGAAGTCGGCGAAATTCCTTTGGAGGCGCAACCCAAGTTGCTGCGGGCTCTGCAGGACCAGGAATTCGAGAGGCTCGGGGGCACGCGCACGATCCGGGTAAACGTGCGCGTGGTGGCCGCCACCAATCGCGATTTGGCGCAGATGGTAGCTGACCGCCAGTTTCGCAGTGACCTGTATTACCGCCTTAACGTCTTTCCCATTCAAGTCCCGCCCCTCCGAAATCGGCGCGCCGACATCCCGATGTTGGTCCGGTATTTCGTGCATAAATTCTCGGAACGCCGAGGGATGCGAATCGAAACCATCCCCGCGGATACCATGGCAGCCTTGATTTCCTGGCCATGGCCGGGCAACATCCGCGAATTGGCGAACTTTATCGAACGCGCGGTGATTCTTTCTAAAGGATCGGTACTGAGGGTACCGTTAGCTGAGCTGCAATCCGCCGCGGAGCCGTTCTCGGCAAGTTCGCACACGCTGGGTTCGCAGACCTTGGGTTCGCAGACCTTGGAAGGCGCGGAGCGGGATCATATCAGCCATGTGCTGTCTGAGACTCACGGATTGGTCGCCGGCCCCAGCGGCGCGGCCGCTCGACTGGGACTCAAACGTACGACATTACTCTACAAAATGGAAAAATTGGGAATCTCCAGCCAGCGGTTTCGCGATGCACGCCGTCCGTCGTGACTGTCGGCAATTTGACGATGTCAAAATACCGACACACTGTTTTCATCGCGAGTTTTTCTCAAGCGCAATAAGTCCCATCTGTCCATAGACTTGTCTGTCTCTCCACATTTTTCGAGAACGGTCCCCTGCCTGCAACTCTATCCTGCGACTGACTCAAGCTGTCAGTGGCGCAAGCTACCGGATTTTTCCCCAGACGTTGTTGGGGATGGCCGGGGTTTGTGCATTTGTATCCGTATCCAAATTGCGCTTGGAGACGGCAATTAGCTAACTACGACAGCCAGACGCTGTCATTGGAATCCCACTCTTTAATACATAAACGATTTATAAACAGAGGAGCGGCAGTTATGAAGAGGATGTTATTCAATATTAATGGGGTCGACCGCTGGCTAGTGGCCGAGCCCGAAACCACCTTGGCCGATGTGCTAAGGAATAATCTGATGCTCACCGGATGCAAGGTCTGCTGCAACGAAGGCCACTGCGGCACTTGCACCGTCATCGTCGACGGAAAGCAGGTCAAAGCCTGCATGGTCAAGATGAAGAAGATCCCGGAACGGGCTGCGATCACCACGATCGAAGGCGTCGGCGCCCCCGGACATCTACACCCTCTGCAGATTGCTTGGATGGCTCACGGTGGCGCGCAGTGCGGCATTTGCACCCCCGGCTTCATCATGTCCGCCATCGTCCTGCTCGATAAGAACAACAATCCTACACGGGAAGAAGTTCGTACCTGGTTCGATAAGAACCGCAACCTCTGCCGCTGCACCGGCTACAAGCCCCTCATCAATGCCGTGATGGATGCCGCCAAGATCATGCGCGGCGAACTGAAACCTGAAGACCTCGTCTATGCCCCGGAGAATCCGAAGACCCTGGTCGGCAGCAACTTCATCCGGCCTTCCGCTCTGGCCAAGGTTACCGGCACGTGGGATTTCGGCGCCGATGTTGCTCTGCGCATGCCCGAAGGCACCCTGCGTCTGGCTCTGACCCAGGCCGAAGTGTCGCACGCCAACATCAAGGGCATCGACACCTCGGAAGCCGAGAAGATGCCTGGCGTCGCCAAGGTCATCACCTGGAAGGATGTCAAAGGCAAGAACGCAATTACCGGCCTGATCACCTTCCCGACCAACAAGGGTGACGGCTGGGATCGCCCGATCCTTTGCAAAGAAAAGGTCTTCCAGTTCGGCGATGCCATCGCGATCGTAGCCGCGGACACCGAAGAACACGCTCGGGCTGCCGCCAAGATGGTCAAGGTAGACCTGGAAGTTCTGCCGGCTTACATGAGCGGTTATGAAGCCCTGGCTCCCGATGCCATGGAAATCCACCCCGGCGTGCCGAATGCTTATTATGAGCAGGGCGTCTCGAAGGGCGAAGACACCAAGCCGCTGATGGCGAAGGCAGCTCACACCGTCGAGTTGACAACCTACTGCAGCCGTCAACCCCACCTTCACCTGGAGCCGGATTGCGGCGAAGCATACATGGAAGAAGATGGCA
>Ga0181520_10004107_pt1 | contig 24758 bp, 25 predicted proteins | sample PEATcosm2014_Bin_29_FD_132451 | JGI IMG/M metagenome (GOLD analysis project Ga0181520, IMG submission 132451) | Peatland microbial communities from MTU Mesocosm Facility, Houghton, MI, USA - PEATcosm2014_Bin02_30_metaG | ecosystem: Environmental > Terrestrial > Soil > Wetlands > Peat | place...
GAAACGCAACCTCGGCCTGCGCGGTTGAAACATCCCCTGCGGCATACCATGCTCCGCGATCGGGTCCGTTGAAGCGATTCCCCAGCGGGTGGGGGTGAGCAAAGGCGGCATTGATAATGCTCGTTAAGATGCTCGAAGGAGCTGAAATGATGCCCTTGGAATCTCCTATTTCAGCCCTGAATTGCGCAAATCATATGACACTTCAGCTATGCGGGAAGATCAGCCGCGATTTCAGGCGATAAACGAGGCGATTCTGAATCGCCCTGGACTCGACCTTTATGGAAGAGTAGTGAGATAGCTGACATAGCCGATATGTGTCTCACCCATGGGACACGAAGCTACAGAACGCCCTTACCGCGTTCGCGACTAATGTCCTTTGCTAACAAAAATGTTCGATCGCCGCAAACATTACTCCGGCAAGATGCAGACTATTGACTTTTGGCACACAGCGAACCACCCAGGAACCGCCCATCTCTTGTGCTGCTATGGTCCGGTAACGTCATGCCGGTTTTGCTGGCCTCCGCTAAAAAAGTGGTGTCGCAGCATGCTTCCGACAAGCACATAGAGTAGGACGGTCAGGACCACGATAAACAGGAACCTTGCAAATCCAAGCCACGGTAAACTGCGTTCTTCCTCATTATTCTCTTGCCGATTCGTCGCCATGTTCTGCACTCCCGACAAGCCAAGCGTCTGACATTGGCCTGTGGTTTGTATGATCCATCGTGCAAACGCCACCGTCAACCTGCGTCGTAGATTGCGTGACTCGGTTCGATCCACAAGCAGTACGAAACTGCATCTGAATTCAAAGATCAGGTTCGAGCCAGGAGGGCGACCCTGTTTCTCGCGGCTCCGTTTTATGCTAGGTGTTCAGTCCCGCCGACCCAAGCTGGAGCGGCGCACTTAGTCAAAAGCCGACGCATTTCAGGCAGTTGCGAAGGCGATCCTGCTATTCGGCATTGCTTAATACAGCAGACGCAACTAAAAATAGAGTTGATAGCGTCGTTACAACGGATTTCAAGATCTCTAAGTCTGGATATTCATTATTAAACCCAGATCCGCCGCATGGCGACGTCTTCACCAAAAAGTAATGGGAGAAATCCATGAGTACAAGAAACGATGTTGCGATCCAGAAGCTGCTCGCCGGGTACAACTGTGCACAATCGACCCTCTACCCATTCTGCGACGATCTCGGCCTCGACCGCGACACCGCGCTCAAACTCTCCTGCGGCTTCGGGGCTGGAATGGCGCGCAGGCAGGAGGTCTGCGGAGCGGTCTCCGGAGGCATCCTCGCCCTTGGCCTCAGGCACGGACGCGGTGAGGGACAAGATAAGAATCCCACCGAGGAAACCTACCGCCTGGTGCGCAAACTCACCTCGCAGTTTGAATCTGTCCACGGCTCATGCATCTGCTGCACCCTTTTGCAAGGCTGCGACCTCAACACCCCACACGGTCAGCAGTCCTTCAAGCAGAACGATCTCCTCAACAAAACATGCAAGCGTTGCGTGCAGACAGTCGTGGAGTCACTAGAGACAATCCTCTAAGCTGGAATCTCCTATTTCAGTCCTGATTCGCACAAATTGTACGGCTCTTCAGCGATATGGGAAGACCAATGCTGCAGGTGTGGTCATGCAATACCCATTAGGAGCGGTACAATTTTAGCGATTCAACGCCGAATAAGAAGATTCCAGTTTAAACCCTCGGGTCCCTATGCGCTCATTTAGCGGTGTCCTGATTTCGATCTTTCTTCTTGCGGCACCGCCTGCGGTGGTTGGGCAGGCGACGGCATCCTCCACCGACAAGGAGTTGCGGGGACTGAGGGGTGTTCCCGACTCGCAACGTCCAGCAGTGACGATCCATCTTGCCAAGGAGATTCGGACGCTTCCGGCGGGAGTACAGAAACTCTCGATGGCGGATGGTTTGAGCCAACTTGCAGAGGCAGGCGACTCCGGACGCGAGGCTATGCAGATGGCCGCCGACACACTGGCGCAGGCTCTCACCGAAGTTCCATTGTCCGGGCCGGACGATGCGCCGGCAATGCCGTACTTCGACCTTGCCAGACTGGTGCGATACGAGGAAATCAAAACGGATTTCACGGGCCCGCAGCTTGCCAAGGCGAACGCGATCCTGGCGGCGAGCGACGCGGATGTCGAGAAGGCCGACTTCACGCTATACGACATGAAGGGGAAGAAGGTCACGTTCTCAGCGCTTCGCGGCAAGGTTGTGCTGGTGAACTTCTGGGCGACGTGGTGTCCGCCGTGCCCCAAGGAGCTGTCCGACCTGGATGCGGTGTATATGCGTTTGCAGCCGCAGGGACTGATCGCGCTCGCGATTACGCCGGACGCCCCATCCGACCTGAACAGATTTTTCAGCGGGGGCGGGGTCCACGTGCCTGTGCTTCTGGACACGGGCGGAAAGGTTCTGGAGGAGTTTCATGTGGATGGTTTACCGATGACTTTTGTCTTCAACCGAAAGGGAAGGCTGGCGGCGAAGTCAATCAATGTGCGCAACCAGCACCAGTTTCTGTTGATGCTGGCAAAGGCTGGCCTGCACCCGTAGTTATGTCGAATGCAGTCGTGGGTTCCAGTGGGCTAAGGCCACTTCGATCCGCCGCAGCAAATTGACGACCTGCTCCGGTGTTATCTTCTTTCCTCGTGCCATGATTAGCTCCTTTTCTGCCAGTTTCTCTCATTCAAACTGGAACATAAAAGGCCGGGCACTCCACCTTGTGAGATAGAACATAAGCCCTACCTCAGTCTCACAAGGATCAGGATCGATGGACACGAAGCCCGAAGATATAGCCCATGGTCTCTCATCGTGTTTTATTACCTGCCTGTGACGGCCATATCTTGCGGGTTGGATAGTTGCATATATGGCCAAGTAGGAATATAGTAGGCGTTATGAAGAATCGCGCGGTATTCACGCAGCAGGCAAAGATGCTGAAGGCGCTGGCCAATGAGTCCCGGCTGATGATTGTGGATCGGCTGAGCCGCGGGGAGTGCTCGGTCGGCGACCTCAGGGATATTGTCGGCGGCGATCTGTCGACCGTCTCCAAGCATTTGGCGCTGCTGCGCGCGCACGGCATCGTCGAGGACAGGCGCGAGGGAACCACCGTCTACTACTGTCTGCTGACACCGTGTGTGTGCAATTTTTTCACCTGCGCCACGCAGGTGCTGAAAGAGAGGACGCGATGAACGCGCGAAGCAAAGCTTCAAGCGGCGATTGCAAGACTCTTCGCACCGCTAAAACCGCCTGCTGCACAAATCGTCGGCGGTTTCTTGCCCGATTGGCTGCGCTCTGGCTGATTGCAGTTCCGTTCGACGCGCCTGTTCGCCTCGCTGCACAACCGGCGCCCGATGAAGATTTCTACCCCGCATGGGCCGCGCAGGCGCGCTATCTTCAGCCGCTTTCGGTCTTGGATACGGACAGCGCATTGGGCCGGCGCAACCTGCATGCCAAGAGCATCACGCTGAAGGACATGGCGCGGATGCACGGGCACCTTTGCGATGGGCTGGTGACGGCGTGGGTGGAGCTGGGCGCTGCGCTGCGCGATCTGTTTCCATCTGGGGTGGTGGATCGCACGGACGTGCGCACGGTCTCGAAGAACGCGCCCTGCTGGGCCGATGCAGGCGCGTGGATGACGGGCGCACGTGTAAATCAGGGGACGCTTGTGCTGGACAATTCGGTGGGCGATGGATTCATCGTGCAGCGCATCTCGACGGGCAATGCGGTGCGTGTCTCGCTGCGACCGGGCGTATATCCAGTCCAGCTCGCGGCGCTGGAGCAGTCCATCCGCGCCCGACGCGCGCGCGGCGAGGCTGTCGCGCCAGCGGAGATCGACCGCTTTGAGAGCGGGGCCAATGAATACAGCCGGAAGCTGCTAAATACTCCGCCAGACCAGGCGGTCACGCTCGAACGGCTTGCCAATTACCACTTTCCCGATCACAGCCAGAATCCGCTGGCAGCGCGCAGCGACATCATTGACCGCGACGTGACGCGCAGCAGCCCGCCGCCGGCGGTCGATCCACAGCGGCAACCATGAACTACAGCACAGCAGAACGTGTGTTTGTTGAGGAATGAGCGATGGCAATAATCAAAGAGCAACAATGTGAAGTGGCGCGGAAGAAAGAACCGCCAACGCAGCGCGAGTCGCTGCTGCGCAGTGCGATTCTTATTGGCCTCGGAGTGATTGCGTGGTGGGAGATCTATAGTCGACTTGCCCGATTTGCAGACTGGCTTACCCTCTCCGTCCTGCACCTCTCTCCGGTCACGCGGTTGGGATCGACGGTTCAGTTCATGGCCTTCGAGACGCCGAAGGTTTTGATGCTGCTGGTGCTGGTGGTCTTCGGCGTCGGCATCGTGCGATCCTACTTCACGCCGCAGCATACGCGGGCGATTCTGGCGGGCAAACGCGAGTCGGTGGGCAATGTGCTGGCTTCGCTATTAGGCGTGGTGACTCCGTTCTGCTCCTGCTCGGCAGTGCCGCTGTTCATTGGCTTTGTCACGACGGGCGTTCCGCTGGGGGTTACGTTCTCCTTTCTCATCGCCGCTCCGATGATCAATGAAGTCGCACTCGTGCTTCTCTTTGGCCTCTTCGGATGGCGCGTGGCGGGCATCTATGCGGGTACCGGCCTGCTGATTGCCATGATCGCTGGCTGGACCATCGGACGGATGAAGATGGAGCGCTACGTCGAGCCATGGGTCTACGAGGCCCAGATGGGCGACGGATCGCTGGAAGACGAGAAGCTGACCTGGGCTGAACGAATCCACCTGGGCCGCGAGGCGGTGCGCGACATCGTGGGCAAGGTGTGGCCGTATGTCGTCGTCGGAATCGCCGTGGGCGCGGGCATTCACGGCTATGTGCCGGAGAACTTCATGGCGCACATCATGGGCAAGGGAGCGTGGTGGTCGGTGCCGCTGGCGGTACTGATCGGCGTGCCGATGTACTCGAACGCCGCTGGAATCATCCCTATCGTGCAGGCGCTGCTGCAAAAAGGCGCGGCGCTGGGAACCGTGCTTGCGTTCATGATGTCGGTGATCGGGCTGTCGTTCCCGGAGACCATCATCCTGCGCAAGGTGCTTCGCCCGCAGTTGATCGCAGCCTTCGTCGGCGTCTTGACGGTGGGAATTATCATCGTCGGCTATCTGTTCAACTTTTTGATGTAAAGGAAAAAGACTGGAGAATAACGTATGACAACGCTGCAAATACTCGGATCGGGATGTGCCAACTGCGTGCGGCTGGCGAACAACGTGGAGGCTGCGGCCAAGGAACTCGGCATGGAGTTTACTCTGGAGAAGGTGACGGACATGCAGGCCATCGTGCGCGCTGGCGTAATGAAGACTCCAGCACTGGTGGTGGATGGCAAGGTCAAGCTCTATGGCCGTGTGCCGGATGTCGATGAACTTAAGACCATCCTCGCCTGAAGGGACCGCACCATGAAACGTAGAACGATCGCAATATCTGCATTGCTGGTGTTTGCTGCGGCGAGCGCATCGAGGGCGGAGGACCTGCAAGACGCGTATCGGCAGGCGGCGTCGGCTTCCCCTGTGATTGCGCAGGCGCAGGCGCAGTTGGATGCAGAGCTGGCAGGCAGGCCGCTGGCGCGCTCCGCGCTGCTTCCGCACATCAACGCGGGGGCCATCGGAGGCATGAACACGGCCTATGTAACGGGCTTTGGCGCACAGTCACTTTCTACCGGATACCACTCCGACGTCTTCAGCGCGAGCCTGACGGAGTCGATCTTCAACGGGCAGGAGTTCATCGCGATGAAGCAGGCGGATGGCCGCATCCGCGCCAGTGAAGCGGCGCTGGCATTCGCCGAGCAGATGGTTGCGCTGGAGGTTGCGCAGACCTACTTCGGCGTTCTGCAAGCGCAGGCCAACCAGCGCGTGGCGCAGCAGCAGGTCGATCTGTTGCAGAGCATAGCCAACCAGACGAACGCCAATCTGAAGGTGGGGACGGGGGACATCATCTCCGTGCAGGAGGCACAGGCGCAGTTGGATGCCGCCAGGGCCGATCTGATTGCGGCGAAGAATGCAGTGGAAGTGGCGAAGGACCAGTTGGAGCGCCTGACTCATCAGCCCGTCGAGACGTTGCAGGACATAACGGCGTTGCAGGCGATGGGGCCGCAGCCCGACACGATCGAACCGTGGCTGGCGACCGCGCTCAAGAACCAGCCGCTACTGCAACAAGCCCAGGAGACACTCAATGTGTCCGAGCAGCAGGTTGAGTTTGCCAAGCGGGCGCGCTGGCCGACGTTGACCCTGAACGGCATTGGCCAGCACGCCGCAGGCACGCTGATCCCACCCGTGGCCATCGACCAGATTGGCGCCTTCTTGAATCTCTCCATTCCGATCTATGAAGGCGGGAGCACGCGGGCCAGCATTCATCAGGCTGAGGCGTTGGCACGGGCCAACAGGGCGAATGTTGCAATTGTTCAGGACCAGATCAAGCTGGACACGCAGACGGCGTTTCTAGATCTGCAAAACAGCGTTGCGCAGTTTCAGGCAACGCAGCAATCGGTGACTTCGGCGCAGGTGTCCATGGAGGGAACGCGAAAGGGCTATGAGATTGGGAGCCGCTCCATCATTGACCTGCTGACCGCGACGACGAACTACGCGGTGGCGCAGCGCAACTACTATCTCGCGCTCTACACGCAACTGGTCGCCCGCACACAACTGAAGGCGGCGGCAGGTGTGTTGACGCCTCTGGACATCGAGGCCATCAACAACCTGCTTTACGGAAATCCTTAGAAGCAGGTAGTAACGCAAGTTCGGTTGGGAGATGAATTATGGTTGCAGTCAAGAAGCGAATTTTCATTGTGATATTTCTGGTTCTGCTGGGGAGTGCGGGCTTCTTCGTTTACAGGAGAATGACGCGTCAGAGCTCTCCCAGCGACAGCATCACGCTCTACGGCAACGTAGACATACGACAGGTACAGCTTGCCTTCAACGATAGTGAGCGGATTGAAAAGCTGCTCGTGGATGAGGGCAGCGCCGTTCATGCCGGTCAGCTCGTCGCCCAACTGGTACAGCAGCGCTTTCAGGATGCGGTGGCGCAGAGTCAGTCGACCGTGGCGGCGCAGCAGCAGGTGGTCGCACGCCTTCTGGCAGGGAGCCGCCCGGAGGAGATCGCGCAGGCACGCGCGGATGTTGCCGCAGCACAGGCGGATGTGCAGGCGGCCGAGGACAACGTGACCAACGCCGAGCTGTTCTATCGCCGTCAAGAGACGCTGGCAAAGCAGCAGTATGTCTCTTTGCAGATCCGCGACGATGCAGAACGCACCTTGCAGACGGACCAGGCCAGTCTTGCGGCCAAGCAGCAGGCGCTGGCGGCCAAGCAGCAGGCGTTGCAGCTCGCCGTCATTGGACCGCGCAAGGAAGACATTGCCGCGGCGCAGGCAACCGCGAAGGCGGATGTATCCGCGCTGGCGCTGGCGCAGAAGCAGTTGGCCGATACGCAGCTCTACGCTCCGGCGGACGGCGTCATTCAGGACCGGATTCTGGAGACGGGCGATATGGCGACGCCGCAGACCCCGGTCTTCACGCTCGCGCTCGACAATCCGCTGTGGGTGCGCGCCTACCTGCCGGAGCCGGAGATGGGCAAGGTCGCCCTCGGAATGCGCGCCTGGATTGAGTCGGACAGCTTCCCCGGCGAGCGCTTTCCCGGCTGGATCGGCTACATCTCTCCGGTCTCGGAGTTTACGCCGAAGAACGTGGAGACAACGCAGTTGCGCTCACAGCTTGTCTATCGGGTGCGCGTCTACGCCTGCAACCCAGACCATCGCCTGCGCCTGGGGATGCCGGCCACGGTCGTCGTTCCGCTAAGCGACAACCCACCGCACGCTATCGACGCGCATCCTTGTGGGACAAACTGACATGGACGCAGTCGTCGTCAAAGATCTGTGCAAGTCATTCGGGAAAGGGGAGGATCGCAGGGATGCGCTCAAGAACATTTCGCTGCGTCTTTCTGTGGGAAGCATGACGGCACTGATCGGCCCGGATGGCGCGGGCAAGACCACGCTGCTGCGTCTGTTGGCTGGGATTCTGACGCCGCTCGCCGGAGAGATTCGCGTTCTCGATCATGCGTTGCCGAAGGAATCACTCGCGCTGCAAAGCCAGATTGGCTATATGCCGCAGCGCTTCGGCCTCTATGAAGATCTAACGGTGGAAGAAAACCTCGATTTATTTTCCAGCCTTCACGGCATCTCCCACCAGATGCGCGAGGGTCGCTTCAATGAGTTGTTGACCATGACTGCGCTTGGCCCGTTTCGCAAACGGCTGGCCGGGAAGCTGTCCGGCGGCATGAAGCAGAAGCTGGGATTGGCCTGCACACTGATCCATTCGCCCCAGTTGCTGCTGCTGGACGAGGCCAGCGTAGGCGTCGATCCCATCTCGCGGCGCGAGTTGTGGAGCATCATCCAGCAACAGATTGTCAGCCAGAAAGTGACCGTCCTGCTCAGCACCGCGTATATGGATGAGGCCGAGCGATGCGATCACGTCATCCTGTTGCACGAAGGAGAGATTCTCGCGCAGGGAAATCCAGCGCAGCTCGCCGCACCGCTCCGGGGCCATGCCTTCGTTCTGGAAAATATCTCTGCGGCGCCGCGCAACCTGCAGGCCAGTGTCGCCCAACTGCCGGGCGTGATCGATACGGTCATTCAAGGTGATGGGCTGCGCATCGTGATGGAGAAGCCGGAGCCTCCTGCGCTGCCGGAGAAGCTGGCTGGTTACGGAACGCCAAAGCCAGTTGCAACGCGATTGGAAGACGCCTTCGTCAGCCTTCTGTTCAGTCGCACGCCGCGCCATTCCATCGTCTTGCCAGCGCAGAGAGAGACCACACACGACGATGCGCCAATCGTCGTGGTAAAGGACCTTTTTCGCTACTTTGGCGCGTTTGCTGCGGTAAAAGATGTCACTTTCTCCGTGCGCAAGGGAGAGATATTCGGTCTGCTGGGAGCCAACGGCGCAGGCAAATCGACGACCTTCCGAATGCTCTGCGGTCTGCTTCCCTCCTCGTCTGGAACGCTGCGTGTCGCTGGCGTCGACCTGCGCACAGCGAAGGGCGAGGCCCGCGCGTGCATCGGCTATGTCTCTCAGAAGTTCTCGTTGTATGGGCCTTTGAGCGTACAGCAGAACTTGTCATTCTTCGCTTCCGCCTATGGCTTGCAAAACCGCCGCAGAAAAGACCGCATCGCCTGGGCGCTGGAAGAGATGGAACTGAAGGACTACGCAACCATGAATGCGGGCAGCCTGCCTCTGGGGTACAAGCAGCGTCTCGCCCTGGCCTGTGCACTGATGCACGAGCCGAGCATTCTTTTTCTCGACGAACCCACCTCCGGCGTCGATCCCCTGGCGCGGCGCGAGTTCTGGGCGCGCGTGAACGCGCTGGCGGAGGGCGGAACGACCTGCCTTGTGACCACGCACTTCATGGAGGAGGCTGAGTACTGCGACCATCTGGTGCTGATGTCGCTGGGGGGGATTCTCGCGCAGGGCACTCCCGTGGAGATCAAGGCGAAAGCGCGCCGCCCGGACCTGCCCAATCCGAACATGGAAGAAGCGTTCATCGCGCTGATTGAAGAACACGAGCAGGCCAGCAGGAGGGCGTCGTGAAGATCATGCGTCTCACCGGCCTCATGCGAAAAGAAGTGTATGAGATTGTCCGCGATCCCTCCAGCATTGCCATCGCCTTCGTGCTGCCGCTGGTCCTGCTGCTGATCTTCGGCTACGGCGTCTCGCTCGATGCCCGCAACATCTCCGTCGCGGAGGTCGTCGATCATCCGACCCAGCTTACGGCCTCTTTTCTGGCAGAGCTGCAACGCTCGTCGTGGTTCAGTCCGACCCTGTATCCAGATCAATCGTCCGCGGAACAGGCGATGCTGCGAGGAGATGCCAGTGCCATTCTCTGGCTGCGTAGCGATTTCACGCGCCTCTCGTACAGCACAGGAAGCGCACCGATTCATCTCACCGTCAACGGCGTGGATGCCAATCAGGCACGCCTTATTGAAAATTATGTGACCGGAACATGGATGCTCTGGCAACAGCAGGAGGCGACCCGCCAGGGCGCGCGCCTGCCCATGCCCGTCATCGCCGACACGCGGGTCTGGTTCAATCCTTCGCTGCGCAGCCGCGACTATCTTATCCCCGGCCTAATCGCCATCATCATGACGCTGATCGGAGCGTTGCTGACGGCGCTGGTGGTAGCGCGGGAGTGGGAGCGCGGCACCATGGAAGGCATCATGGTCACGCCGGTCGCCAGAACTGAGATTCTGCTGGGCAAGCTCGTCCCCTACTTCATCATGGGGATGGGTGGAATGGCGATGTCCACCGCGATGGCTGTCTTCTTGTTCGGCGTTCCACTGCGCGGATCGCTGCTCGTCCTCTTCGCCACGGCGGCGCTCTTTCTGCTCACAGCCCTGGGCATGGGCCTGGTGATCTCCGTGCTTGCGCGCAGCCAGTTTGTCGCCGCGATGGTGGCCATCATCGCCACCTTTCTGCCTGCCTTCATCCTGTCCGGCTTTATATTCGATATTCGTTCCATGCCGCCAATCATTCAAGTGCTGACGCACATCGTCGCAGCGCGCTACTTTGTGACCATGCTACAAAGCTCGTTTCTTGCAGGGGACATCTGGCCGGTCATTCTGCCGAACGCCTTTGCCATGGCCATCCTCTGTGCGGTCTTTCTGAGCATCGCTCTATTGCGGTTTCACAAGAGGTTGGACTGATGCGTTTGATCCTCCAACGTGTATTTGCGCTTGCCATCAAGGAACTGCTCGCTCTGTTGCGCGATGCCGCTAGCCGCGCCGTACTCATTGGCCCACCGATTATTCAACTCCTGGTATTCGGCTATGCGGCAACCTTCGAGCTGAAGCATGTTCCATTCGTTGTCTACAACCAGGACCAGGGTCAACTGTCGCGAGAGTTTATCGCGCGCTTCGCAGGCTCTCCCACGTTCGACCTGCTGCGTGTCGTCTACGATCAAAACGACCTGAAGCAGGCCATCGACGACAAATCCGCGCTGATGGCCATGGACATTGGCCCCAACTTCAGCGCCGATCTGGAGCGCGGAAGGACTACGCACATCCAACTCATTCTGGACGGGAGAGACTCCAACACTGCTGGCCTCGCTACCGGCTACGCGCAATCTATAGTGACCACGTTCAATGAAGCGCAGATTGCAGCGCACGGAGTAAGTCCGCCCTCGACGGTACTACTGGATCGCGCATGGTTCAATCCGAACCTCGACTCGCAGTGGTTCATCGTGCCCGGCATCTGCGGCATCCTGACTCTTCTGGTAAGCCTGCTGACGACCGGCCTTTCGGTCGCGCGCGAGCGCGAGATGGGGACCTTCGACCAGCTTCTCGTGACTCCCATGAACCCAACGGAGATACTTCTCGGCAAGGCCCTGCCCGGATTTCTGGTTGGCACACTCGAAGGATCGTTTATCGTTGTGGTCTCCATCTTCTGGTTCCATGTCCCCTTCACGGGCAGTTATCTCGGTCTCTATCTGGGGTTTTTCTGCTTCCTGCTTGCAACGGTTGGCATCGGGCTGATGATCTCATCTCTGGCCGTTACCCAGCAGCAAGGCCTGCTGGGCGTATTTCTCTTTATGGTGCCAGCCATCGTTCTCTCCGGCTTTGCCACGCCGATTGCGAACATGCCGCAGGCCGTCCAGTACATTACGCTGCTCGATCCGCTGCGCTATTTCCTCATCATTCTGCGCGCGAGCTTTCTCGAAGGTGGCAGCCCCTCACTCTTCTGGCCGCAGTACTGGCCGCTTGCGCTCATTGGAATCGTCAGTATGATTGTGGCCGGAAGACTCTTCCGCAGCCGGCTCTCCTGATCGGTGATCTCCATGGGCATTTTGCGTACAGCCACAGCACATTCCCGACCTGACTTTTATACTGAAGGAGTCGTTGAATTTATGAATCGGAGCACGTCGATAGAGATGAGATTGGAAACCTATGTTCCTGTTGGGTAGCTCCGCGCTTCTTCTTGCACTGATGCTCGCGATCTGCAACCTGGTCATGGGCGCGGTTGCGCTGCGTCAGATCTCGACCGGGCGTCGAGGCCGCATCTCGCCGGAGCGGCTGGCCGATGTGGCGCGGCGTGCTGGGATTATTGGTTTCGCCGCGGTTTCGGCGGCGGTCTTCGCGCTGCTGTGGGCGATCTTCACCAACGACTTCTCCTTCGCCTATGTCCTGCACGAATCCAGCCGTGCGCTGCCCGCAGCGTACAAGTTCGCCGCGCTCTGGTCTGGCCAGGAGGGATCGCTGTTGCTGTGGGCCTGGCTGCTGACAGGGTTCAGCTTCATCGTTCGCCTGCGGCACACAGCCGGCTTCCGGCTGACTGCCTTTGCGTCGACCATCCTGGCTGGCATCGAGGTCTTCTTTCTTCTTCTGCTTAACTTCGAGGCACTGCCCTTCACCCGTCTGCCCGGCGCGGTTCCTGCAGATGGCTATGGCATGAACCCATTGTTGCAGTATCCCGAGATGGTCATTCATCCGCCACTGCTCTATCTCGGATATGTCGGCTTCAGCGTGCCGTTTGCCTTCGCCCTTGGTGCGCTGATGATGCGCGCGCCGGTCGACGAGTGGCTTCCCATCACCCGGCGCTGGGCGATCGTGGCATGGCTGTTTCTGACCTGCGGAGTTGTCCTCGGAATGCACTGGGCCTATGCGGTGCTGGGATGGGGAGGATACTGGGGCTGGGACCCGGTGGAGAACGCGTCGCTGATGCCGTGGCTCACGGGCACGGCATTCCTGCACTCGACCATCATGCAGGAAAGACGCGCAATGATGAAGATGTGGAATATCTGGCTCCTCTTCTCCACCTTTCTGCTCTCCATCTTCGGCACACTGCTCACGCGCTCGGGCATCGTCAGCTCGGTCCACGCCTTCGGCCAGTCCTCGATCGGCACCTGGTTCTGGAGTTTTCTCGCGCTCGTTCTGCTGGTATGCGCGGCCACCTTCGTCGTTCGGCGCGACCATCTGAAGCCCGAGCACTCCATCGAGTCGCTTGTCTCGCAGGAGTCGAGCTTCCTCTTCAATATCCTTGTGCTGCTCGCGGCCTGCGTCGCCGTCTTCTGCGGAACGCTTCTGCCCGTCTTCTCGCAATTTGCGGTGGGCAGTAAGGTCACTGTTGAAGCGCCGTTCTACAACCGCGTAGTCGTGCCCATCGGACTCTTCCTGCTACTGCTGACCGGGACTGCGCCGTTGCTTGCCGGTCGAAGTGCCTCTGTAAAGAGAGTTCGCAAGAACTTCGCCGCTCCGGCAATAGTCAGCGCGCTGACCGCCGTGGTACTGGTCGCGTGTGGCATTCATCCGTGGGCGGACCAGGGCGACCTCTATGCGCTTGTATGCTTCTCCATCTCCGCCTTCGTCATTACCGCCATCGGCAGAGAGGTTGTGCGCGGGGTACGTTCGATCCAGCAGCAGACCGGAAAGAATCTGGCGTCTTCGACGCTGCGGCTTGCCCGCGGCAATACCCGGCGTTACGGCGCATTTATCGTTCACTTCGGCATTGTGCTGATGTTTATCGGGTTCGCCGGTTCGGCCTTCAACCGCAGCGTCGAGAGGGAACTCAATGTTGGACAGAGCATGGATCTCGGCCCCTACCATCTGGTCGCCCAGGGCTACACGCAGAACTCCAACGATAACTATACTGCGGGGCACCTTCTTATCGATGTCTACCGCGGTGGTAAGCAGCAGTTTCAACTCGCCCCGGAAGCGCGCCTCTACCAGACCAGCCAGAACATACAGACAGTGGTCGCCAACCACTCAACGCCACTGTGGGACCTATACATCGTCTACGAGGGTCAGAATCAGGATAGCGGACTGCCTGTGATCAAGGCGTTCCTGAATCCGCTCGTCGTGTGGATATGGATCGGCGCCGTCATCATCCTCTTCGGCACCCTTGTCGCATGCATTCCGAGCATCTCGGCAATCGAGAACTATTGTGAACCGAAACCGAAACAAGCCGCAGGAAAGTTGAACCTATGAATTGGACAGAAGAGATAGTCATCCTTGCAATCCTTGTGATTCTCTATTCGATCTGGAAACGCTCCAGCCAGATCTCGACCGGGAGTGCCGTGGAGCACCTGAAGAACGGCGCTCTGCTGATTGACGTACGCAGCCCCGCAGAGTTCAGCTCCGGCCATCTACCGAACGCAATCAACCTTCCGCTGGAGGAAATCGATACCGCGCTGCCACGCCGCGTGAAGGACAAGAATCAAGTGATGCTACTGCATTGCCAGAGCGGAATGCGCAGCGGCGTGGCCAAGACAAAATTGAAGGGCCTGGGTTATACCAGCGCATTCAATCTTGGCTCCTATGGCCGAGCGGCACGGATTGTGAGCGCCAGATAAGCCACTTCGGACGGTCTAGCCCGGTGGACGGATTTTCTCTCCTCTTGACTGAGATCGGTCGTGGCCCAGATCGCGGATGGACACGTGACAGCGGATATCGCAGAGGCAGGGCTACCGAGATACCATAGGCAAAAGTGGCGTATCTCCGCCAATGGACACTTTGCTCCGCCCACGCGATCCGGGGTTAGACTGGGTGCGGGGGAAATTCAATGAAACACGCCTTCATTCCACGAGCATCTGTGACCGCCGCGTTGGCGATGCTGGTTCTTCTCTTCGTCTGTGCGCAATGCTCGGCGCAATTTACCCCCTCGACTGGGCCGGGGAGCACAAGCTTGATTCCCCAGGCTCAGCTAATTCAGCCCGAGGAGCTGATTCACTTGCTGCAAGCCACGGGAACGGGCAAGCCGCTGTTGCTCCAGGTTGGCTCGCATCTTCTCTTCGATGAGGCCCATATCACCGGCTCTGTCTACGCCGGTGCAGGTTCGCAACCTTCCGGTCTGCAACAACTGCAGAGCATGGTGGCCTCGTTCTCCAAGAAGAAGTTCATCGTTCTCTACTGCGGCTGTTGTCCGTGGAATCGCTGCCCCAACCTTGGCCCTGCATTCAAGCAACTGCACGACATGGGTTTCAGCAACGTGAAGGTTCTCTATCTGGCTAACAATCTGGGCACCGATTGGGTCGCCAAGGGCTATCCGGTTGAACGCAGTCACTAGTCAGCGCACCGCCCGGAAGACTGCCCCTGGGCCAGAGGCGGGGCATGCGCGGAGTTTCGCATTTCGCCGGTTAGCATTGACGCTTCTGTTGGTGGCTGCTTGCCTCGCAGCAGGTGGCACACACGACACCTACGCGGCAACCTCGCTCGTTCACAAGAGAGCGCCGGAGTTTGTTCGCACGGACCTCGGCCACAAGAGGCTCGACCTCAATGCGTATCGAGGCAAAGTAGTCTTGCTCGATTTCTGGGCCACATGGTGCGCTCCCTGCCAGGTTGAGATGCCGAGCTTTGTGGACTGGCAAAAAAAATATGGCCCACGCGGATTACAGGTCATCGGCATCTCCCTGGACGACGATCCGGTGCTGGTGCGCAGCCTGGTTGGCAAGCTGAAGCTGAACTACCCCGTAGCCATGGGAGATGTGAAGTTAGGCGATCTCTATGGTGGAGTCCTCGGTCTGCCGGTGACATACCTGATCGACCGACATGGCATGATTCAGGCGGAGTTTCAAGGAGAGGCGGATCTGGGCAAGATTGAGAGGCAGATGCAATCGCTCTTGTCTGGTCGTTGAACGCGGCATCGTCATACCTCTTGCTGCGCAGTAACTTCCCGATGAAATGCAATCATCTCTTTGCCCAGTGTCTCCATCAGATGCGCCCAATCGCGCAGGTGCGTATGCCCTGCTCTGGTCAGGGAATAATTGCGCCGAGCAGGCCCATCTCCGTCCTCCCACGTTGAGGTGACGTAGCCATTGGCCTCCAGAGTTCTGAGCGTGCGATACAGAGCCGCGCCCTCGATGGTGGCGTCCGTCAGCGCATATCGTGGCAGGCACTCGGCGATCTCATAGCCGTAGGACTTCTTCCGCTCCTTGAGAATCCGCAACACCACAGGCTCGATGAACCGGGAGACGTTGCCCATCGCACAGGTGCAGGCATGTCCCATGCCGGGTTGCTTGCATCCGCGTTGACCGCAATCCTTGACCGATAACCTCATACCTGTAACTCCCATTCGCTTACTCACAAATTACACAGGTTCTTTCCTGAAAGCGACAGACTGTCCATAGGTGTATATTACATCTAGTCGGTTGTCCGCAGGTGTCCCTACGCGGGCCAATCGCAATTCTGGATTGAAGAATGAGGATTTCCAATGAGCAAAGTAGCGGTGATGATGTCGGAGAACCAGGTCAAGGCGCAGATGTCGCCGCATTTCGGTAAAGCGGAGTGGGTGATGGTGGCGGACACGGAGTGCCATGCCTTTGACTTTCTGAAAAACGAAGCGTCGGGCGGCAAGAGTGTCGTCGAGTTGGTCGCCAGCCAGAAGTGTACAGACGCAATCTTCAGCGAGATCGGCAACGGCGCGCTGGGCCATCTGAAGGCAGAAAACATCCGCGGCTGGGTCGCTCCCGCGAATATCAGCGGACAGCAAGCGCTGGAGATGTTCGAGCACCTGCGGCTACAGGCTGCGGATTCGTCCTCCGCGCACGCATGCTGTGGCTCGCATCACACCGGCTCCAAAGCGACCACCTGCTGCGGCAGGTAGATTTGGGAGCATACGGGCCTCGGATTGGCACTTTAGTCGTCGACAAAAAAGGGTTCCTATGAACACCCCCGCCGCAAGCGGCGGGGAATCAGCCCCGAAGAGATTGAACGGAGAAATAGGATGCGTCACAAACTTCTTGTTGCTATCTTTCTTTTCACGGTATTGACGGCGGGCGCTACGACAACCAATCAGCAAACCGATCAGGGTTCGGCCAATATGCTTGTTCAGACGAGTTGGCTTGCCGCCCATCTTTCCGACAAGAACCTGGTCATTCTACATGTGGGAGCGAATCGATCCGGTTATGATGCCGGTCATATACCGGGAGCGCGTTTCCTTGCTTCGAGCGAGATTGCGGTAAATCGCAACGGGATTCCTTATCACCTGCCAGAGGCGAAGGAGTTGAAGGCAACCTTCGAGCGGCTGGGAGTTGGAGACAACTCCCATGTCGTACTTTATGGAGACATGCTCAATCTATTTGCACTTCGGGCATACGTCGAACTTGACTATCTGGGGCATGGGAATAGCGTCTCGCTGTTGGATGGAGGATTGGAGAAGTGGGCCAGAGAACATGCCACGGTGCGGACGAATTCTGAAAATACAATTCCAGCCGTTCTGACCATACACCCCAATGCGGCACTGCTCATCGAATTGCCTGAGGTAAGAAAAATCGCTGCCAATAAAAGCATCCACATCGTCGACGCCCGCTCGCCAACAGAGTACATGGGCAGAAATGGCGAAGTGCGGAGCGGACATATCCCGGGAGCAATAAATGTGTTCTGGGCAGATAACCTGGTAAGCGAGGGGAATCCGGTATTCAGACCAGCATCGGAGATTCGCGCGCGGTATCTCGCTGCTGGCATAAAGCCTGGGGACAAGGTGATTGTCTACTGCCAGGCCGGCATCCATGCCGCTTACGATTACTTCACGCTTAAGCTCACAGGATTTCACCCCGTTCTGTACACGGGTTCGTTTGGCGAATGGAGCAATGACTTCAGCGCGCCCATTGAGACAGGAAGTGGAGGAGCGGGCAGATCGTCATTCCCGAGTCGATGAAAGTCCATAATATGACTTTCATCTGGAGAAACGAAATTGATTAACGCATTTTACTGTCGAAAGACTTTGTCGGCATAAAACTGTCATTACGACTCAGGGATAGCTGCGTACACTAACAAGTGAACTGATACAAAAGATCGGGCAGTGCATGAGCATGCCAGTTGCTGAGATAAGCACTGTTTCATGAATAAGAAAGCGTCTGGGAGCTGTCAGTGATCGCCTCTCAGCCACGTGAAAGAACACCACGCATGTACCCTGGATTGACTCGGCTGCGTGTCCTCCACCATGCCAACGAAGTACCTATCTTTGGCTTTGGAATGATCGAGGAATTGCGACGGCAGCTATTCTACTGATGATGCTGAAACGAGGAAGTATGCAAGACGAGAACTCAAGTTCGAGACCTGAAGTGTTTACGATGAGTCCAATCGGCTTGATCCATACGCCATTTCTGCACGCAAAAGGCACACCCATTCAGAGCGCCGTTGCTCCCAACTCCGAAGGCGTGGTCGAGCTGTTTCCGGAATTCACTCCGGGCCTGCGCGATCTGGAGGGATTTGAGCGGCTGTGGTTGATTTATCTGCTGAATCGCGCCTCGACACCTCAGTTGCTGGCCCGCCCCTATCTGGATGACCAGGTGCACGGTGTATTCGCCACTCGTGCTCCGGCTCGCCCGAATCATATTGGCCTGTCTGCTGTTCGTCTTCTTGGCGTGGAGCAGAATCGTCTGCTTATCGCCGAGGTGGATATGCTCGACGGCACGCCCTTACTGGACATCAAGCCCTATATTCCCGCTTTCGATTGCTTTGAGGTGACGCGTACGGGGTGGTTCCATGGCAAGTCCGTGCAAGGCAAAGTGGCGGACGACCGCTTCGAGGCCCAGAATCCAAATCTTCACAAAACCTAGGATTCTGCTACCAATTCCACGATGATGCCCAGTGCGGCTTCCATCTCCTTGCATGATGCCTGAGCAATTCAGGTGATCAGACACGCTTGAAGAGGCTGAATTGGAAAGACTGCTGCTTGCCCCACGGAGTCATATGCATTTCGGGCTCACTCTTCAGGAGCGCGAACTGCGGACCGAGTTCCTCAGCGAGCATCGGCCCATCATATCGCCGAACGTCGAGGCCGCTGCATTTTTCCGGTCCATCAAGTGCAAACGAACCGATCACCGCATGCCCGCCCACCGAAACTGATCGCAGCAATAGCCTCTCATACGCCGCCCGGTCATCCGGATCGGTGAGAAAGTGAAAGACCGCCCGGTCATGCCACACATCAAAGGTCTCCAGACCTGGCCCGGCTGTAACGTCGGCGGTAATCCATTGGATCTGGCCCGCCTTGGCCCCGAGCCGTTTGCGATTTCGTTCGATTGCCGCCTCAGCGATGTCCACGACGGCTACTTTGTAGCCGCGATCAACGAGCCTCTCCGCGAGAAGGGATGTCCCACCACCCACATCAATAACGCGCCCAGAAGAGCACGCCTCGCCAATGAGTTTCAGCGACATAAGCGGTTCGGGCTGTGTCCAGCTCATCTCCTCTTCACTCTTGGATTGATAGATCGAATCCCAATGTTCCTTGCCATTCATATTGAACTCGCCTCTCTTCTAAGTATGAACTGCTGGCGCGACTTGCAACAGAGTTGGTTGAACAGTAATTGCTCTACGGCACGTCTTCGACTGGATGAACCGCGAATTCTCGTCTGCCCCGCGGAAGGATCAATCCCGGGAAGTAGGCTTATGACGAGCGAAATGGGACGTTCGAGTCGTCAGGGATAAAGATGTCAAAGTCGAAGACCATAGTAAGTATCCTCCGGCAGAGCCGGAGGCTTTACAGTTGCTGGCCCCTCAAAGGGGCCTTTACGCAACCGTTGAAAGCAAAAACAAGAACAAAAGCAAAAGCCTGGCAATGTAAACGTCACGGGCACAGCACGGGCAGATTGAGTGAGAGCACACTCCCGGAACTGTCAAACTTCTACTGCCACCCCGGCAAAGCCGGGGGATCTCCCTTCGTATTAGGTTGCAGATTAACTGATTCAACAATGCTTACGCCCGATTCACAGTGACGCCTAGAAGGGCGCGCCCCCATCACTCCGCCGTCGAGCTAAAGTACTGCTATGGTCCGGTGACCTCGTGCTGGTTCATCTGTCCACCGCTATAAAAGTGGTGACGTACCATGCTGCTGACAAGCACATAGAGCAGGACGGTCACGACCACGATAAACAGGAACCTTGCAAATCCAGGCCATGGTGAACTCTGTTGTTCCTGATTATTCTCTTGCCGATTCGTCGCCATGTGTTGCTCTCCCGCCAAGCCATGCGCCTTGCGTTGGATCGTGGCTTGATAATCCACCTCTCTCGCTACACGGTCAAACTCCTTGAAGTATGCATTGATATGCTCGGACTGCGTCACAGTCAACAGCCCCCTACGACCAGGGATCAGATTCGATCCCGAGGGCGGTCAGGCAGCGAAGCAGCCTCATGCTGAGGCAGGTAGACTGAAACTGCGTGGGCACTTGTCTGACGGTGCAGACCATAGTGAAGAGGAGATTCTGTTGACCTGGCAACATCTGGGAGCTGTTCTGACGGGCGTTGCGATTGGCTTTCTGGGCGGATTGTTTGGCAAGGGAGGTAGCGCCATGGCCACCCCGTTGCTCAGTCTGCTGGGCTTCCCCGGTTTCGTTGCGGTTGCGTCACCGCTTCCCGCAGCCATACCCAGCACCTTGGTCGCCTCCGCGGAGTACTGGCGCTCCCGGCTCCTGGATTGGGAGATTGTGCGGTGGAGCGTCGCCATCGGGACTCCCGCGATCATAGCCGGTTCCCTCTTGTCTCCCTTTGTCGGTGCCAAGCCTCTGCTTGTCGTCACAGGACTTTTAGTACTCGCCTTCGGAGTCTCATTTCTCTTCTTTCCCAAAGACCGGTCGCTGGCCAAAGAAGCAGCGAAGAACCCGCAGGGGTTGCGCCCGGCTTACTGGCGGGTGCGACTCATTACGGTCGCGATTGGTGTGGGATTGATCTCGGGACTGTTGGCCAACGCCGGTGGGTTTCTTCTTGTTCCCTGCTATACGATGTTCCTCAAGCAGCCCATGAAGAAGGCCTTTGCGTGCTCCCTGGCGGTCTCTGCCGCGCTTGCCATCCCAGGCACCGTTGTCCACGCCTACCTCGGCCACATCTCCTGGCTCGTAACTTCACTGGTGGCACTGGGATCGATCCCATTCTCACTGCTGGGAGCGCGTCTGGCGATCAAGACCCGGTCGGCAATGCTCGAACGCTGGTATGGACTTGCGTTGATCTGCCTGGGAATCTTCTTCCTTTTTCACCTGTGACCTTGAATGCCGTCGGGGAGCGGGCGTACCAGTCTCATGCAAATTAATTCGTATTCCTTGTAACGAACTCCATCGTTCATGACTTTATTCATTGGAATGCACCATCCGAGGGGATTGCTCCAATGATTTCTCGCCTCTATCAAACTCTGGGCCTCACCCTTCTGCTTTCTATGGGGGGATTGGCCGCCACCGCGCAAGCACCGCTTACGTTGCGCCAGGCCATCGATCAGGCACTGGGTCAGAATCCCGCGGCTGCGATGGCGAACGCCGGTGGCCAGGAGGCCAGGTCTGCGGCCACGATGGCGCGCACCCAACTGCTGCCGCATCTCAACTTTACGGAAGACATCTCGCGTGGAGACGACCCCGTGTATGCTTTCGGAACACGGCTGCGGCAGCGCCAGTTCACGCAGGACGACTTCGCGCTGAACGATCTGAACCGTCCCCAACCGATCGGTAACTTCGCCACACGCTTCTCCGGCTCCTGGACAGCATTCGATTCGTTCAAGACACAGCGCGAGATTTGTCGCGCCGATCTCTCCCGCGACAGCGCCTTGTCATCCTCCAAGGCGGTGAACCAACAGATTGTGTTGCACGTCGTCGATTCGTACCAGGCGGTGCTCTATGCCCAGCGGAAGATCGATGTTGCGCAGCATGAACAGGAGACGGCGGCGGCGCTGCTGAACTCAGTTGCGCAGCACGTCAAGGCTGGACTTGCTGTGGAGTCGGACCAGATGTCTGCCGAGGTCAACGTGGCCGCGCGCAAAGAGGAACTGATTGCGGCGCAAGGCGATCTGGAACTAGCGTGGGCGGAGTTGCGCGAGGCGATGGGCGCGCCGGAGCTGAAAGAATCCGAGCTAAAGCCAATCGAGCCGAAGACATTCGCGCAGCTTACGTTGGAAGAGGAGATTGTGACAGCCGCGAAGACGCGGCCCGATCTAATGGCGTTGGCACAGACACAATCGGCGCAGGCATCGGCCGTGGGCGCGGCGCGGTCGCAGTTCGGCCCATCGGTGAACGCATACGGGAACTGGGAAGAAGACCGGGGATCGCTGGGCAGTTCGGGAGGCAACAACTGGGTGGCCGGCGTGCAGATCAGCGTCGACATTCTGCCCATGGGCAAGCGCGCGCAGCTTGCGCAGGAGAGCGCTGCGAAGCAGAAGATCGACGCGCAACTGTCTGCCTCGCAGCAGCATGTACGGCTGGAGGTAAGCCAGGCGCACATTCATCGGCAGACGGCGGAACTCTCGCTGGAGACAGCGCGTGCCGCGATGGACCAATCGGCCGAGAGCCTGCGCATCCTCAAGAACCGCTACGGCGCAGGACTGGCGACGATCACCGATCTGCTGCGCGCCGAGGACGCCGAGCGGCAGAGCCAGTCGATGTACTGGAAGGCTGTCTACGGAAACACCATGGCCTATGCAGAACTGCTTTACGCAACCGGGACACTGACTCCCAACGCAGCGGAGGATTTGCAATGAAGAAAATGTTTACAAGTTGTTTGCTTGCCGTTTCCGCGGCGATGATGGGTGGATGTCACGGCAACGAATCCGCTGCATCGGCTGTGGTTCAGACTGCGCAGGCGCGGGTGGTCGAGAGCCAGCAGCAACAGGTGCCTCTCAATGTGCGTGCCACGGGAACCGTTCACGCGCGGGAGACGGCGGTGGTCTCCGCTCAGGTTATGGGCCGCATTCAGCAGGTGCTGGTGCGCGAGGGAGACAGTGTGCGGGCAGGGCAGACGCTGGTGGTGCTCGACGACGCGGCCCTACGCGCTTCGGCGGAGCAGGCCCAGGCAGGGGTGAAGGCTGCGCAAGACCAGCAGGCTGCGGCACAGACCGACGCAAAACTCGCGGCCAGCACACTGGATCGCTACCGGCAATTGCAGGCTGATAAGAGCGTCAGTCCGCAGGAGATGGATGAGGTTGCACAGCGTGCCGAGGCGTCGGCGGCAAGGCTTGAGGCAGTGCGAGCACAGACCGATGCGGCGCGTTCCCAGGAGAGCGGCGCACACACCATGCTCGGCTATTCGCGTCTGCTTGCGCCATTTTCCGGCGTGGTGACAGCACGGATGGCCGATCCAGGGACGCTGGCCTCGCCGGGCGTGCCTTTGCTTCAGGTGGACCAGGCTGGAGCGCTGCAACTCGAAGCTACGGTGGATGAGTCGGCGATTGGCGCGATTCACAAGGGGATGAAGGCGCAGATTGCGATCAATGGCGGCAATGCCACAAGCCTCACGGGCACTGTGGCAGAGATCGACCCAGCCGCCGATCCTGCCAGCCATAGCTTTCTGGTGAAGATCGATCTGCCATCGTCCAGCCAACTACGCGCCGGCATGTATGGGACGGCGGAGTTTGCCAACGGCGTTCGGCAGGCGATTGTCATTCCGCGCTCCGCTGTTGTCATGCGCGGATCGCTGGCCTGTGCGTACGTTATCGACGGCCAGGGAATTGCACAGCTCCGTTCCCTCACGCTGGGCGCAACACAAGGCGACCTCGTTGAGGTTCTGTCGGGCATCTCTGCCGGCGAAAGGCTGGTGGATGCGCCGTCGGATCGCGACCTTGCAGGCAAGCGCATCGAGGTACAGCGATGAAGCAGGAGCTTGGAATCGCCGGGAAACTGGCCCACACCTTTCTCAACTCCAAACTAACGCCGCTCTTCATCGCCGCGTCGCTGGCCCTTGGAGCGTTTTCCATCGCGATCATTCCCCGCGAGGAAGAGCCGCAGATACTGGTTCCCATGCTGGACATCACCACCGCGATGCCTGGCGCGTCTCCAGCAGAGGTGGAAGAGCGCGTGACGCTGCCGATCGAGAACCTGGTGCACCAAATCTCGGGCGTCGAGTATGTGTATTCCACGTCGGCTCCCGGACAGAGCCTGGTGATCGTGCGTTTTCTGGTTGGAACGCCGCAGGAAGACGCGCTGATCAAGGTCTACAGCAAGCTCTACTCAAACTTCGACGCCATGCCGCCGGGAGTATCGCAGCCGATCATAAAGGCGCGCTCGATCGACGATGTGCCGATCCTGGCGCTGACGTTGTGGGGCGAGCACGACGACGGATATCAACTTCGCGCTATCGCGGCCGAAATGCAACACAACATCGCGCAGGTGACTGATGTATCGGAGACGACGATCATCGGCGGGCTTCCGCGTACTATGCGCGTACTTCTCAGCACCGAGAAGCTCAACGCGTACGGCCTGTCGCCGATGGCCATCGTCGGGCACCTGCAGGCCGCCAATGCAACGGTGCAGGCGGGCAGCTTCGCTGAGAACAATCAGGAAGTCCGTGTGGATGCGGGCAATATCTTCACCAGCCGCGCGGATTTGGAGGCCGTGGTGGTGGGCGTAGTTCGCGGGCAGCCTGTGTACCTGCGCGACGTTGCCGAGCAGATCGTCGACGGCCCTGCCGATCCGACGGACTATGTGGTCTACGGCACAACCACCGCAGGCGCATCAACACCACGGCAGTATCCGGCGGTAACGATTACCGTGGCCAAGCGTAAGGGCACCAACGCAACCGACATTGCCAACGCCGTGCTCAAGTGCGTCCACCAGATGCAGGGCGTAACCATACCCAACGACGTGACGGTGACGACCACGCGCAACTACGGAGCTACAGCCAAGGACAAGTCGGACGAGTTGCTGGAACACCTGCTACTGGCCACGCTGTCGGTGACGTTTCTGGTGGCGCTCTTTCTGGGATGGCGCGAGTCGGGTGTCGTTCTGCTGGCGATACCGGTCACGCTTGCGCTCACCATGTCCGTCTTCTACCTCCTCGGCTA
>Ga0181520_10004109_pt1 | contig 24754 bp, 17 predicted proteins | sample PEATcosm2014_Bin_29_FD_132451 | JGI IMG/M metagenome (GOLD analysis project Ga0181520, IMG submission 132451) | Peatland microbial communities from MTU Mesocosm Facility, Houghton, MI, USA - PEATcosm2014_Bin02_30_metaG | ecosystem: Environmental > Terrestrial > Soil > Wetlands > Peat | place...
GCATCCAAAGCGGCCTGCCGCAACATCGGTGGTCCGTTGACAACACTAAGATTGCCAATCGTTCCGTTCTTGGAAATCGTGGCTTGGATCACCACCGTGCCGGTAACGCGGGCAGTCCTGGCAATGCTCGGATATACCGGCGGGTTCTTCTGAACCAGCAAGCCGACCGCAACCCCAGCCGAGATGGACACTGGCCTCCCGGAAGCTACCTTGACTTTGGGTCCTGTCTGCCCGGCGAAGACATTGCCACCTGTGTTGCCCAGACCTTCCATGCCTGTCGCGCTGAAGCTCGTTGAGGACGGCGCTTCTTTCCCTGACAGCGCCTTGAGATCCCTGGAGATCCGCGATGGCGCACTCAGTTGATGATTCATCGCATCCGACTCGGCGCGCAGCGGGCGCTCCTGCGGCTCCGTGGGCGCCGGGGCCGCCTGCGTGTTCGCCGTCTTCGTCGCGACTGTGGCGGAAGCGAAAGGCTTCTCTGCCGGTGTGCTTTCCATCTGCGGTGCTGCTGTCATCGCCGGCTGCGTCATCACCGTCGTGGTATTCGGCGCCACCGTCCTGGGCTGCGTCTTGAAATGAGCCACGGCACCGGCGGCAAGCAGAAGCACAACCGCCGCGCTGGCCGCAAAAAGCAATCTTCCCTTGCCCTTGCGCCTCTGGACCGTCCCGTCACTGGAATGAACTGAACGATGAACCTGCTGGGCCTCCGCGTATGCCTGCTTGCGCGCTGGGGCGTTCGGCGCCCGTTCCGCCTCGGGCAGTACGGCAACCCGCGCTGCCGCGGATTTCGATCCCGGCCGGGGCGAAGCGCCGGAACCGGGTAAACCATCGTATCCACCAACGTTGTCGGGGTGCGCTGGAAGAGTGTCTCCGCCGTCCCACTCATTGAAATCCGCGGGTAGTGTCGCGGGTTGCAGTTTCTCTAATTCTTCTGGAGGTACCATTGGCCATCGGCTCCCTTCACATAAGTAGCGCCTTTGTATGTGCGCGTTTCCGGTCTGCTCTGCTGATTCGGGGCGGTGTTGCTTTGGATTGCGCTCCGTTTTGCGCCGGCCATGTCATTGCGATCCGCTCCCGCTTCGGCCGTTGCCGGCATGATTGAAGCGATGTTGGGTAATTCTTCCACCTTAATCGTCACCGTGGCTTGCGCCGTTGTGTAGTCCGCGGTGTCCTTCGGTATAAAGGTTGCTGAAAGTGTATGTGCGCCCGCGTTAAGCACCGTGCCCGCGTCAGGCGTGTAGCCGAAGGTTCCCGGAACCAGAGCCTTGGCATTCAGTTGCTCGGCGCAGAGTGCGGTGCCATAGGAGATGGCAGAGGGCGTCGGCCACGTAATGATAGGCGTTGCCCTGGTGACGGTGAGCGACACGGCGGCCTGCACTGTGGTGTAGCCCGCCGCATCCGTCGGAGTAAAGGTTACCGAAAGCTTATGTGTACCCACCGCCAGCATTTCGCCCGCACCGGGTGCATAGGAGAACCTCCCCGGAACTGATGCCGAAGCATTGAGCTGCGCACTGCTCAGCCCAGCGCCAAAGGTGATTGGAGCCGGCGCCGACCACGAGACGGTGGGCGTAGCCTTGGTGACTGTAAGCTGCACGGTGGCCTGCGCCGCGGGGATGTTGGCGTCTTTCGGTGTAAAGGTCACTGAAAGCGTGTGCGTACCCGTCGCCAGCAGTTGACCCGCCGCCGGAGTATAGACGAAGGTTCCGGGTATCGGCGCGGTTGCGTTCAGTTGGTCCGCGCCGATCGGTGTGCCATGGGAGATGGCTGCTGGCGTTGGCCAACTGGTCGTGGCTGGCTTTGCCTTGGTCACGGAAAGAGTCACAGTGGCCTGCGCCGTTCCATAGTCCGCGCCATCGTTGGGAGTGAAAACCACCGAAAGCGTATGCGTTCCAGCCGGAAGCGTTTCTCCGGCGGCCGGGGTATAGACGAATTTTCCCGGAACCGATGCTGTGGCATTGAGCTGTTGATCGCTCAGTGCGGTTCCGTAGGCAATCGAAGCAGGCACCGGCCACGTGATGACTGGCGTTGCCTTGTTGACGATCAGCCGCACGGCAGCTTGCGCCGTCGTGTAGCCTGCCGTGTCGGCAGGGGTAAAAGTCACCGAGGGCGTATGCGTTCCAGCCGAGAGCACGGCGCCGGCGGCGGGAAGGTAAACAAATCTTCCCGGGATCGATGCCGTAGCGTTGAGCTGAGCCGCGCCAAGCGGTGTTCCGTAAACAATCGAAGCTGGCGCTGGCCAAGTGATGGCCGGCGTGGACTTGGTTACGGAGAGCGCGACGCTGGCCTGCACCGTCGCATAGTTTGTGGCGTCAGCCGGCGTAAAGGATGCCGCGAGCGTCTGCACTCCAGCCGGAAGCACCGTACCCGCTTCCGGGGTGTAGGCGAATTTTCCCTCAACCGAGGCTACTGCATTCTGTTGAGCTGCGCCAAGCGGTGTGCCATAGGCAATCGGCGAGGGCGTCGGCCACTCCACGGATGGTATCGACTTGGCGACGATCAGCGGCACGGTGGCTTGCACTGTGGCATAGCCCTCAGTTTCCGCCGGAGTGAAGGTGACGGCTAGCGAGTGTTTACCAGCTTCCAGCACCTCGTCCGCAGCAGGCGAATAGACAAACTTACCCGGGACCGATGCCGTGGCATTCAGTTGTGCGCCGCTGAGCGGGGTTCCGTGAGTAATGGCGGTGGGCATCGGCCAGGTGATGGCTGGCGTTGCCTTGTTGACCGTCAGAGATACGGTGGCCTGCGCCGCGGTGTAACCCACGCGGTCGGTCGGCGTGAAGGCTACTGAGAGCGTATGCGTTCCTACCGAAAGCACCTCTCCCACGGCGGGCGTGTAAACGAACTTACCCGGAACCGATGCCAAGGCCCTCAGTTGCATGTTGCTGAGTGCGGTGCCGTAGGCAATCGGAGCGGGCGTTGACCATGCCAGTGTGGGCGGCTCTGGACTGGCGGCGCGAGAGATCTCAATAGGGGCGCGCTCAACTGGTGCGCTCTCTACAGGGGCGCTCTTCACCGGGACGCTATCCGCACGGGGAGCAGCCTGTACCAGGTGCCATTCGCCATCCGGACTCTTTGTATAGGTTGCGCCTTTGTAGGTGCGCGTGAGTGGCTCGCTTCGCTGACTCGGAGCGCTGGCGCTGGTATGCCCTGCCTCTCGGTTGGACTCCGGAGCCGACGGCGCGAGCGCTGGAGATGCGTAAGTATGCTTTTCCGGAGTATTCGCGGCAACCGCGGACCGTGTGGTGCTCGACGCAGAATAGGCGTCATCCTGGCTGGACGTCAATCCCAGTTGAGTTAAGGACGGCGCCTCTTCGGAGCCTGAAACCCGCGCCGAAATGCTCCGGCTAAGACTCTTCAAGCTGAAGCCACTCTTCTTTTCCGGCATCGCCGGCAGACCGCAAGAGGTACGGGCCATCTGATGAATCAGCCGGGAAATGGGCGAATCTTCCAGCGCCAGCGGAACGGCGGTGTTTTGCATGCGCCGTACGGCGTTGTAGTCGTTGGGAATCTTCCATTGCGCAGGACGGGTGAGCGCCTTCGTGATCTGATCTTCCGAGACTCCCAGGGAGCGCTGCTCATAGCGGTTGAGCACAATCTCCAGCTTGGGAGTCGCGCCGTTAAAATACTGCGAGATCAGCCGATTGGAGTTGCGCAACCCCGCGATACCCGCCTGAATCACCAGGTAAACCGTCGAGCCTTCCTTGAAGAGGCTTGTTCCCATCAAATCCAGCCGGGAGCCCATGTCGATGACCACGTTGTCGAACTCTTGCCGCGCCACCATGATCAGCTTGTCAATCGCCTCGTCGGAGGCGTCAAACTGGGGAAACTTGCCCGGCGCAGCCAGCACAGAGACGCCGGAACTATGCTTGACCAGCAGCTTGGAGAGAAAACTCGCATCCAGCCGCCCGAAGTTCTGAAGCGCGTTGATGGCTGAGTATTCGGCAACCACTCCAAGGTTGAGCGCGGCGTCTCCCAGCGGAAGGTCCAGATCAATCAACAGCGTGCTCTCCCCTGACTCCTGAGCCAGGGATACGGCAAAATTGCAGGCCAGTGTGGTTACGCCGTCGCCGCCCTTGGCACCCAGAAAAACCAGCAGACGGCCTCCCGCCTTCTTGGGGGTGCGCGTGGCCGGGCGACGGGCCGAGGCCCGAACAAGCGCCTCCGCCATGGCGCTCTTGGCAAAAGGAATGGTAAGGAACTCGCGCGCTCCAGCGCGCATACAGCGAACCAGCAACTCGGAATAGGCCTTCACCGAGTAGACCATCACCGTCGTCTGGCTACTGGCACAAATGCTCTCCACCAACTCCAGGGCGTATTCGGGCTGGCTGTCAAGGTCCAGAATGATAACGTCGTCGTGCTGCTCCAACAGCGTGGGCACATCGTCGAGACTGGGGGGATAGGAGGAATACTCGCGGATCTCCCCGCCCTGGCATCCGGCCAGCGCCGTGGCCGCAGCCTTGCGGCGTTCCTCGTCCGGACCTATCAACGCGATCGACAGCACGTCGGAGCCAAGCGAGTCCGGATACTGATCATCAAGAGAAGAAGAAGACTCTGGATTCACGGGTCTGTTACCCCCTACCGCGTAGGAAGTTCCCCGCGGTGTTGCCGAAAAATAAGAGGAAGACTGCCAGTTGGACATAGTAACACTCCATTTCTCAAGGCGCAAAGAAGGACAGCAGTGTCCCGATGGCGATGGCTGGCGCGTATGGCATCTTGCGTTTCAACGGGTTGGAAAGCGTTTGTTCCGGATCAGGATGCAATCCGCTCCGCTTCCAACTGACGACGAGATCGCCCACCCCGGTAAACAGTTCCATGATAAAACCGCCAAAAACAGCCCAGCACATCACCATAACGCCCCCGGCCAAGCCGGTGAATACCAGTGCATAGAACAATTGCATCGGGCCAATCCATGCCCCAATTGCTGCAAACAGTTTCACATCCCCGGCGCCCATGCCGCCCATCAAGAAGAGGATGCCAAAAACCAAAAAACCCAGCCCCAAGCCGGCAAAACTCTGGCCCAGCCCATGCCAGCCAAAGCCTGGACTATTCACGCGCCAATCTTGGCGCCATGGTGAGATCACAATCCCCGCCAAAAGAAAAGGAAGCACAAGCCAGTTGGGGATGCGGCGGCTCCACAAATCAGTAAACGCTGCCACAGCAACAACAATCAGCGTCGGCCACCACGCGAACCAGTGCTGCATATGCTGCATCTCCCCTCGCCCCTTTCCCTTTCAGCCCCAACAGTCGCCCATTGCGAGAATTCGATGGCTTTGTTGCAATTTACTGACCAAAGTTCCCAAAGCCTGAATTCCACCTTTTTAAGCCTGAACTGCACAAATTCTGGCGAGGGGGATCCCGCTCTCCAGCCCGGTGTACACAGATGTATACGCGGTTAACAATCCGGGGTGAAGCGAGACGTATACACCATCTGAAATGCAGACTCCGGGAGCTGCCTGGACCTCAAATGAGCCGGAACGCCTCAAGTAACCAGCTTTGAAAATCGCTGGATTATTCTGCAATTGCCTTATAATCAATGCGAATCTTCTCCTGCGATGAATGTTTTCAGGCGCTGTTTTCCACTATGCACTTTTTCCCTTTCCCCCTCCGCCCCCGCCAAAGAAGCAAAGCAAGAAGCCAATTAACTCCAATCCCATGTCAATCTGGATACTCCTTCCTTACCGGAATCACTAAGATGGTACCTTGCATATAGTTACCTTTATGACTATTTATTCAGTATCTCTCGTGCGTTTTATTGTTACTTCCGAATCGGACATACACCTTATCGAATCTCCATTCTGCCCTCGAGCTGATTGAGCGTTATAGTATATCTTATTGATATACTTTATATTATATCTTATTTTCGGGCTTGGAGAATTGACGAACATACAGACTCTCCTTTCACACGCTCTTCCCGGAAACTGTGCGGACAAGTGGGTCTGCTTACGTAAATTGATTACTAAAATAATATCGACATTTTCTTGACTTGCCCTTACGATGGTAGACAAGCTCCAGTGATTATCTATCTAGTTTGCAGGAGTTGTGCAGTCGATGATCAAAGTTGGACTATATTCGGAAGACCGGACGCTCCATACCCTTCTCGCGTCCGCCCTCGGCAGTGAGTTCGAACTGCTGCTCGAGACCGATGAGGATGGCATCAATCTTCTGCGCGCTGCCGGTGATTGCGATGTCATGATTCTGGATCTGGATTCGAATCATGATTCGTTGCAAGAGCGGATTGGCTGCACCCAGCGCCTGATTGCTACGCATGTTCCTTCCGTGATCATGGCTGACGATGGCCTTCGCTCCACCGCCTTTGAGCTGGTTCGGACTGGCGCCTTCGGTTACTGCCGCCGGCCGCCCTCGATTCGCGATCTCAAAACCATGCTCTGCCGGGCTTATGAGAACTCAACGCTCAAGCATCAGCTTCAGACCGTGCAGCAGCAACTGGAGTTGCCAGGCAGTTGCGACCGGATGATCGGCGCCAGTCCTCAGATGCAGCGCGTCTATCAATTGGTGCATCGCGTCACCAACCTCAATGCCGCGGTTCTGGTAACCGGCGAAAGCGGAACCGGCAAGGAGTTGATCGCCCGCGCCATTCATAATCTCGGATCGCGCGCCAAACGCCCGTTTGTGGCTGTTTCCTGCGGCGCCATTCCTGAAACCCTGATTGAGGCCGAGCTTTTCGGACACGAGAAAGGCGCCTTTACCGGCACGGTTGGCGCGCGCGAGGGCTACTTCGAGCAGGCCGCCGACGGCACACTCTTCCTCGACGAGATTGGCGACTTGAGCCTGTTTACTCAGGTCAAGCTGCTGCGCGTTTTGCAGCAAATGGAGTTCAACCGCCTGGGAAGCAATAGGCTTATTCCCTTGCGGGCGCGGCTGATCTTCGCCACGCATCAGGATTTATCCAAGTTGGTGGCTGAAGGGAAGTTCCGCCAGGATCTTTTCTACCGCATCAATGTCATGCGGATTGAATCGCCGTCGCTGCGCGACCATCCGGAAGACGTTCCCCGCATTGCCATGCATTTTCTCCAGCACTATGGGCAGGTATTTCAGAAGCCGATGGAGAGCATCGAGCCTGATGCTATCGCTCTGCTGCAGAGTTACCGCTGGCCCGGCAATGTGCGCGAGCTGGAAAACGTGATGCAAAGAGCCATCATCCTCGCCATGGGGAAGACGGTTCGCGCTGAAGATTTCAGTTTGAACATCGAGGATTCGGATGCGGATCTCGGCGATGTGGGAGACATCGACGATGTTGTCGATATCGGCGATTATCATCCCGCAGGCTCCTTTGAACGGCAGCTTCGCGATTACAAGATCAAACTGGCCGTGACGGCCGTGCGAGAGAACAACGGAAACAAGACACTGGCTGCCCGCAGCCTGTGCATCTCGCGCGCTTATCTGCATCGCCTGATCCGTCTGGCCGAGCCTGACGCGGAATTTGAGCAGAACATCCACGAGGCTGAGGCTGTTTGACCGCAGCCTCTCCGGCTACCCTGGACGATCATCCTTCTCAAGAGTTCACCAACTGGCTTACTCACTGTGTCCTTTGCCGTCGCCGCCTTCCAAATCGAACGCGGCGACGGGGCGGATTTTCCTTGTTTCCTGTTTACTGTTTCGCGGCCTTTGTCCACTCGATGCGCAATCCTGTGCGCAGGTTGAAAGGCAGGCCGGGATAGCCGATAGGCGCGATGTGGCGGCTATCGGTGAGGTTTTCCGCTTGGGCGTATATGCCCAGCCATGAGAGCAGCTTGTAACTCGCCCCCACATCCAGCTTGGCGTAGCCCCAGTCCAGATTGCGGTTGGGTAGAATCAGCGAATACCCCCAATTTGAATCGAGGAGATACGTCGAGTCGTCGCTGCGGCTGGCAAAAGCTGAAGTGAAGCTGGCCGTCAGTTTGCTGTGCGCATATCTGGCCGTGAAGAAGCCTGTATGCGGCGGGCGTTTGAAGGGCCTCGCGCCCACCAGCGGTGAGAACGCGCCCAGCGCGATGCAGTTTGGCGTACCGAGAGAGCAGCCGTAGGGATAAGTGGCGGCGTAGCCTTCCGTCAGCGCCGCATTGTCGCTGGAGAAAGAGCGTTGCACAACGCTGTCAAGGTAGGTATAGCCGCCGCGGAAGAAGATTCTCCTGCCGATGCCGCTTTCAATGGTGGTCTCAAAGCCCTGCGCGCGAAAGGCTTCGGTGTTGACCGTCAGCCCGTTGTCGTTGACGTAATCGGAACCCAGGTCCGCCGGCGTCAGGCCCGGAATCAGATTAATCAGCAGTGGAGCTGGAACTGACTCGATTTCCTTGCCAAACTCGTTGTGAAAGTAGCTGGCGCGCAAGTTGATGTGCTCGCTCCAGAACGACTGCTCCACACCGCCTTCATACGTCCTGGTTGTGGGAGCAGCCAATGGTCCAATCCGCAACTGCTGCGGCGTTGCGCCTCCGCAGCTGGTGCAGTTGAGAAGAAAGTTGAGAGCGAACCAAGCTGATTGTCCATGGATGGCTCGCGCACTCCTTCGCCGAAGTTGAAGAGGATGCGCGTGCCGCTGAAGATGCCCTGGCGCGGACGCAACGCATAGTATGTGAGTCCGGCGCGCGGCGAAGTTTGCGTACCGAAGAGCGAGTAGTGTTCCAGGCTGCCGCCCAACGTATAGAAAAACCGGTTCTTGAAGTCGCCATGCACGGCAGCAAGATAGTCGTAGTTCTCGCGTTCCACCGAAGGGTTCGTACTGCCCGGTTCGGCGCCGCGTTCATCTTCATAATGGAAGCCGATGAGCGCGGTCAAATGCGGCGTGAACTTGTAATCGCCCTGATAGGCAAGCTGATCGCGATTGTTGACATACTGATACTCGCTCGGATAAGTGCCGCCGTAATCCAGAATCGCCTGCCCGGTGGCCGAATAGCCGTTGGCTCCGGTAATAGTCAACAAATCGCCCAAGCTATCTCCGTAGGCGTCGAAATCACCGCTGCCTACCTGCGTCCACTGGTGATATTGCTCGCGCTTGCGTGTAAGTCCGTAGCGCAGCGAGTTATGAAAGGCCGCCGTGGTTTGGTTGTCGATCGAGCCGCTGACAAAAAGATCCTGGTCCTTTTCGGTGGCGTTGTCGGCCACATGATAGAAGTCCCATGCGTTGGGAACGCCCGTGGCATCGACGCCGTAATGCAGGGTGCCGCGAATCTGCGTGCTCCCGCTCGGCTGCCAGCCGAAATTCGCCGCCGTGGTGGCCACGTGATACTTATCATTGGGAAGGTCATTGTCGGTTTGCAGCCAACTGAATGCGCCCAGGTAATCAATCTTCTTATGCGCGCCGGCGATCTCCAACTCCTCGCGCGAAGTATTCATGTTACCCGCGTCGCCCTGAAAGAGAATCGAGGGATAACTCGTGGTGCCGCGCGCTGTGGTCAGGCTGACCACTCCGCTGCCCGCTCCCGCGCCATAGAGATTCGAGTCCGTGCCGCGAAAGATCTCGGCGCGCTCCACAGCGGTCGTCGAGAGCGGGCCAAAGTCGAAGCCGTTGCCGAGGTCGCCCGCATCAACCCCATCCAGAAGAATCTTGTTGGCGTCCGAGTTGCCCCCCCGGATAAACAGCGATGTCTCCGCCCCGCGCTGGCCCTCCTGCACCACGGTCGTTCCCGGCATCAGCCGCAGCGCGCTCGTCAGGTCGTCGCGCAACGCCAGATCGGGCGGGCCTAATACGCTGGTGGCCTCGCTGGTCTGCGGCTGCGGCGTCGGAGTTCCCGTGGCCGTCACCACAATCGACTCGCGCGCCCACTCCGGCTCCAGCACCATGTTGTGCTCAATCGCATCGAGCCGCCCGGCGTAGAAGCTGGGCGTCTCCAACTGGCGAAAGCTCTTGGCCGAGACAATCAGAAAAAAGCGGCCCTGGACGCCGGTGAGAATCTGGAAGCTGCCATCTGATGCGGAGACGGCTGAGCCGACGACCTTGCCGCCGCTGATGAGCGCCACGTTGGCGCCAGCCACCTTGGCGCCGTTCGCATCCGTCACCACGCCGCGGATCGACGCGGCGGAGCAATAAACTGCGCTGGCAAGCAGAAAAAAGACGAGGACGCTGCGCAGCGCGCGCGCCCGTAAACTGAGAAAAAAATTGTGTGCGGAAAAAAGCATGGAGACTCCTTCGTTCCCCTCGGAACGCAAGCGGGTTAGGGGCGCGAGGACCGGTCTCCTGACTTGCGCTCTTCCAGCCACCTTCCCACAGTGGCGCTCCAAAGGGAGCGTCCTGCAGTGGTTTACCGGGAATCTCGCGGCAAGCGAGAATCCCTGGCTGGTTCCCTGCCCTGCCCCATTCAAGGGCCACAGGTCAGGGGCGCTCACAGTTGCGGGGCAGTGGCGGAGTTTCACCGCCTTCCCGAGCATCCTGGCGATTGCCGTGGTAGGTTTCGCTACTCCGCAGAGGAGCAGCCGGAAGGACATGGAACGTGTTTCCATGTCATCAACATTCTATCGCCGAAGCCGGGGGTGAAGTCAAAACCACCCGGATGCTGCGCTCGCATCGTAGCTACTCGACTGTAAACGAGGCCGAGCGCCAGGGCGTTTGCTTGCCCGTGGAATCAGAGGCCTGGACCTCGACGCGATACACGCCAACGGGCAGCTTATCGATTGCAATTTCCTCTGCAATTGGAATGATGAGTTTTCCAGGATTGACAAAGCTATCGGCGGAACGCAAACCCGTGTCCACAATAGTTCTATCGGTTTTGGCATCAATCACTCTCATCTCGTACTGAACTTTTGTCTGGCCTGACGAAAGCGTCGGCTCATAAACCTCGAAATAACTGAACATTCGGTCAGAAAGGTGAAGTTTCCTTCTATAAAAAACTGAATCTCCGTTGGGTGTTAATCCTGCTCCTTTGCTGACCAGTGGATGATATTCAGGAGCCGAGCTCATTTCGTCTATCGGCATCTTCGATCTATCAATAATATCAGGTCTATCTCCCTTATTCCAAGATGAGAATTGTTTGTAATCCTTGATTGATGACCAAGTCGAATTCATAGGAGCGAATCGTTTGCATAAAATAACTCCGCTGACTGCGATGCTTTTTGGACCATATCCATCGACTTCGAAAGGCAAGTTAGCGCGGCCAAAGTGTTTTCCGTCTGATACTACAATCTGCAAATTGTAACTTCCAGGAGGAACGTCAATTTGTGTTAGATATCGGGATGATAGAAATTGCTTTTTATAATCACAAAAATAATGATTTGGCGTGCAAATTACATCAGTCAATCCGTTCGATAACACAGACTCATCACTGAAACGCGTAACGAGTGTGCCGTCCTGTCTATATACCGTTCCGAGAATCCTGACGTTGACACAATGAGGGCGATCGCGAGAATCTTCCTTAATAGATTTCCATGGAAGATCAACCGCTACATTAATAATGTTCGATCCAGAATTGGTAAAAGTTGAAGATGCCTGCGCACGTATTAGCAGATTGCCGTCTTGCTTAGAGGCAGCATAGGTCTCCAGTTTCTCTCCCTCCATCGTTCCTTTCAACGGATCAGACGGGGAATGTTGCACATTGCAATAATCATGGCGCGTGAAAACCTTTAGATTTTTCTGATCCACAGTCACATTAATCCTATGACACGATCCTTCAGCCGAAGGCATTGGAGAATAGGACAATACGTAGAATCTGTTTCGTATATATGGTGTATTCTTTGGTGAAGTATAGGTATAGTAAGGATACCCAGGAGCCACCAATAAATTACCACCGAAATCAGACCACCCTGGGAAATATCCAACATTACCACTCTGCAGATCCGGTCCAGACCATATGCCTTTTGGTGTCCATGAATACTCAATATGATAGCTTTCTGGCCATACTGAATCATGCACATTCCAGATATTTCCAGTTACAACTTGAATGCTTTTGACAGGCTGTTCTACGCCATCTTCAAAGATATGAAAAACCTTGGGTTTTAAGTAATCGAGTCGAACTTTGTCTTTGTTCACTACAGAGACCGGAACTAATACCTCACGCGCTTCGACTCGAACCGTAGGTGGGTTACCGCTTTGTGCTGGGAGCATAAGTTCCGAGAGCGCTATAAATCCCATGCCTGTGAACAGGATGAGAAAGATGCGTCGATTCTTCGCAACGATCTGATCTTGCATACAATCCATTTCTTGCGCCACAACAGAATGATATTCAAAGATTTTGTTTCAAAATCGGCTTTTCGGCAATCGAATTGATTCTCAGGGCGCAAAGCCTCTTCACTCTCTATAACACTCCCGGCAGGCGGAAGTCGCGCTCAGGGTCTAAATCATTTCTGGAAGCAGTTTTTTCGCAGCTTGTTTAGCCCTTGAGAAACTCCTGAATCGCGGTAAAGGCATATTCCGAGTTTTCCTAGCCGTCCCGGTATGCGGCGCGGTACATTGATGAAGTGACCGACAATCTCATTTTGATTACGCTGCTGGTCAAGCTGGGCGTGATGGCCTCGGTTGCCAGTGTGCTGGCGAGGGTGACGACCTTTCGGCGGCTCTTCTTTGCCGAGCAGCGCAGCCCGCGGCAGACCCTGGCGCTGCTGGCGTTTTTCCTGGTTCCACTCACTCTGGGCGTGTGGGTGCGCATTGCCGTTCCCAACTTTCTGGCCGCTGACATCTCCTTCGAGACGATTATCCTGCTGGGCCTGCTGCTGGGGCCGGAGTGGGCGATGCTGGGCGGCGCGGTGCTCTCCGCTCCGGCGCTCTACCACCACGAGTTCCTGGCTCTGCCCTTCAACCTCACGCTCGGCCTGGCGGCGGGCCTGCTGGGCCGCTTTGTCGAGAAGGAAGAGATCTGGTCCTTCACGCCCTTCATTGACCTGAGCCTATACCGCTGGGTGCGCCGCAACCTGCGCCAGCCGCGCGTTGACCGCCAATTTCTCATGCTCTTCCTCATTGTGGCGGCAGAGGCCAGCCGAGGTTGGATTGCCCGCGTATGGCCTCACCGGCTCTTTGCGCTGGTCACCCATCAGTGGTGGCTGCAGGCGCTGGTCTGGCTGAGCGCGCCCATCGTGGTGGGCATCGCGCTTAAGGTCTGGAACACGCTGCGCATCGAGATGAAGCTGGAAGAGCAGAAGCGGCTGCTGCTGGAAGCCCGCCTCGACGCCCTGCAACGCCAGATCAATCCGCACTTTCTGTTTAACACGCTGAACTCCATCGCCTCGCTGGTGCGCCTGAAGCCGGAGCTGGCCCGCGAGATGATCGTCAAGCTGGGCAACATTCTGCGCGCCCTGCTCAAGGAACACGACAGCTATGTGCCGTTGCGCGAAGAGTTGAAGTTTACCGACGACTATCTGGACATCGAGGTCGTCCGCTTCGGCGCTGACAAGCTGAGAGTGGAAAAGGAGATTGACCCGCGTTCGCTCGATTTATTAGTGCCCAGCATTCTCTTGCAGCCGCTCATCGAAAACAGCATCAAGCACGGGCTGGAGCCGCGCCTCAAGGGTGGAACCGTCACGCTGCGCAGCCGGTTTGAAGGCGACCGTTTGCGCATCGAGGTGGCCGACGACGGCGTGGGCATTGTCAACCGGCCAGCCTCGGCGCTCAGCCGCGCAGGCGCCGGCATCGGCATGAAAAACGTGCAGGAGCGGCTGGAGGTGCTCTATGGCAGCCAAGCCCGCTTCACCGTGGTCAGCAATCCGGGCCGAGGCACACTGGTCTCCATCGAGATTCCGGCGGAGACTCTACGAAACTGAATGCCAGCTTCTTCCACCGAACGCAGGAGAGGCAGCCCGCGTTTCGGGCTACCTCTTCTGGTTGGTTTGGAAGCTGAAGGCCTCCGGGTTTACGGCAGGTAGTAGCGCAAGCTGGTCCAGAACATATTGTCGATGCCCTTGGCGCCGGCTGCGGGAGTTCCCGTCGCCCATCCCTCGCGCACCGCATATCCGTACTGGATGCCCTGGCGCAGGCGGCCGCGGTCGCCCTTGTAGATGTCATACCAGTAGCCGGCGGTCCCTTCCTGCACGTCGCGGGTTTGCGCGCCGCAGGAGCCGCCGGGCTGGAAGCCGGTGGAGCTGCCAGTGTTGTAACCGGGGTTCGTAATCGAAGAGCATCCCGAATTGCTGGTTGAGAGCGGGAAGCGCGAGCCGTAGCCCACAGCCTGCTGCGTGGTGGGCAGCGACCAGTGTCCGCCCCAGGTTCCGCCAGCGAGAATCATCGCAGCGGTTGGTTTGGTTGAGCACATGGTTGAAGCGGTAGCCGCAGTAACGCCAGTCTCGCAGAAGGTCGCCGCGGGCGAGCCGAGCGTGGTGGCAATTGAGTTGGAGAAGTCGGCACGGCCAGCATAGTCGCCGCCGTAGTTGGCATAGATGATCAGGCGCGGCGTGGGAGTGGCTTCCAGGGTGAACAGGCCGCTGAGGTTGTGGATGGGAGCCAGGTCGCCGTTTTGGTCTGAGGTGACATCAGCCAGCGTCGTGTCGCCATAGCGTCCCATGCCGGGACCGTAGAGGCCCTTGGCGCCGAAGGTGAGCTTGTCCTTGATCAACGGAACGCGCAAGCTGGCGCCGATGCCGCCCAGAACGATTGAGTCGGAGTAAGAGCCAACGGTGGTGGACGAGGCAAACTTGGCCCCCGGCGTTCCGCCGTTGAAGCCCTGAATGTCGGCCTGGCCGCCATACTTGACGCTGTTGGTGGTCACGCCGGGATAGACGGTCTCGTGGGCAAAGCCGGCGATGCCTAAGATCTCATAGTGGCCCCAGCCCGGATCGAAGGCGGCCTTCACGATCACGTCGGGCGCCTGGTTAAAGCTGAGGTTGGCGATGTTCGTGTTGGCGGTGATGGTGTTATAGGTGGGAACCGCCACGTCAAGGATGTTCCCCGCGGAATCGGTTTCCTTTTGATTGGAGTAGTTCTGGATGTAAGTCGAAGCCGTGACGGAGCTGATGGCGGCGTTGTAGTTGCCGCCGTTGGCTCCGGCGCTGCCCAGCACCGCATAGGGAGTGTTGCCCGCAATGGAGGCCGTGTAGAGCAGTTGCGGATTCTCAGCCGCAAAGCCGAAGGCTACCTTGTTGAAGGTTTTGGTCACGCGGAATCCGTACTGGCGCGTCCACACAAATCCCGCGACGTAGTTCGGATCTATCGTCTGCGGCGTCATGATGTCGCCGGAGAGGTTGGATATTCCCTTTTTGTCTTCGGTGGCAAGAGACCACAACTGGCCGCCGGTGAAGGCCCAGTGGTTGTTGGTCTCGGCCTGCGCCCAGAGCACGCGCTCACGCAGCACGTAGCTGTTGGACTGATTGTTGTTCGAGGTGATGCCTGTGCCCAGCCAATCAGCCTCGTAGTAGCCGCGCAACGTGCCCCAGTTGGTCTTGCCTTCGGCCATAAGTGTAATGCGCGACTGGCGGGCGCTGCCGAAAAACTCGCTCAGCGAATAGGCGTCCGCGCTCTCGTAGGGAATCGAACTGAAGGCGGTGGGAATATCGCCTCCGGTAGCCTTGGTGCGGAAAACAGTTTCACCCGCCAGGTAGCCACCAGGCGCCAACGTGATGCCTTTGTAGTGCAGGGTGCTGGGGTTCTCGATAGCCTTCTTGATCTTGGCTGTCTCATCGGAGACGGTGGTGGCCAGCGAAGCCTGGTTGCCCTTCAGGTCTGTTACCGTGGTTGCAGCGTGGTGACGGCAGCAGAGTTGTCCGTGACCGCCTGCTGCTGCGCCGAGGCCGCGGCTTGCGCCTTGTCAGCGGCTGCCTGGGCATCCGCTGCTGCCTGCTGGGCCTTCTGCAACTGCTCGTTCTTGGCGGCCAAATCGTTCTTCAGTCCGTTGATCTGGCCCGTTAGTTCCTGGCGTAGCGCCTGAATCTGCTCTTCAACCGCCGGCGCAGCGGGCTTTTTGTCCTTCTTGGCTGCTGTTTTGGTTGCTGTGTGCTTCTTAACTGGCACATTGGTGTCGCTCGTTTGTCCAAAACAAGCAACAGAACTGACTGCCAGAACTGCCGCGGCAGCGATTTTGACTCTGAACTTCATTGGGCCTCTCTTTTCTTTCGCATCGGATTGAATCGTCTCTGCGCTCGCATGGATAATCGAGCGCCCTCAACTTCAGCCTCCCAAATGCCTAAACATTCAACTAAAGCAACTCTCCGCTGGCATTCGGGTGTGCATCGGCGACCTGGAAAGCAATCCTTGTAACACGGAGCTTTCCCGCTCGCCTCCGAGTTCAAGACTCTCAGAGTTATGTGAATATATGACTAATTCATCTATTTTTAACAAAACGTCAACGAGTTATTGGCTGCTCATTCTCAATATATGCCGACATATGAAAGATGCAATCAGTCCAGCGCTGAACGGCAATTCGAGAGATTCTTCGATGGATGGGCTAACCTTCCAGCTATAAGCTCCGCACCAGCAGCGATGCCGGAGCGGAAGTCGTAATCCTTTCATGTTGAAATCCGTCCAACCTCGAAAAATTGCCAAGGCAAAGATCCCCGACATGACATATGCTGGAAGCATGACCGACTCCAATCTGAATATGCGGCGGGATACGACGACAACGCAAAACGAAATCTTCGATCTATTGATCGTGGGCTCCGGACCCACGGGCCTCTCCTGCGCCATTGAGGCGCAGAAGGCGGGCTTGCGCGTGGTAACGGTGGACAAGGGATGCATCTGCAACTCGCTCTTCCATTACCCCACGCACATGACCTTCTTCACCACGCCGGAACTGCTGGAGATTGGCGGGATTCCCTTTCCCTGCCCCCAGGCCAAGCCCAGCCGCAACGAGGCGCTCCAGTATTACCGGGGCGTGGCGGACTTTTATCAATTGGATATTCGCCAGTATCATCGCGTGGAGCGGGTCGAGGGCGCGGACGGCAGCTTCACCGTGCATACGTTGGACCGTTTTGCCCGCAGCGGCAAGATCCGGGCGCGCAAGCTGGCCATCGCCACTGGCTACTACGACTTGCCCAACTACCTGCACATTCCCGGCGAGAACCTGAGCAAGGTGCACCACTACTACTTCGATCCCTTCCCATACTTCGGCATGGATGTTCTGGTCATCGGCGGCAAGAACTCGGCGGCCATTGCGGCGCTGGAGTTGTGGCGCGGCGGCGCGCGGGTCACGCTGGTCCATCGCGGGCCGGAGATTCCGGCGCACGTGAAGTACTGGATCAAGCCCGACCTTGAAAACCGCATCAAGAACGGCGAGATCTTATCCCATTTTTGCTCCGAGGTAGTCGAAATCACTCCCGACGCGGCGGTCATCCGGACGCCCGAGGGCAGCTTGACCGTCCAAAACGACTTCGTCTTCGCCATGACCGGCTACCACCCCGACTTCGCGTTCCTTGAGGGGCTGGGCGTGCGCATGGAGGGCGAGGACCGGCTGCCGGTCTGCAACCCGGAGACACTGGAGAGCAACGTAGCCGGCATTTATCTGGCTGGAGTCATCGTCGCCGGCGCGCGCACCAATGAGATTTTCATTGAGAATGGCCGCCTGCACGGGCGACAGATCGCCGCGGCGCTGGTGGCAAAGTGAAAGCCGCTCACGACTGATCCGGTTCCCAAAAACAATGCAACACTCCCTCCCATCCATTCCGCAAAGAACGCGGACTGGATGGGGCACGGCGCTTCAGAACTTCTATGCCAAATCAATAAGACAAGAAAGCCTCATCCTTCACAATATTCGCGAAGGATGAGGCTCTCGTTCTATCGTAACTAGCCGCCAGATCCTTGTTACTCCGGCAGCTTCAGTTCTCCCTTGACCTTGAAGGGCTTGGTGACCACTTGTGCGCCGGTGTGGGGCTGCCCGCCACCCACCGAGAGCGTGTAATCGCCCTCGGCGACGATGGGAACGCCGTCTTCCGTCACCATGCTCATATCGCGCGGAGTCAGCGCAAAGCGCACCTTCTGCGAGGCGCCGGCTTCAAGATGAATGCGCTCAAAGCCGCGCAGAGCAAGGCGCGGCGCGCCGGCAACGCTGGGGAAGTTGAGGTAGAGCTGAGCTACCTCGTCGCCCGCGCGTTTGCCGGTGTTGGTCACGGTAACTTCGACCACGAGCGGGCTGCCCGCCGCCACCGGAGCGGTTGGGACGGTCAATCCGCTGTACTTGAAGGCCGTGTAACTTAAGCCGTAGCCGAAGGGATAGAGCGGCTCGCCTTCAAAGTAGCGATAGGTGCGGCCCTTCATCGCGTAATCCTCAAAGGGCGGCAACTGAGTGAGGTCCTTGTAGAAGGTGACGGGCAGGCGCCCGGCGGGATTGTTGCGGCCAGAAAGCGTTTCAGCCACGGCTGTGCCCCCCTCTTCGCCCGGATACCAGGCATCGAGAATGGCGTTGGCGTGAGCTTTGGCCCAGTTCACGGCCAGGGCGCTTCCATTGGTGAGCACCACCACCAGCGGCTTGCCGGTCCCCGCCAAGGCTTCCAGCAAAGCTTCTTCCGGCTTGGGCAGATCGATACTGGTGCGGTCACCGCCCTTGAAGCCTTCCTGGTGCACGTTCATCTCTTCGCCTTCGAGTTCGCTGGTGATGCCGACTACCGCGACCACCACATCGGCGTTATGCGCGGCGCTAACGGCTGCGGCGCGGCTATTCTCTTCGAGATCGCCCGCTTGATGTTTTACACAGACAAGGCGCGCCTCCGCGCCGCCCGCGCCCTGGAAATACTCCATGCGCACGGCGTACTTGTGCCCCTTCTCCAGAGTGACCGGTGCGGTGAGGGTTGTGGGGCTTTGAGTCATCCAGGATTCAACCAACAGCTTGTCGTCCAACCAGACGCGGAATCCATCGTCGCCGCGCGCGCCGAGGCTGAAGTTGCCGGTTTCGGCCGCCGTCAGAAAACCTGTCCAGCGCACTGAGAAGTTTTCAATACCAACTTCGGAAACAGGCTGGTTGATAAAGTCGAAATCGACATTCTTGTCGGTGCGAACCAGGACCGGCTTGTCCTTCAGCTCTGTGCCCTTGAAGTATTCTCCCTTCAGCCCCGGCTTTCCGTCCGGCGTGGTGAGCATCGCTTCGGGAACCGCACTGGCAGTGGCTGACTCACCCAAGAATCGCGTTCCCGGTGCGAAATTGATTGTTGCGTTGGGAAACTCCGCTTTCAGCCCCTCCAGAATGCTCACCGTATGTGTTGGCTGTCCGTTGTAATTGCCCAACAGAACTTTGGTCTGATCGGCCAACGGTCCGACAACGGCGATTTTGAGGCCAGCAGCCTTCAGTGGCAGAACGCCGTCGTTTTTCAGCAGCACCATGTACTCGTTGGCGATCTTGCGCGCCAGGGCGCGATGAGCCGCGCTGTCCAGCAGCTTCTCGTCGATTTTGGAGTAAGGCACCATCTCCGGCGGATCGAACATACCCAGCTTCATGCGCGCGGTAAAGAGGCGCGTCAGGGCAACGTCAATCTCGCTCTCCTTGAGAAAGCCCTGATGAACGGCGTCGAGATAGGGCGTGAAGTCGTTGTTATCGGTCCTCTTGTCGCCACCGTCGATACACTCGTTGTCCATGCCTCGCTGCAAGCTGATGGCCGAGGCCTCAGGCTGCGTCGGCTTGTAGTGGTGGCCGTCGAAGATGTTGCCCACCGCACCGCAATCGGAGACGACATAACCCTTGAAGCCCCATTTGCCGCGCAACTGGTCCTGAAGCAAAAACTCGTTGGCACAGGCTGGCTGTCCGTTGATGCTGTTGTAAGCACACATCACCGAGTCGGCTTTGGCCTCGGTCACCGTGGCGCGGAAGGCGGGCAGATAAGTGTCCAGCTCGTCGTGCTTGCTCACCGTTACGTCGGCAATGTGGCGCGTCGGCTCCGGGCCGCTGTGCACGGCAAAATGCTTGGGCGTCGAGATCACGCGATAATAGCGCGGATCGTCGCCCTGCATCCCGGTGACAAAAGCCACGCCCATGCGCGCCGTCAAAAATGGGTCTTCGCCGTAGGTCTTCTGGCCGCGGCCCCAGCGCGGATCGCGGAAGATGTTGATGTTGGGCGCCCAGAAGTCCAGGCCGCTAAAAAAGGTGGTGCTGCCGGCGCGCACCGCCTGCACGTGCTTGATGCGCCCCTCGGTGCCGATGATGATCGCCATCCGGTGGATCGCCGGCGCGTCGAAGGTGGCGCCCAGCGAGATTGGCTCGGGAAACTCCGTGACCCCATTGTTGATCACGCCGTGCAACGCCTCGCTCCACCAGTCGTAGGCGGGAATGTTGAGGCGCGGAATGGCTCGCGCCTGATTCACCAGCTGCGACGCCTTTTCTTCCAGCGTCATGCGGCCCACCAGGTCCGCCGCGCGCTTTTCAACCGGCAGGCCGGTGTTCAAATACGCGGGCTTTGCGCCGGCGAGCTGCGGGGGATTCTGCGCCCCGGCCACCCACATTCCGCTGCAACACACCAACGCCGCCGCTGCCATCCGCAATCCAAAGCTCTTCATCGCAATCCTCTTTCGCAGCCAATTTTCAAAGGCAGTTCAGACATATTATTTGGACAATCTGAACGATTCTTCGAGAATATCACTTGCCAGTGGCTGTTTCAGGCGAAAAGCGTAACCTGTTCCTGAGCTTGCTCGTAAGGTTCAATAGAAGGGGAAAGGGAAGGATGCAAAACGGCGAGAGCGACCTCCTGAACCTCTTCAAACAAGGCAATGAAGACGCCTTCGAGACGCTCTTTCGCCAGCATCAGCGCGCGGTCTACGGCTGGATTCTGCGCATCACCCGCGACCCGGCGGCGGCCGAAGAGCCGACCATCGAGAGCTTCTGGCGCATCCATCGCGCCCGCGAACGCTTTCTTCCGACGCAGGGCTTCGAGGGCTGGGCAAGGCGCATCGCCACCCGTGCCGCGCTCGACTGGCTGCGCGCCCGGCGGCCAACCCACGAGTTCGCCAGTGAAATGACCGTTGATTATCCGGCTCCTGTGGCCACCGACGCCGCAGTGATAGCGGATATCCGCTTGAAGACCGCGCAGGCCTTCTCGCGACTGCCGCCCAAACTGCGCATCGCGGCCACTCTGGTGCTCATCGAGGAGCAGCCGCAAAAAGAGATCGCTGCCGCGCTGGACATCTCCGTCGCCGCCGTCAAACTGCGCGTCTTCCGCGCTCTTCGCCTGCTCAGAAAAGACCTCGAAAGGCAAGGTATTATGCCATGAATCTTGACCGTATGAAACAACTCCTGCAACAGGCCCTACCGCCGGTGAAAGACGAGCCGGGCCGTGATCTGTGGCCCGCCATGCAGCACCGGCTCAACGCCGAAGCCACTCTGGCCTCGCCCGGCTGGGCCTGGCTGCAATCAGCCTGGTTTGACGGAGCATTGCTGGCCGGGCTTGTGGGACTGCTCGCGATCTTCCCGGCGGCAATCCCGGTTTTTCTCTACTACCTGTAAAACGCGCAAAGCTGCGCGCCCGTGTCCCTGGAGGAAGCTATGAACACCCACCCTTATCTTCGCGCTTACCTGGCGGGAATTTTTATCCCCACCTTGGTTCTGCCGCTGCTGCTGACCTTCGTCGTGATACGGCTGGTGCACCAGGTGCCCATACCGGTTGAACAAGTGCTCATCTTTCCCATGGCCGTGGTGCCCTTGCTCTGGGGCCTGTGGAATATGCTCTGGCTGTGGTCGTCCCCGCGGACTCATATTCCCCTCGGCCTGCATGGCGCCGTGCTGCCCCTCCTGCTGATGCCAATTGGAGCGACGCTGGCTACCCGCCTGGGAGCGCTGGCGATTGGCGATCATGGCGTGACCTGGTTTCAGGTGGCGCAAGTGCCCTACGCGCTGATTGTGCCCGTCTTCCTGGCCGCGCTGGCCGTCTACTACCTGGCCTGGAAGTACATCGTGGACTTCCTGAACCGCGTGCTGGGAATCGCGTGAGATGCTGGGCGCCCCAGCGAGGTGCCCTCTGGGCTGGCGTTGTTGTTTTTACGCCTAAGGTACGATACCTGGAGGTCCACGAAAAGATCGTTGCCGCCGTCACCGGGCATCTATCCATCCCGTTCTACAAAAATCCAGAATAATTGGCACGGAAGTACACGTCGGGCTATAATTCCGCCGTGTCTCCCGGGACTTCATCCTGGGTTTCCAGCGAGAAACCATGAACTTGTTGCATCGCACTCTTCTTGTTGTCGCCGTCCTCCTCGCCGCGCCTCCGCTCTTCGCGCAGGCTAGCGAGTCCGACATCACGAATCAGATCGCCATCACCGGTCAAATCAGGACGCTTCGCAGTCTCTCCGCCACTCAGCGTCCCCTGACCACCATCAAGCTGGCTGGCGATATTCGTGCCTTGCCCGCCGGGCAGGGTAAAGTCGAGCTTGCCTACTCCCTGGCTAACCTGGTCACCGAAGGCGATCAAGGCGCAGACGCTCTTCAGGCCGTAGCCAATGCTCTTTCGCAAGCACTTGCCGAGTCGCCCATTCCCGCTAAGGACGATTCGCCCCCGGAGCCTTACCTCGAACTGGCCAGCCTGGTTCGATACAAAAGCGTCACCACCACCCTAAAGGACCCTCTCCTGGCCAAAGCCGATCGAGTCCTCGTCGCCAACGACGCGGACGTCGAAAAAGCCGATTTCACCCTCTTGGATATGCACGGAAATAAGGTCACACTCTCCACGCTTCGCGGCAAGATCGTCATGGTCAACTTTTGGGCCACGTGGTGCCCGCCATGCCGCCTGGAGATGCCCGACCTCGACAAGATCTATACCCGCTATGAGCCGCAGGGACTGGTAATTCTATCCATCACCGATGAAGACAGCTTAAAGGTCAATACGTTTATCAGCCGGACCAACTACCACCCGCCCGTCCTGCTTGACCCAGGCGGCACGGTGCATAAGCAGTTCCACATCCAAGGCATTCCCAAAACCTTCCTCTTCAACCGCGACGGCAAGCTGATCGGGGAAAGCATCGACCAGTGCACTGGCATGCAATTCCTCAAGATGCTGTCCAATACCGATCTCCATCCCTGAAAAGCAACTCCCGAGTCACGGTCGATCTGAACGGGATGCGCGGCGAACAAACTGCAATCCCCGCTCCCGGAGCCGTCCTACTCCGGATCAACATTCCGCTTTCCGCTGAGTCGCTCAACGCTGATCTCCACTAAAGAGCAGCCGGCGGAATGTTGCTCCTCAACCGGCAGAAAGACCTTGCCGGCGGCGAACTTCCCCACCAGCAAATTGAGCAATGTGGCTTTCTCCGCTTCATCACGAAGTACGCGCGCCACGCCAAAGGCCAGCACCGAAATGTAGCGCGTCGAGCAGGCGCAGGGGCGATCATGCGTGACCGTAATCTTGTGCGCCGCGCTCACTTCAAAGCAGACGCGGCTATTCTCGGCGATATTGTCGAGCTTTCTTCCGGTCAGCTTGCTGTGAAAATAGATTTTCCCTTCGTGATAGAGGTAATTCAGCGGAGTAATGTAAGGCTCTCCTGCTCCATTGCAGGTCGCCAGACGGCCCTCCGTTCCCGCTGCAAGAAACGCGCGGGCATCTTCGTCACTCATCCAGAGAATCGGCAAAGCGATCGTGCCTCCGAGAATCAAGTATATCCAGCCGCCAGATGATCTCTAAACTTCAGGGTTGAAGAAACTTTCCAGCCCGGCGCGCTTTGCATGGGCGGCCATCTCGGCCTGGATCTCCAGCGCCAGCGCAAGCGCATTGCGGCCTTGTTGCGCGGTCACCTGCGGTGGGCGGCGTTTCCGAACGGATTCGAGGAAAGAACAAATTTCCAGCCGCAGCGGCTCGCCCGGAGTCACCGGCGGCTTGGCAAAGCTCAACCCGGCCTTCCCTTCTGCGGGATTCGTGAACCGCGCAACAACCGCTGGATCGATCTTGGCCATGGCGGCAAATTGCGCAATCATTGCCGGGTTGATCTTGCTGAGGTCGATCTTGCCCGATGCGATTCCTTCGGCGATTCCCGACGGCAGCATGCCGGCCACCTGCGGCGGCAGCGATGCAATCAGATCCGCCATTGAAGCCTTGCCCGCGTCCGCATCCACGCCAATTACCAGCACGTCCTGCCGCGCGTAATCAATCGAGACATAATGGCGCGGCTCAAAGAAGCGCAGCTTGCGCACACGCTCAGTGGAAACCCGCGAGGCGGTAAAGTTGGCCACGCAGCCCGACTCGAACTCCACACGAACATTGGCAATATCAACTTTGGGCGACAGAATCGGCAGCCCCACGGCGCGCACCTCGCGCACCGGCGAAGCGGCAAACGTGAGCACAATGTCAAGGTCGTGAATCATCAGGTCGAGCACCACGTCCACATCCAGCGACCGCGGCGTAAAGATGGAAAGCCGGTGCGACTCGAAGAACATCGGCCGCCTCAATTGCTGCTCCACGGCCAGCACCGCAGGATTAAACCTCTCCAGGTGGCCCGGTTGCAGGATGCGCCCGCCCCGTTCGGCGCGCGCCAACAGGGCATCTGCCTCGGCAAGCGTCGCAGCCAGCGGCTTTTCCACTAGCAGGTCAACTCCCCCGTCCAGCAACTGCGCGGCAACCGCATGATGATGCACGGTGGGAACGGCGACAGTGGCCGCATCCAGTTTGAGGTCGGCAGCCAGCAATTCGTCCACCGTGGCGAAAACAGGAATCGCGTACTTGGCCGCAGCCTCGGCGGCGCGCGCCGCATCCGGCTCAACGGCCGCCCCTAGAGCCACGCCCGCTCCGGCCGCTTCCAGCTCGCGGTGGACGCGCAGATGATTCCTGCCAAAGGCGCCTACCCCGGCCACGGCAACGCGCAAGATGGTTTGGTTGGCGATCGTTATCTCCTTGATCCTGTTGGGAATGCTTTTGCTGATGCTGTTTGACGCGTCTTTGTACAGCTAAAACATCTTCACTTAGGGTGTAAAAAAGCTCCGTACCCCATCCATTCCGCGCTTTTGCGGAA
>Ga0181520_10004111_pt1 | contig 24750 bp, 21 predicted proteins | sample PEATcosm2014_Bin_29_FD_132451 | JGI IMG/M metagenome (GOLD analysis project Ga0181520, IMG submission 132451) | Peatland microbial communities from MTU Mesocosm Facility, Houghton, MI, USA - PEATcosm2014_Bin02_30_metaG | ecosystem: Environmental > Terrestrial > Soil > Wetlands > Peat | place...
GTCCGTGCGCAGGTTTACCGCGCATCGTAGACGCTAGGCGTTCCTGAACCCTCGAGCGATCTCTGCGTGGTCGCGACAATGGAAGGGCCGCTCCTCACAAGGGGGCGGCTCTTCTCATTTGTATGATCCGCGGCTCTCGCTTGTGCGCTTCGCGGCGCCGTCGCGCCGCGCTATATCCCTGCGCTCTGTCGTTTTGGAGCCGCCGCCATGACCGTCGCCAGCCTCGCCGCGCCGATCATCCTCGTCCTCGTCTACGGCGGCGTGGCGATCGGCCGCATTCCTGGCCTGCGGCTCGACCGCGCCGGCATCGCCTTCCTCGGCGGCGCAGCGATGATCGCCTTCGGCGGCGTCAGCCTCGACGAGGCGTTTCGCGCCATCGATTGGGACACGATCGCGCTGCTGCTCGGCATGATGATCGTCGTCGCCCACCTCAAGGTCTCCGGCGCCTTTCGCGCGCTTGGCGCGCTGGCGGTCGAGCATGCCCACGCGCCCCTCGCACTGCTGATCGCGACGACCGCTCTCGCTGGCGCGCTGTCGGCTTTTCTGGTCAACGACGCGATCTGTCTGGTCATGGCGCCGATCGTCGTCGGCGTGACGCGCGCGCTGCGCCGCGATCCCTTGCCCTATCTGGTGGCGACGGCGACGGCGTCGAACTGCGGCAGCGTCGCGACGATCACCGGCAATCCGCAGAACATGGTGATCGGAGCGCTGTCAGGCATTTCCTATCCCGCCTTTTCCGCCGCGCTCGCGCCCGTCGCCGCCTTCGGCCTCGTGCTTGTCGTCATCGTCGTGCGCCTCGTCTATCGCGAGGAATTCGCCCGGCGCGTCACGCTCGATCCCCATGTCGTGCGCGGCCGCTCCCATCCCGGCCAGATGCTGAAGGCGAGTCTGACCTGCGTCGCGCTGGCGATCGCGTTCTTCGCCGGGGTGCGGCCGGCCGAGGCGGCGATCATCGGCGGCGCCTTCCTGCTGATGACGCGCGCGCTGAAACCGGCGCGCATCTATCGCGAGCTCGACGGTCCGCTGCTGATCCTGTTCGCTGGCCTGTTCGTCGTCGTCGCCGGCGCAGAGCGCGCGCTGCTGACGCCGGACGTCGTCGCCTCGGCGCAGGCGCTCGGCCTCGCCGATCCGTGGCGGCTGTCGGCGTTGGTCGCGGTGCTGTCCAACATCGTCAGCAACGTGCCGGCGGTGCTGGCGCTGAAACCGTTCATCCCGCCGCTCGCCGACGCGCACCGCGCCTGGCTGGTCGTCGCGATGAGTTCGACGCTCGCCGGCAATTTCACCCTGATCGGCTCGGTCGCCAATCTCATTGTCGCCGAACAGGCGAGCACGGCGGGGTCGCCAATCAGCTTTCTGGCCTATTTCAAGGTCGGCCTGCCGCTGACCCTTGTCACGCTCGCCTTCGGAACCGCTTGGCTCGTCTGGACTTGAGCGGTCTTGACGGGAGTGGCGCGGCGCGGCGTGGCGAAACCAGCACAAGGAGCGCGCCTGTGACTTCGTTCATCCGCCGCTTTCTCGGCGCCCTCGGGCTTGCCGCCTTGGCGTTCGCGACCGTCGCGACGGCCGCCGAGCGGCGCGTCGTCGTCGCCGATCCAGCCCCGCCGCTCGCCGGTGTGGCGGCGATCGGTCCGCTGACCGGCTATCTCACCGCGCCGTCCGGCGCCGGGCCGTTTCCCGCGGTGGCGCTTATCCATTCCTGCCTCGGCCTGCCGGAGAACCGCGCCGCTTTCGCCGCGACGCTGGCAAGCTGGGGTTACGTTGCGCTCTACGTCGACGAATTCGCGCCGCGCGGCCTGCGCGAGACCTGTTCGGTCGACTTCCCCGTCGGCCCGGCCGACGCGGCGGCGGCGCTCGCCTACCTCGCGCGCCAGCCGTTCGTCGACGCCAGGCGCGTCGCAATCGTTGGCTTTTCGCAGGGCGGCGACGTTGCGCTGGCGGTCGCCGCCTCGCCGCCACGCGGCGTTCCCTTGCGCGCCGCCGCCAGCTATTACCCGCCCTGCGCCAACCGTCAGGGTGAGGCGCTGACGGTTCCGACCCTCATCCTGGTCGGGGCGGCCGATTCGGTGACGCCGGCCGCGGACTGTCGGGCGTTCGTCGCCGCGCAGCCGCCGGGCGTCGCGAAGCTCGTCGTTCTGCCTGGCGCCGGCCATCTGTTCGACGATGCCGCTTCCGCCGGCGGTCGGGACGTTCTGGGCATGCATTTCGCCTACGACCGCGCCGCTGCGGCGCGCGCCGAACAGGAATTGCGCCGATTTCTGGCGACGAAATCGTCGCGGACGGGCCAGGGCGATTGACGCCGGCGCGCGGCTGCGCGAGACCTGCGGCGCGCCGCGCCAGCAGCGCGCGGGCGTTTCATCGTCTTTTCGCCATGGATTCGGCCGACCGGTCCTCTCGACTGCGGCCCGAGGGCGGGACGCTGCGGAGGTCGGCATGCTGAGACGCGAATTCCTCATCGGCGCGGCGGCGACGCTGGCTTCTCCTGCGCTCGCCAGCCCGTCGAGCCCATTCCAACAGGATCTGTGGCCGCCGCTGAATTCGCGCGGCGACTTCATCGCCTGGATGCAGGCGCATCGCGGCGAAGACCCGGTCATCCTCGGTCGCCGCTGGGACCGCTATCTCGAAGTGCTCAAGTTCAACGACCTGTGGACGCCGGCTGAGAAGCGCGCGTTCCTGTTCACGCCGCGCGAGGAATTCGTCCTGCCGGAGAACCGCGACGAGGCCTATGTCGGCCACTATCTCGATATCGGCTTCGGCGTGACGATCACCCCGCCCGGCACGATGGGGCGCATGACCAGCGCGCTTGTCCTCAGGCCGGGCGAGCGCGTGCTCGAGGTCGGCACCGGCTCCGGCTACCAGTCGGCGTTGCTGACCTATCTGACCAACTCGGTCTATACGATCGAGATCATTCCCGAACTTGCGGCGCGCACCCGCGGCGTTTACGACCGCCTGATCGGCGCCGGCTATCGCGAATACGCCAATATTCAGGCGACGCAGGGCGACGGCTATTACGGCTGGCCGACCGCCGCGCCGTTCGACAAGATCATCGTCACCTGCGGCATCGACCACATTCCGCCGCCGCTGCTGCAGCAGCTCAAGCCGAACGGGACCATGGTCATTCCGGTCGGGCCGCCCGGCGCACAGCATATCCTCAAGGCGGTCAAGCAGGTCGGCCCGGACGGCGAGATGAAAGTCGTCCGCTCCGACATTTTCGGCGGCGCGATCATTCCGTTCGTGCCGCTGAGCGGCGGACACCAGCCGGAGTGAACGAGCGCCCGGCGGTCTTAGCGCCGAGGTCAGAACCCGCGTCAGTCGTCGTCTAGAGCGCTTGTGGCGGCCTGCGCGGCCGAACCGTCGCGTCGACGAAAGCGGCGATCCAGCCGCCGCGCCGCATCGCGTTTCGCAAACGCGGCCGCGCCAATCCGAGCGCTTGCAACGTCGTCGTCGTTTTAATCCGGCCCACGCCGACGGCCAAGCATGGCCGCGACGGATCGTCGCGCCTCGCGCAGTCCGACCCCGTCGTCTGCGATCGTCACAATACCGCTTTGACCGGCCGCTCGGGCACTTCCGCGGTTTCGGCGGCGACGTTGCCAGTCGAGGTCTGCGCTTGCTGCATTGCTGCACTGCGGCGCCTCCCGATGCGGATGCGCACGTTTCCGATGTCTAAGACTAAAGTCGAAGGCAAGGGACCAGCCTCTCCGGCCCTTTCGGCCATTCAGCGCGCGATTGGCGCGCGCCGCGGTCTTGTTCGCAGCAGCGTGCGAAGCCGCCGTCGGAGCGACTGGCGCGTTCAGCCAGCTTCGGCGATCCAAGAGGAGATCTGAAGATGCCCGTTTCGTCGCTTGCCGAACTCGACGCCCTGATCGCGCGCGTGAAGCGGGCCCAGCAAGTCTACGCCGGGTTCTCCCAGGAGAAGGTCGACGAGATCTTCCGCGCCGCCGCGTTCGCCGCCGCCGACGCCCGCATTCCGCTGGCCATGATGGCGCGCGAGGAGACCGACATGGGCGTGGTCGAGGACAAGGTGGTCAAGAACCACTTCGCGTCAGAATACATCTACAACGCCTACAAGGACGAGAAGACCTGCGGCATCGTCGCGGTCGACGACGTCGGCGGCACCGTCACGATCGCCGAGCCGGTCGGACTCATCTGTGGCATCGTGCCGACCACCAACCCGACCTCGACGGCGATCTTCAAGGCGTTGATCTGCCTGAAGACCCGCAACGGCATCGTCTTTTCTCCCCACCCGCGCGCCAAGACCTCGACCTGCGCCGCGGCAAAGCTGGTGCTCGACGCCGCCGTCGCGGCCGGCGCCCCGGCCGACATCATCGGCTGGATCGACGAGCCCTCGGTCGAACTGTCCAACGCCCTGATGCGCCATCCTGAAGTCAACCTGATCCTGGCGACGGGCGGCCCGGCGATGGTCAAGGCGGCTTACTCGTCGGGCAAGCCGGCGATCGGCGTCGGCGCCGGCAACGCCCCGGTGGTGATCGACGAACACGCCGACATCAAGCGCGCCGTCGCCTCGATCCTGATGTCCAAGACCTTCGACAACGGCATGATCTGCGCTTCCGAGCAGGCGGTCGTGGCGGTCTCCTCGGTCTATGACGCGGTGCGCGACCGCTTCGCCTCACGCGGCGGCCACATCCTGTCGCGGGAGGAACTTGACCGGGTGCGACAGGTGGTGTTCCCCAACGGGCACCTCTCGCCGGACGTCGTCGGCCAGTCGGCGGTGAAAATCGCCGCGCGCGCCGGCATTAGCGTCCCGGCCACCACCAAAGTGCTGATCGGCGAAGTCGAGATCGTCGGCGAAGAGGAGCCGTTCGCCTACGAGAAGCTTTCGCCCACCCTTGCGCTCTATCGCCGCGCCGATTTCGCCGCGGCGCTCGACGCGGCGTCGGAGCTCGTGGCGCTGGGCGGCATCGGCCACACCTCCGTGCTCTACACCGACCAGGATCGTTGCCCCGAGCGGGTGATGGCGTTCGGCGAGCGGATGAAGACCGCGCGCATCCTGATCAACACGCCGTCGTCGCACGGCGGCATCGGCGATCTCTACAATTTCAGCCTGGCGCCGTCGTTGACGCTGGGCTGCGGCTCATGGGGCGGCAACTCGATCTCCGACAACGTCGGGCCGAAGCACCTGATCAACAAGAAGACCGTCGCCAAGAGGGCCGAAAACATGCTCTGGCACAAGCTGCCCAAGTCGATCTATTTCCGCCGCGGCTCGATCGTCGAGGCGATGAAGGATCTCGCCGGCAAGCGGCGCGCGCTGCTCGTCACCGACCGCTTCCTGTTTCAAAGCGGCCTCGCCGACGAACCGATCCGGCTCCTCAAGCAGGCGGGAATCGAAGTCGAGATCTTCGCCGATGTCGAGGCCGATCCGACGCTGACCGCTATGCGCAAGGGCGCCGATCGCGCCGTCGCGTTCAAGCCCGACGTCATTGTCGCCTTCGGCGGCGGCTCGCCGATGGACGCGGCAAAGATCATCTGGGTGATGTACGAGCATCCGGAAGTTCACTTCGAGGATCTGGCGCTGCGCTTCATGGACATCCGCAAGCGCATCTACAAGTTCCCGAAGATGGGCGTGAAGGCCGACCTGGTGGCGATCCCGACCACGTCGGGCACCGGCTCGGAAGTCACGCCGTTCGCGGTGGTGACCGACGACGCCAAGGGCATGAAGTATCCGCTCGCCGACTACGAGCTGACGCCGACCATGGCCGTCATCGACGCCAATTTCGTGCTCAACCTGCCCAAGTCGCTTACCGCCTTCGGCGGCATCGACGCCGTGACGCATGCGCTCGAGGCTTACGTCTCGGTGATGGCCAACGAGTTCTCCGACGGACAGGCGTTGCAGGCGCTGAAGCTGCTCAAGGAGCACCTGCCGGCCGCCTATACGGAAGGCGCGACCAACGCCGTGGCGCGCGAGAAGGTGCACAACGGCGCGACGATCGCCGGCGTCGCCTTCGCCAACGCCTTCCTTGGCGTGTGCCATTCCATGGCGCACAAGCTCGGCGCAGCCTTCCACGTTCCGCACGGTCTGGCCAACGCCCTGCTGATCTGCAACGTCATACGCTACAATGCGGTCGACAATCCGGCGAAGCAGACCGCATTCTCGCAGTACGACCGGCCGCAGGCGCGGCGGCGCTACTTCGAGATCGCGGAGCATCTCGGCCTCGCCGAACCGGGCGACAAGGCGGGGACCGACGTCGATCGGTCGATCGAACGGCTCGTGGCGTGGCTCGACGGGCTCAAGACCCAACTCGGCATTCCCGCCTCGATCCAGGCGGCCGGGGTGGCGGAAATCGACTTCCTCGCCCAGGTCGACCGGATCGCGGTCGAGGCTTTCGACGATCAGTGCACCGGCGCCAACCCGCGTTTCCCGCTGATCTCGGAACTGAGAACGTTGCTGCTCGACAGCTACTACGGCCGCGCCTTTTCCGAGCCCAGCGAGCGCATCGTCGCCGTCGCGCCCGAGGCGGCGGCGCCGGCCCCCAGGAAGAACACGCGCAAGGCGGCCGGCGCCGCCGCGTGAGACCTGCCATTCCGTCGGTTCGAGCGTGACTCGAACCGACGGCGTGGCGCGCTCGGAACGCCTGTGGGCGCCGCCGCGCGGATCGACCGAGCCGATGACGTGAAGCACCTTCACGGGATCGCTTTCCGCGCTGCGCGGGGCCGTGGCCGCGACAACCGTCTCGCGATAAATTGCGGCGAAATAAACCTTAAGTTGTATTTTGCGCCGCACATCGCGTAGCGATTGCGGGGAGGCGGCGCGCTCGGTTAGAACCGCTCCGTCGGCGAACGCCGAATGGTCGGGTCGGCGCGGACTTGGAGCCGATCTTGGCAACCAACGGAGCGCGGATGGATTGGCTCAGCGGTTTGGGCGACGTCGCAGTGGTCGCTCCGGCGTCGGCGGCGCTGGTCGTCGGACTCCTCCTGCTGGGCGCGCGGAGGGATGCCGTCACCTTCGCTGTCGCCATGTTCGCGTGCGTCGTGCTCGCCTTGTTGGCCAAGCTCGCATTCGCCGCCTGCGGCGCTGCGCTGCGCTTCGACATCGAGAGCCCGAGCGGCCATGCCGCGCTCGGCGCGGCGTTTTACGGCTCCTTAGCGGCGCTGCTCGCCGGCGGCCGGCCTCTCATCGCGCGGCTGGCGTTCTATGTCGCCGCCGCATGCGCGGCGACGGCAGTCGCCTATGGGCGGGTCGAGTTGCGGGCCCACAGCGTCGCCGAGGTCATCTGCGGACTGCTGATCGGCGCGGCGGCGGCGGCGCTGTTCGTGGCGCTGCGCGGTCCGCCGCGTCGTCTGCCGCTTACGCCGCAATTGCTGGTGCGCGCCTCGCCAATCGCCGTGTTGCTGGCGCTCGATCTGGCGCTATTCACCGATCGCTGGACCGCGGAACCCGCGATCGACCGCTTTGCTTGGGCGATCGGCCTCGCGCTCAGGCTCTGTTCCTGATCACAGCCCGTCGCGGCGCGGCGCCTCAGAATTCGATCGTCTCGCCGAGCGCCGGAATCTCGATCTTCGCGCCGCCAAGCTTTTCGGCGAAGGCGCGCATCGTATCGGCCTCGCCGTGGACCAGGATGGTGCGCTCCGCATGGGTCTGCGCTTGCCAGGCCAGTAGCTCGGCCTGGTCGGCGTGCGCCGAGAAGCCGTTGATGGTGTGGACCTCGGCGCGCACGGCGATGGTTTCGTCGAAGATCTCAACCTGCTTGGCCCCGTCGATGATCTTGCGGGCGAGCGTGCCCGCGGCGGCGTAGCCGACGAAGATGACCGAAGCCTGCGGCCGCCACAGGTTGTGGCGCAGGTGATGGCGGACGCGGCCGCCGGTGCACATGCCTGAGCCGGCCATGATCACGCCGCCGCCGGTGATGCGGTTGATCGCCGCCGACTCGGCGGTCTCGCGCGTGAAATGCAGCCCTGGCAGGCTGAACGGATCGCGCCCATCGCGGAACAATTTGGCGATGGCCGGCTCGTAGGCCGAGGGATTGCGCTCGAAAATCTCGGTCGCCGAGATCGCCATCGGCGAATCGAGGAAAACCTGCATCGCCGGCGGCAGCTGATTGCGCTCGCGCCCCTGGCGCAGGACATAGAGCAGCTCCTGGGCGCGCTCGAGCGCGAAGGTGGGGATGACGACGTTACCGCCGCGTTGAAACGTCGCGCTGATCGCTTGGTAAAGTTCCTCGATCGACGGCGCGATCGCCTTGTGCAGGCGATCGCCGTAGGTCGTCTCCATGATGACGACGTCGACCTGCGGCGGATTGGCCGGCGGGCGGAGCAGCGGTCGGCCCGCGTTGCCAAGGTCGCCGGAGAACAGCGCCCGTCGCTTCCGCCCGCCTTCCTCGACCTCGAATAAAATGCTCGCCGAGCCGAGAATGTGTCCAGCGTCGAAGTAGGTGACGACGACGCCCTCGGCGACCGTGATCGGCTGGCCATAAACGGCGACGCGACCGAAGCGGTCGCAGGCGTTGAGCGCGTCGAGCGTCCCGTAGAGGGGCGCGCCGTCGGTGGGATCGGGGGCGCGCGCGTTGCGCCGCGTCTGCCGGCGCGCGTCCTCTTCCTGCAGATGGGCGGCGTCGAGCATCACCAGCCGCGCGAGCTCGCGCGTCGCGCCGGTGGCGATGATCTCGCCGCGGAAGCCGCGCTTGCAGAGCAGGGGTATGCGCCCGCAATGGTCGAGATGCGCGTGCGTTAGCAGCAGTGCGTCGATCGACGCTGCGTCGAAGCCGAGCGGCGCCGCGTTTTCGTCGTCGAGTTCGCGGCTGCCCTGGAAGAAGCCGCAATCGACGAGAATGCGCTTGCCGCCAGCCTCGACGAGATGGCACGAGCCAGTGACGTCGCGATCGGCGCCGTGGAAGGAGATATGCACGCTGCGACTGCCCCCTGTCAGCGCCGGCCGCCGAGCTCGTCGATGTGGACGAGCAGATCGGCCGGGTCGTCGTAAACGCGAAACGCCGTGGCTTGCTGCAACTCGGTCGCGCCGTAGCCGCCACACAGCAGACCGACTCCGAGGGCGCGGCAACGGGCCGCCGCGAGCATGTCCCAGATGCTGTCGCCGACCACGATCGCCGTCTCGATCGGCGCGTTGAGCCGCGCTGCGGCGGCGATGAAGAGGTCGGGATCGGGCTTGGCGTATTTGACCTGGTCGCGCGTCACCACCGGAACCTTCGCCGGATCGACGCCAAGCGCGGCGAGATTGACCCCCGCAGTCTCCATTCGGCCGCTGGTCGCGATCGCCCACGGGATGCTGGCGGCGGTGAGAAAGGCGAGCAGATCCTTGGCGCCGGGCAACGGCCGGATCGCGTCGCCCATGCGCCGATAGGCCTCGGCGTGCTTGCGCCGCAGCCGCTCGAACCGGTCCTCGTCGATCGCGAGCCCAGTCTCGCGCACCAGTTGGTTGGCGAACAGGCCGCCGCTCATACCGATCTTGCGGTGGATTCTCCAGACGGAAAGCTCGATGCCTTCGCTGTCGAGGGCCTGCTTCCATGCGAGCACGTGCTGGTAAACGCTGTCGACCAAAGTGCCGTCGAGATCGAACAGGAAGATCGGTTCGATGCGCATCGATTTCCCCCCACTTGCCGCGCGGCGACCATACAGGGGAAGGGCGCGACGAAAAACCTCAAAAGCTCGGGCCGAGTTCAGCGCGCCGGCGGCGCCGCTTCGTCGGCGGTCGACATCGCATGCCCGCGCCACTCGAAATCGTCGATAATCCACGCCTGTAGCCACAGCCAGGGCAGCGTCGCGTCGCGCAACACGAAGGCGACTAGCGTCGCCGGCGTCAGCCGCCAGCCGGCGAGTAGCGCCAGCGCCACCTCGCTTCCGTACCAGATCAACGCGATCGCGGCCGCGAACTGCACCGAGGTCAAACCGAACGCCGCTGCGCCGAAAGCGGCCGCCACGATCGCCAGCAGCCCCGACGTGAACAGCTCCGGGGCGAAAAACAGCGGGAAGGTGGCGCGGCGCAGGCGCGCCCAGCGCGCCTGCCGCCCCCAGACGTCGGACCACGCGCGTCGGCCGAGCGGCTGATTGAACGGACCGGCGGCGAGGCGCGGCCGCAAATGGGTGCGGCGCACCAGCTTGGTCGCCGCAGCGTCCTCGGCAATCTCGTCGCCAAGCCGCTCGATGCCGCCGCCCGCCTCGAGAACGTCGCGCCGCCACAGCATCGACTTGCCTTGCGCGAAACCGAGGCCGCAAGCATCGGCCGCGTATTGCCAGCGCGCTTCGTATGTGTTGAGGAACGCGCACTCCATCTCGGCCGCCAGCGATTCCGGGGCCGAGCCGATTGGCGGCGCGCAGACGATTCCGACGCCGCGGCGCCAACTCGCCATCATGCGCTGGATATAGTCGGGGGGCATCAGCACGTTGGAATCGGCGATAATGACCCAGGCGTTGCGCGCCGCCTTCCATCCCTTGACGACGTTGTTGAGCTTGGGGTTGGCCGACGGGCGTTCGTCGCCGACGAGGAGGCGCGCTTTGCGGTCGGGATGGCGCTCCATCGCTCGACGCGCCAGCGGCGCTGCGGGATCGTCAGCGTGCGCGAGGCAGAAGATCAACTCGTAATCGGGATAGTCGAGCGTGAACGCCGCTTCCAACGTCATCTCCGAGAACGCTTCCACGCCGCACAACGGCTGGACCAGGGTCACGGGCGGCGCGTCTGGCGGCGCGGCGAGGCGGCGGCGGCGCTTGCGGCATTTGCTCATCGCCAGGGCGATGCTGGCAACCTGCAGGCCCGTTGCGGCAATGGCGTAACCGGCGGCGAATTGAGCGAACGTCGACATCGGATTGCCGCCCCTTCCGTCAGCAAACGAGCGAGCGCTGCGCCGCGCCGGGCGGCGCGCGTCCGCTCATATCACGACCCAGTAGGCGATCAGCCCGGAGACGCCCGCGCCGATCAAGGTTCCGGCGGCGACGTCGGAAGCGAAATGATCGCCGACCGCCAGCCGCGCCCACGCCATCGCCGCCCAGATCGCCAGGCCGTAGGGCCAGACGCGCGGCGCTGCGAGGACGATCGGCAGCAACGCCGCCGTCAGGGTCATGACGTGCCCGCTGGGAAAGGAATAACGGTCGAGCGGCGCCGGCGCGCCTGGGCAGGCGATGCCGAGGTCGCGCGGGCGCGGCCGCGCCGCCGACCGCTTGATGGTTGGATAGACACAGTGCAGCAGCAGGATGCTCGCCGCCCCGCTGAGCGCGACCGCCATGGCGCCCTGGGGCTGAAAATACACCAGCGCAACCAGCATGACGAAGTAGATTGGGCCGTTTCCCAGCCGCGACAACGCCTTGGCGAGGACCACCGGCGCGCGCCGATCGCCGCTCAGCGCCACGGCCCGCGCAATCGGCCAATCGACGCGGGCAAGCCGGTCCCAGCCCGACCGTTGGCGATCCCCGAAATTCGTCAGATCCTCCAGCATGTGTCGCCAAACGTCCGCTAGGCAGCGAGTATAGCCATCTGCGCCGGCGATTCGTGCAAAATTGTGGCGCGACAGCGGCGCGCGGCTCAGCCGACAAGACCGGCCTCGGCGCGCGGCGCGGCGTGGGCGCGGAAAATGTTGTCGACGAATTGGCGCGCCGAGGCGGCGATGCTGAAGGTGAGCGCGTGGGCGCGCGCCGTTTCGCGAGGAATCGACAGCGCCGCCAGCGCCGCGCGCTTGAGATCCCAATCGAGCGCGCCTGCGCCGCTGTCGCCGATCACGTCGAGCGGACCAGGGACGGGAAACGCGGCGATCGGCAGGCCGGAGGCGAGCGCCTCGAGCAGAACCAGGCCGAAAGTGTCGGAAAGGCTGGGAAAGACGAAAGCGTCGGCGCTGGCGTAGGCGGCGGACAGCGCCGTTCCCTGCAGCTCGCCGAGGAAATGCGCGTTGGGAAAGTGCGCTTCCAGGCGCGCGCGGTCGGGGCCGTCGCCGACGACGACCTTCGAGCCGGGCAGATCGAGCGACAGGAACGCGTCGAGGTTCTTTTCCACCGCCAGGCGCGCGCAGGTGAGAAAGATCGGCCGCGGCAAGTCAAGGACGCTGGTCTGGCAAGGACGGAACAACTCGCTATCGACGCCGCGCGACCAGCGCATCAGACGATCGAAGCCGCGCGCGCGCAATTCGCGCTCCAGCGACTGAGTGGCGACCATCATGCCGAGGCCGGCGTTATGGAATCGTCGCAGCAGCCAGTAGACGGCGCGGCGCGGCGCGACCCGACGCATCGCCAAATATTCGGGAAAGCGGGTATGGTAGCAGGTCGTGAACGGCCGCCCGGCGCGACGGCAGGCGATCCACGCGCAGAGACCGAGCGGGCCCTCCGTCGCGATATGGACGAAATCGGGGTCGGCGGCTTCGATTCGCCGCGCCACCGCGCCCGGCCGGGTCACGGCGAAGCGCATCGAGGGATAGGTCGGGATCGGCGCGGTGCGGAAGCCGGTCGAATCGAGCACCTCGATCTTCACGCCCAGCGCCGGCGCCTCGCGCAGCAGCGCCTCGATCGAGCGCACGACCCCGTTGATCTGCGGCAGCCAGGCGTCAGTGACAATCAAGATGCGGCTCACGCGGCGACCCCGGCAAGGCGCGCCGCGAGCGGCGAGACTTCGATTGGCGATTGGGAGCGGCGCAGGCCGCCGCAAAGCGAGCGGGTCAATGGAGGCGCGGTCTCTTGAAATTGGCGCTGCGCTCAATTGAGCGCACGCGCAGCCAGACGCTGCGGCCGTCGCGCACAACTTCGATCGGGATTTCGACGCCGGCGGGACCGCGAGCCCACATTCCTCGGTACAATTCCGCGAGCGAACCCACCGCAGCCTCGCCGACGGCGGCGACGATGTCGCCGCGGCGCAGCCCGGCGGCCGCCGCCGGGCTGCGGTCGGCGACGCCAGCGACGACGACTCGACCCTCGCTCTCCGCGGAATAGACGCCGATCCACGGCCGCGCCGGCCTTTCGACGCGGCCGCTGGCGCCGACTTGCGCCGTCAGCGGCGACAACAAGTCGATCGGCACGATCATGTTGACGTCGCTCGGCACGTCTCGCCCCCCCGCGCTTTCGACGTGCAGCGAGCCGATTCCGATGAGGCGGCCGTCGCTGGCGAAGAGACCGGCGCCGCCCCAGAACGGATGCGCGGGGGCGGTGAAAATGGCCTCGTCGAGCAGATATTCCCAGTAGCCGGCGAATTCGTGTTTGGCGACGATCCGCGCTTCCACGAACTGTCGCCGCCCGCCGGAGGCGATCACCATCGGATCCCCGACCTGCGCGTCCTGCGATCGCCCCAACGGGACCGCCGGCAATCCGAGCCGGTCGAGCGCCTGCACGAGTCCGAGACCGGATTCCTGATCGATCGCCAGCGGATGGGCCGGAACCAGCCGTCCTTCGGGCGTCGTCAGCCAGATCGTTTCGGCCTCGGTGATGAGGTAGCCGATCGTCAAGACGAGGCCGTCGCCGTCGATCGCGACGCCGCTGCCGGCGCGCTTGACGCCGAGAACCGGCGCCGTGAACGCGTCGTCGGGGATCTCCGCTTGCAGGGAAACGACGGACTCAAGGCTACGCCTGACCTCGGCGGAGAGATCGTCGGCTTCGGGACGTTGCGGCGCCGCCACCTCCCGTCTCGGCTTTTCGGCCATCGGTTCGTCCCGTCGGCGAGCATAGAGTGGCGCCATCCTATCGCGGCGCGGCGAGCGCGGCAATTTCGCTCACGGCATTCGCGAAGCGAGCGTGATCGTTTTGCCGTCGACGGAGAATTCGCCACGACCGCGATGGTGGATCGTCTTGGCGTTCTGCTGCGTCGGGTCGCGCCACGCCTGCACGACCTCGAGGATGAACAGACCGTAGCGCTTGACGAATCGCGTGTCGGCGACCTCGCATTCGAGATTGGCGAAACACTCGGCCACGAGCGGGGCGGCGACGCGACGAGCCGGAATCCGCGTCAATCCGAACGCGGCGAACTTGTTCGTCGTTCTGCCCGAGCAATTGCCGATCGCGACCACCGTTTTCGCCAGTTTGGCCGCCGGGACGGCGACGACACATTGGCGGGTCGCGCGCAGGGCGGCGAAGCTGTAATCGGCCTCGCTGACCACGCAGGCGACCAATGGCGGCGTGAACTCGACCATCATGTGCCACGACATCGCCATGACGTTGTCGCGGCCGGCGCGGGAGGTCGTCAGCAGGACGACCGGACCCGGCTCGAGCAGCCGATAAACTTTCGACAGCGCCAGCTCTCTCAAAGCGTCGCCTCAGCGGTCGGTCCGCGCCTGTTCGCGATCTCGGCCGCTTGTGGGCGACCGCGTTTCACCGATGACGAATCCGTCTCCGTCCCAGCGAATACGTCCGATGTCGGTTCAGGGAAAGACCGAGGGGGAAGCAATCCTGCGCCCCAGCCGCCGCATGGATTGCTTCCGCATCGTTTCTCGTGAACGCGCGTCACAAAAAGCGCGCGCGTGCTTCGGCGCGATCTTCGATCCCTCGCGACGTCGCCGCCTATGGCGGCTAACATCGGCCGGCATTGTTCGCCGCAGGCCGCCGACCGCATTGAGAGGGATCAATTCCGCCGCAGGCGGCTCGCGCCGCCCCGCCTTCCGAGCCGCCGCCGCGGGCGCGACAATAAGGCGGGCGCCCTCGCGACGGCGCCCTCTATGGCCGTTCTTCAGAACGGATAGCGCTGCGGACCTTCGATGGTGATCCAGCGCAGCTCGGTGAATTCTGCGATCACCGCCTTGCCGCCGAACCGGCCGTAGCCCGACGCTTTGACGCCGCCGAACGGCGACTGGCCTTCGTCGTGCACGGTCGGGCCGTTGATGTGGCAAATGCCGGTTTCGAGCCGTTTGGCGACCGCGAGCGCGCGCTGGACGTCGCGACTGAACACCGCCGACGACAGACCGTATTCGGTGTCGTTGGCGACCCGGATCGCCTCTTCCTGGTCCTTGACGCGGATCACCGGTTTGACCGGCCCGAACGATTCTTCGCCGTACATGCGCATGCCAGGCTTCACGTGGTCGACGACGGTCGCCTCGACGATCGCGCCGGTGCGTTTGCCGCCGGCGACGACCTTGGCGCCCTTGGCGACCGCGTCGGCCATCAGCCCGTCCATGCGCTCGGCTGCTTCGAGGCTGACGAGCGCGCCGAGCACAACATGACCGCGCGGATCGCCGGCCGGCAGCGCCGCGGCGCGCTTGGCGAGCTTAGCGACGAAGGCGTCGGCGACCTTTTCGTCGACGATCAGCCGCTCGGTCGACATGCAGATCTGGCCCTGGTTGGCGAAGGCGCCGAAGATTGCCGCGTCGACTGCGGCGTCGAGGTCGGCGTCGTCGAGCACGATCAGCGGCGCCTTGCCGCCGAGTTCGAGCAGCACCGGCTTGAGGTGCTCGGCGGCCTGCTTGGCGATGATCTTTCCGACCCGCGACGAGCCGGTGAAGTTGATCCGCTTGACCGCCGGATGGGCGATCAGCGCCGCGACCACCTTCGGAGCGTCCTCCGGCGCATTGGCGATGACGTTGACCACCCCCTTTGGGAAGCCGGCGTCGTTCAGCGTTTGCACGATCAGGCGATGCGTCGCCGGGCAGACCTCAGATGAGCGCAGGATCACCGTATTGCCGCAGGCGAGCGGTACGGCGATTGCGCGCACGCCGAGGATCACCGGCGCATTCCACGGCGCCATGCCGAGCACGACGCCGACCGGTTGGCGCATTCCCATCGACAACACGCCCGGCTTGTCGGCTGGGATGACCTCGCCGGTGATCTGCGTCGTCAGCGCCGCGGCCTCGCGCAACAACGTCGCTGCGAAAAAGCAGTTGAAGCCGCCCCAAGGACCGGTCGCGCCGATCTCGTCGGTCATCAGCTGGGAGAATTCAGCGGTGCGGCTCTCCAGCAGATCGGCCGCCTTGTTGAGGAGCGCCCGCCGCTGGCTCGGGCCTGTCTCCGACCAGCTCGGGAAGGCGCGCGCGGCCGCCTCGACGACCTTGTCGACGTCGGCCGCGCTGGCCGCCGCCGCTTCGCTGGCGACCTCGCCGGTCACTGGATCGTGCCGCTTGTAGGTTGCCCCGTTCGCCGCGCCGACCGACGCGCCGTCAATGATGAAATCCACCTTCATGTCGTGTTCTCCCGTCGAAGATTGCGCGCTTACGCGCGCCCACAAATTTCAAGCGCCGCAAAAGCCGAGAACGCTCGCGTTGATCGAAGCCTCGAGCCCGCCGTCGACCGGCAGATTGGCGCCGTTGATCCAGCGCCCGCCATCCGAACACAGAAACAACGCCGCAGGAGCGACGTCGGCGGGCGCGCCGGCGCGGCCGACCCGCGCGATGTCCTCGTCGACGCGCGGATCGCCGAACACCTGGCGGAATTCCTTGAGGATCGGCGTCGTCACCGGCCCCGGGCTGACCGCGTTGACCCGCACGCCGCGGTCGCGGAACAAAGACTGGAGGGCGGCGCGCATCGTCCAGAGCAGCAGCAGCTCCTTCGACAGTGGATAGCCTTCGCCGTCGGGCACGGCGAAGCGCTCGAGCAACGCGGCGATGTCAGGGAAGCCGGGCGCGTCGACGAAGGCCTTGGCGCGTTCGAGATTGGCGCGCCAGCCGTAGCCGGCGATCGAGGCGACGTTGACCACCGCGCCGCCCTCGCGCAGCTTCGGCGCCAAAGCCTCGCTGAGGGCGCGCAGGCCGTAGAAATTGACCGCCAACGTCCGGGCGGCTCCCGACAGGCCGGAAACGCCGGCGACATTGCACAGCGCGTCGAACCGGCTCGGCAGCGCGCGCGCAAGATCGGCGATCGACGCCGCCGACGAAATGTCGGTCTTGACGAAGGCGCCGAGCGGCGCGACTGGCGCATTGACGTCGACGCCGATCACGTCGGCGCCGAGCGCGACCGCGAGCTCGCCAACGCGGGCGCCAATGCCCGAAGAAATTCCAGTGACGACGATCGTCTTGCCGAACAGCATTCCCGTCCTCCCATCTGCGCGCGGTCTCTTTCGCCGCGCGTCACGTGTCTCACGCCGCATTCTTTTCCGACGGCGGCGTCTCGGCGGCGCCGTGCGCGCCCAGGAATCGGACGCGATAGCCGACCGGCAATAGCCGCAACGCGGTCTTGTCCTCGACCCAACCCCAGAGCCCACGCGGCAGGGCGAGCGCGAAGACCAGCGCCGCCGCGCCGAGACCGACGAGATACCAAACGCCCGTGGCGCCGAACCACGCCTCGATGGCGAAGAACACCACCGCGCCAAGGATCGCGCCTTCGAACGTGCCGAGGCCGCCGACCAGCGCCATGAAGATCATGTAGGCGGTCCATTGCGGGCTGAAATAGGTCTTCGGCTGGAAGGTGACGGCCGTCGCCACCCATAGCGCGCCGGCGAGCGCGGCGCCGAAGGCGGCGAGGACGAAGACGGTCCGTTTGGCGCGCGTCACGCGCACGCCGATCGATTCGGCGGCCTGCTCATTGTCGCGGATCGCCTGGATCGCGGCGCCGATCGGCCCGCGCAGCAGGAAGAAGACGACCGCCAGCAGGCCGGCCATGGCGGCGAAGGCGCACCAATAGGTCAGCGCGCGTCTGAACTCGGTCGGGTAGGCGTTGAGCGCGATCAGCGAAGTGCCGGTCTCGCCGTTGATCAGCGTGTCGAGATTGACGAGCAGATGGGCGAGCTCGGAGACGACCCACATGCCGATGGCGAATTCGCCGCCCTTGAGGCGCAGCATCAGCGCCGACAGCGGTAACGACAACGCGCCGACGATGATCGCGGCGAGGAACAGCGACGGGTAGACGCTGACCCCGGAATCGGCGAGCCGCACGGCGAAATAGGCGCCGAGACCGAAGAACGCCTGCTGCCCGATCGACACCAGTCCGCAATAGCCGACCAGCGCGTTCCACATCACCGCGAGGATCACATAAATGAACAACGTCGTCAGCCGGTCGACGCCGTTGGCGCTGAGCCACATCGGCCCGAACGCCAGCAGAACGGCGGCGAGCGCCGCGACCGCGAGCGCGACGCGCGATTCGCGCGTCCAGCGTTCGACGACGATCGTTGCGCGCGCGCTCACGCCGCTCTCCCGACGAAGCGGCGCAGGCGCAGGCCGAAGTCGCCGAAATAGAGGCGCAGGAACAGCGCGACGAGAAAGATTCCATGGCCAGCGAGAAAGAAGCCCTGCGGGCTCACTGACGCGCCGAGGCTCTGGGCGACGCCGAGCACGATCCCGCCAAGCAGCGTGCCCCACAACGAGCCGGCCCCGCCGATGACCGCGGCCTCGAAGGCGAAGATCAGCTGCAACGCGCCGGCGTAGGGATCGAAGGTCGCGCGCATCGCCAGGAAGGCGCCGGAAATCGCCACCGTCGCCATCGCGATCGCCGCCGCCAGCGCGTTGACCCGGCGCGCGTTGACGCCGACCAGGCCGACGGTGTCGGAATCCTCGGCGGTGGCGCGGATCATGCGGCCGAGTTGGGTGTGGTTGAGGAAGAACTGGATGCCGCCGAGCAGCGCGATCGCCGTCGCCATCGTCAGCGCCGCGAGCTTGCCGATGGCGATGTCGTCGGTGATCGACCAACTGTCGTAGGAGAGGTCGCCGACATAGGGCGCGAGCGAGCGGGTGTCGGCGCCGAACTGCTGGAACAGCAGGTTGTCGATGACGATCGACAGGCCGAAGGTCGACAGCACCGGCACCAGCAGGCCGCCGCGCGCGCTGCGTTCGAGCACGGCGCGCTGAAGTCCGGCGCCGATCAGCGCCATCGCCGGAACAACGGCGACGAGACCGAGGAAGGGCGAGACGTCGTAGCGGTCGGCGAGCACGAACAGCGCGTAAGCGGCGAGAATCGCCAGGCTGCCGTGCGCCAGATTGATGATCCGCATGACGCTGAACATGAACGATAGGCCGCAGGCGATCAGCGCGTAATAGCCGCCGAGCAGCACGCCCTGGACGATCTGGTTGATGAAGATCACGCTGGCGCTCCGCGTTCGGCGCCGCGCCGCAGGCCGAAATAGGCGTGCGTCACCTCTTCATGCGTCAGCTCGGCGGTCGCGCCCTCGATGGCGATCGCGCCTTCGAGCATGCAGATCGCGCGGCTCGCAGTCGCCAGCGCCCGCTTGAGATCCTGCTCGACCAGGACGATCGCGACGCCCGAACCTTTCAACGCCTCGAGTTGTTCGTAGACGCGGCCGACGACCAGCGGCGACAGACCGAGCGAGACTTCGTCGAGCAGGATGATCTCCGGGTTGGTCATCAGCGCGCGGCCGATCGCCGTCGCCTGCTGCTCGCCGCCCGACAGAGTCCCGGCGAGGCTGCGCCGTCGCGCCTTCAAGTTTGGAAAAGCCTCCAGCACCGCTTCCAGCGTCCAGCGGCCGACGCGGCCGGCTGACCGGGCGAGCATCAGGTTCTCTTCCACCGTCAAGCTGGCGAACAGGCGGCGGCCTTCCGGCACCAGCGCGATGCCCATTCGCGCGCGCGCGTGGGCGCTGCGCGGCGAGACGTCGGCGTCGTTGAAGACGACGCGTCCGCCGGCGAGCGGATGCTGACCGGCGATGGCGCGCAGCAGCGTCGTCTTGCCGGCGCCGTTGGCGCCGACGAGGGCGATCGTCTCGCCCTCGTCGATGGCGAAGCTGACGCCGCGCACTGCGGTCAGCAGGCCGTGGCGCGCTTCGAGGCTTTCGACCGAGAGCAGCGTCATCCCGCCCCTCCGCCGAGATAGGCTTCGATCACCGTCGGGTCCTTCATCACCTTGTCCGCCGCGCCGTCGGCGATGACGCGGCCCGCGTCCATGCAGACAAGCCGCTCGGCGACGCGCAGCAGGATATGGACGATATGCTCGATCCAAACGATAGCGAGGCCGCGCCGCTTGAGTTCGAGGATGACGTCGACGAGTTCGCTCGCCTCGGCATCGGTCAGGCCGCCGCCGATCTCGTCGAGCAGCAGCGCCGAAGGGCCGGTGGCGAGCGCGCGGGCGAGTTCGAGGCGCTTGCGGTCGATGAGCCCGAGCGTCTCGGCGCGGCGGTTGGCGACGCCGGTCATGCCGGTCGTCGTCAGCGATTCGGCGGCGCGCGCGTAAGCGGCGTCGCGGTTGAGGCCGCCGCCGTGACGGGCGGCGGTGAAGACGTTCTCGAACACCGTCATGCCGGAGAATGGCCTCGGAATCTGGTGGGTGCGGGAGAGGCCGCGGCGACAGCGCTCGGCGGTCGGCAGCGCGGTGACGTCTTGGCCGCGCAACCTGACCGTTCCGGCGGTCGGCGCATGCGCGCCGACCAAGACGCTGAGCAGCGTCGTCTTGCCGGCCCCGTTGGGGCCGACAACGCCGACCGCTTCGTTGGCGCGGACCGAGAAATCGACGCCGTCGAGCACCACCAGCGCGTTGAAGCGCTTGTGGAGCCCTTTGGCTTCGAGCAGCGTTTCGCCGACCTCGAGCGTCACGTTCGATCCGCGCCCTTCGTTCAGCTGTTGTAAGGCAGCAGTTTCGCTGCGATCGGCACGTTGGGGTCGGTCACGTGCTCGGTGACGACGTAGTCGAGCTTGAACTTGCTCCCTGCCGCCGCCTTCACCCATTGCGTGCCGATGATTGGGCCGGAGGCGACGTTCGGAACGGGACCGCTGGTGAAGTCGACCTTGCCGGCGATGGTCGTCGTGTTGAGCGTCGCGATCGCCTTGGCGACGGCCTCCTTGCTGGTCGGGTCGCCCGCCGCCTTCAGCGCGGCGAAGCCGGCGTCGAACACCGACAGCGAGGCGCCGAGCTGCTGCGTCCACTGCTTGCCGGCCGCCTTCTCGTAGCCGTCGGCGAGGTCCGCGCCGCTGACGCCGGTGAGCGACGACTTATAGGGGAACGCCTTGTGCCAGTAGGCGGCGCTGGAGATGTTGTAGCCGAGATTGCCGAGCGCCTCGACGCCGTCGGGGAACAGGCCGGTCTTGGCGACCTGAACGATCTTGACCATCTTGGTGTAGCCCTGCTGCGCCGCCTGGCGCCAGAAGGCGGCGAAGTCCGGCGGGATGGGGAAGGAGTTGAAGATTTCGCACTTCTCCTTCTTGAACAGGGCGATCTGCGCCGAATAGTCGGTGGTGCCGTCCTCGTAAGGGCCAGCGTCGACGATGGTGAAGCCGTCCTTGGCGAGCGCCGGCGCGAGATGCTGGCGGATCGCATTGCCGTCGGCGTCGTTGGGATAGAGCACGCCGACCTTCTTGTTGGTCGGGATCAAGCTCCACTGCGAGACATAGGTCTTGTGGAACTCCTCGACGCCGAAGCCGAAGTGGTAGGTCCATTTGAACGGCGAGGGCGCGCCGGGCTTGGCGCCGCGGCCGAAGTAGAAGGCTTCCCAAGGCACGACCGTCGACAGACAAGGCACGCCTGCGGCCTCGCAGGCGTCGGCGACAGGGTTGACCACTTCCGGGGTCGAAACGGCGAGCATGAGGTCGATCTTGTCGGAGTTGATCAGGCCCTTGGCGAGCTGGCCGGCGCGCGACGGGTCGGACTGAGTGTCTTGATCGAGAATCTTCACATCGAACGTCTTGTCGCCGACAGCGAAGCCGGACGCGAGCGACTTGCGCACGACATCGAGCACGTAGCCGTCAGTCTGGCCGAAACCGCCGAGCGCGCCGGTGCGCGGGCTGATGAAGCCGACTTTCAGCGTGTTGTCGGCGCCGGCGGCGAAGACGCGCCGGCCGCCCGCCAGCGCGAGGCCGGTCGCGCCCGCGCCGGCAAGCAGCGCGCGACGCGATAGGCCCGCGCCCGAAACAAAATTCGCCCGATTGGTTGTGGTCATCGCTTCCTCCCTGTGTCGCCGCGCCGCTTGCAACGGCCGGCGTTGTCGCGCTTTCGCGCCGTTGATGGCATTTAATTATAGTCTATAACAAAGCCGCGCAATTCTCCTTAGGGCTCATCAGATCGGATAGCGGCCCGGGGCGCTTCCGATGGTGATCCACCGTAGCTCGGTGAACTCGTGAATGGCGGCGGCGCCGCCGAAGCGGCCGTAGCCGGAGGCCTTGACGCCGCCGAACGGCATCTGCGCCTCGTCATGCACGGTCGGCCCGTTGACATGGCAGATGCCGGTCTCCAGCCGCCGCGCGACCGACAGCGCGCGACCGATTTCGCGGCCGAACACCGCCGCGGCGAGACCATACTCGCTGTCGTTGGCGACTCGCACCGCCTCCTCGACGCCGCCAACGCGGATAATCGCCGCCACCGGGCCAAAAGATTCCTCAGCGTAAATGCGCATCGCCGGCGTAACGGCGTCGAGCACGGTGGCGTCCATCAGCACGCCATTGGCCGCGCCGCCGGCGATCAGCCGCGCTCCCTTGGCGACGGCGTCGCGCACCAGGCCGAGCACGCGCTCGACCGCGTCGAAGCCGACCAGCGCGCCGAGCGGCGTGCGGCCCTTGCGCGGATCGCCGGCGATGAGCGTCGCCGCCTTGACGGCGAGCTTGGCGGCGAAGGCGTCGGCGACGGATTCGTCGACGATCAACCGCTCGGTCGACATGCAGATCTGGCCTTGGTTCATGAAGGCTCCGAACGCCGCGGCGGCGACCGCTTCGTCGAGGTCGGCGTCGTCGAGCACGATCAGCGGCGCTTTGCCGCCGAGCTCCAGCAGCGCCGGCTTGAGATGGCGCGCCGCCAGCTCGGCGACCTGCCGCCCGACGCGGGTCGAGCCGGTGAAATTGACCCGCCGCACCGTCGGGTGGGCGATCAGAGCCTCGACGATGCGCGAGGCGTCGGCCGGCGCGTTGCTGACGACATTGACCACGCCTTCGCCGAGCCCCGCGTCCCGGCAGGCTTCGCCGATCAAGCGATGCACATGCGGACAAATCTCCGAGCCCTTGAGCACGATCGTGTTGCCGCAGGCGAGTGGCGCGGCGATCGCCCTGACGCCGAGAACCACCGGCGCGTTCCACGGCGCGACGCCGAGCACGACGCCGACCGGCTGGCGCAGCGCGAACGCGGTGACGCCGGGACGGTCAGAGGCGATGATCTCGCCTGTGACCTGGGTGGTCAGCGCCGCGGCCTCGCGCATCATCGCCGCCGCCAGCGCAACGTTGAAGTGGCCCCAGGCTTCGGTCGCCCCGGTCTCCTCGGCCATCGCCGCGACGAACTCGGGGCCGCGCCGCTCGAGCGCGTCGGCGGCGGCGGCGAGACGTCTGCGCCGTTCGCTCGGGCCGAGGGCGGACCAGACGGGGAAGGCGGCGGCGGCCGCGGCGGCGGCCGCCTGAGCGTCGGCCACGCTGGCCGCGGCGGCGCGGGTCGCGACATTGCCGGTGATTGGGTTGAGACGTTCGAAAACGACGCCGTCGGCGGCGGGTAGGTCGCGATCGCTGACCAGCAACGCTACGTCGCTCAAAGGTCGTCTCTCCCTGGGGTCGACGCCTCGAAGGCGTTCGCCCGCTCGCATCCTTGGTCATCGCCGCGCTTCAGCGACTTGACGGGCCGAGTAAGCCGCGCCCTCATTCCTGTCACAATGGACGTTTCTCGGTTTGTATTGTACTTTTGTTGGGTCAGGGAGAAAGGTTCGTGTCCCAGCCCGCGCCCCGCCGACCGCGTCCCGAGGCCAATCCCCATCGCGCCGCCCTGGTTGCGACGCGGCTTGAAGCGGCGCTCGCCGAACGCGTCTGGTCGGCCGCCAGTCTCGACGGCGCGCCGTGCTTCCGCGTTTTCTTCGTCCGGCGCGGTCGCGCCGTGTTCCAACCGCGCGACGGCGCGGCGCTCCAACTCGTCGCGCCGCAGATCCTGTGGCTGCCCTTCGCCGCACATGGCGAATTTCGCCTCGCCGCCGGCGGCGACGGCGCCGTCTTGCTCGCCAACGAGGACATCGTGTGGCGAACGATCGGGGAGAATCCGCTCGCCGCGCAATTGCGGCCGCTGCTCGATCGCATCCTCGTCGCCGCCGCCGGCCTCGCCGAGATCGATACGCTGTTTGCGGCGCTGTCGCGCGAATCACGCGAGCCCGGTCCGGGCGCGCCGGTGATGGCGGGGCTCTATCTCGGTCTGCTGCTGATGCATCTGTGGCGCGAGGGCGGGCTCGCGCGCGCCTCCGACGCGCTTGCCGCCGGGGCGCCGACCGCGCAACGGTTTCGCCAACTGATCGAGCTGCACTATCGCGACAATCTCGGCGTCGACGATTATGCGCGCATGCTCGGCGTCGCGCGCGCCCATTTGCATGAGTCTTGCGCCCGCGCGTTCGGTCGTCCGCCGCAGCGCCTCGTCCACGAGCGCTTGATCGCCGAAGCGCGCGTGCGCCTGCGCGACACCGGGCAAACGGCGGAGCAGATCGCCTACGGTCTTGGCTTTCGCGATGCCGCCTATTTCAGCCGATTCTTCGTGCGCCGCGTCGGCATGTCGCCTGGCGCCTATCGCAAGGCGTCGCGCATCGCGCCGCCGCAGGCGCCGACGTCGTTCGCCGCCTGGCCGTGAGCGTCAGCGCGAGGCGGCGCAGCCGCGTCATTTGCGCGCGCTGAATTGCGCCGCGCGCGTTTTTTCGAAAAAGCGTTTGACACGTCGCGACGGCTTCCCTATATCGCCGCACGCCGACGGCGCATCCGCGTTCGAGCGGATGTGAGGCCCCGCGGTTTTCGGGCGAACTGTTCAAGCTCTCTTCCCTGCCGAGAGGTGGGAGCGGAGCGGTTCGCACGTCTTCCGAGGGCGAGTCGGACGAGATTGAGCACGATGGCGATTCGTCGCGGCGCATGCGTCGCGAGGGCGTCGTCGGGTTCCGGGGCTTCGGCCTCGACCGCTATTTGACAATTACATCGGAAGGAAGAGAGACGTGGGCGGCGGGGTCCTTGCGGGGCTTTTTTGGCTAGGTTGGTTTGGCGTGAGCTGGGCTGGTTTGGCTGAAGGGGTCCGAAGAGACTA
>Ga0181520_10004112_pt1 | contig 24743 bp, 29 predicted proteins | sample PEATcosm2014_Bin_29_FD_132451 | JGI IMG/M metagenome (GOLD analysis project Ga0181520, IMG submission 132451) | Peatland microbial communities from MTU Mesocosm Facility, Houghton, MI, USA - PEATcosm2014_Bin02_30_metaG | ecosystem: Environmental > Terrestrial > Soil > Wetlands > Peat | place...
GCGGCGGAGGCCATAGAGGCCAGCCCCAGAAGCGCCGACAGGAGGAACAGGGTGACTCTCTTCATGGCTTTCACCTACCCTTCCAATAGCCGTTGAGTTTTTGGAACTTCCAAGCTATAACGGCGTATGGCTTGGAAGCGTTTGAAACTCGTTGCGTTGGTGCTGGTCCTCGCCGCCCTGGCGACCTTCAATCCGGCCATGAAGTCAAGCCTTCAGAAGGCGACGATCTTTGTCTGGACCCTTTTTGTATTCTACTCGATCCATCTTTTGAAACAAGTACTTCAATGGGTCGAGTCCCGCCTATCTAGCCACTAAAGCCCTGATCAAAGCCGGGAGCGGAGTCGTCACACCGTGGCCCATGCTCCGCGCCATCTCTGCGGCCTTGGGCAGAGCCACGTTCGCGGCATTGGCCCCTGCTGTCGCCGCTCTTGTCATCATGGACGGCTTTGCTGGGGAGATGTCCGCTGGCTCGAAGGCGGCCCGAGCTGTTGCAAGATCCTGCGCGGCGGCTCTGCCGCGAGCGATTGCCTCTCCCGCCGCCCCTAGCCCGACCCCAGCGATTCCACCGATAGGGCCACCCATCAGCGTCCCCAGGATCGCGCTCGTCCCGATGGCTCCCCCATGCGTGGCCGCAGCCTTCGCCCCGGATTTGATCGCCTCCACCGCTCCCGTCTGGCTCCCGTTTCTCGCTTGGGTTCCCAGCACCTTAAGGGGAGCCTCTGACCTGGCCGCGCGCTCAAGCGCTTGGTCCATTTCTGAAATGGTCTCCGGCGAGTAGACCGCCTGCTTCCACTCCGGAGACATCTTGGCCCATGCGCGTCCTATCGTCGCGATAGGGTTGGGAGACTTCTCCCCGAGGTCAGACAGCCAGTCCTTGCCCATTTGCTCGACCAGGGCCGGGTCCTGCCCGTTGCTTTGGAGGAAGTCCTTGTAGGCCGTGACCTTATTCGCCCCGGCATTGGCGAAGTGCTTTTGAAAGACCTCCTCTGGGCTGGTCATCTTCTGGGAGTACATCTCCTCCCCTGTCAGCCGCGTTGTCGGTGCCGACAGCTTGCCCTCGAACTGCTTGACGAGATCCGCGCTCTTCGCCCAATTGGCCCGCTGCTGCGCCCAGGCGTCATAGGCGGGAGCCCCGGCCACGCCCATCGCTGCGTCGCGCTTCTTGATGATGTCCCCGGCCAGGTCCACGGCCTTCCCCTGAACGTCGCGGAGGAAACCGCTCGAGCTGGCGCCACCTTGGCCTGGCTGGAAAAGTTTCTCCGTCTTCGCGAAGCTTGAGGCCAAATCCGCGAGCTGCGTCGGGCTTGCCGCCTTCTGAGAGGCCAGGTCGCCGAACTTGAGCGCTGCTGCGACATCGTCCTGGTTGTCACCCGCTTTGACATCGTAAGGGGTAAGCCCTCCGCCACCCGGTGTAAGCGCCTTGATCTTGGCTTGGGTGAGGCTAAGACCGTCGAGCTTCTTTGCCACGTCCGCGTCGACGCTCTGGGAGAACGCCTGCCCCGCGTGGGTGAACTCGCCGATGTCCGTCATCGCCGGGCCGCGTGGGCTGTCCGCGAGCGCGAGCATGTCCTTGTAGGATTTCGACCTGGCGTTGATTGCGTTCTGGTGTGCTTTTTGAAGATCTTCCCCGAGCTGCTGCGTGGACTTGTCTCCCACGTCGAGCGGCTTGGACACGTCGGCCTTCTGGGCCGCGTCGAGCTTGGCACGGTAGGCCTCAGCCTCGGCCGCTGTCGCTGGATTGACCATCGCTGCCTTCAGCGAGGTGTCTCCTGGGTTCATGTGGGCGCTGGTGACAGGGTAGCCGTGGTCCTGAAGGTCCTTCGCCGCGATCTGAGCCGGGGTGAGCGTCGGCTCCGCTGGCACGGGCACCTTGGGGACGTTGATCGACTCTTCTGCTCCGACAGGAGCGTGCTCTCCGAGGGCCGCCTTCCCTGCGAAGTACGCTGGAAGGGCCTCGACCGCCGTGTCAGCCGCCGCCCCGGGCAATTGTTTCGCCAGGTTCGCAAGCATCGCCAAGTCGATGCCCTGGCCTTTACTTACGAATGGCTTGTCGGCTCCCGTAAGCTGGTCGGCCTTGTTCTCGACCGCATTTCCAACGGCGTGGGCTCCCTGGGGCACTCCAGCGGCGTTTAGCGCTGCGCTGAGGCCCGCGAACTTAGCGAGTGGAACGATTCCGCCCGAGGCTACAGCCGCAGCGGCACCGCCGATGTCCCCGGCGATCTGCCCAGCTCCCTCAGCACCCGAGGCGTAGGCTGGTTTGCCTTCCGCCAGATTGATCCCTGCCTTCAAGCCTGGCGTTCCCGATACAAGCCCCTCTCCCGCCCTCTTTGCGACCTCTCCCGGAGAGAAAAAGCTTGGATCCTGTGCGCTTTCCTGGTCTGTTCCACGTGGAACACTTGCTGGAGCAGCCTGGGAGGCGAAGTGCTGGGCCACGTCGTCCAGCTTGTAACCTGCCTTCTGTGCCTCGGCAAAGCGCGGGTCGGTCGACGCGAGATGGGAGAAGATCTCGTCGTCGTTGTAGCCCTCTTTGCGGGCCTCAGCGAGTGCGTCCGGGCTGAAGTTCATTGCTTGGGTGCTTCTCCAAAGATGTCACCGAGGGACTTCCTGGCCGCCGCGCCTGCGGCCGCTCCGGTGGATCCAGGGTTAACGGCCGGGGCGAGTCCGTTGGCCTGAGCCGCCGCGCCTGCGTTTGCTGGTGCCGCTGCTCCGTTCGCTGCGGCAGCTCCAGCGGCTCCCGGCGTGAGGTTGATCGAGGCCTGCGGTGCCGCCTTTCCGGCAGGAGCAGCCGGAGCAGTCGAAGCTGTGTTGACGCTGGCGGCCGTGGCCTCTCCCGGATTCAACGCCGTCAGGCCGTGGTACTTCGCCATGACCTGATCCATCGCCGGGGTTCCCTGCGCCTGCGAGATTTCGTCAAGCATATTCGCCATGGGCTGGGTCAGTTTTCCCTGCGCCTGGAGTCGGTCCTTCGCATCGCGGTAGATCTGGGCGAACTTCTGGTCCGCTACAGGATCCGGAGTGCCCGGCTCGACGACCGAGTTCTTGCGGATCGCCGCGCGGACCGACTCGGCAGCGCGTGGGTTGCCTGTGACGAGCGGGACGAGCTGATCGGTCAGCAGTTCGTTGCGCTGGGCATAATCAGAGACCGCAGGATCCAGACGGCCCATTACCGGACCAGAGACGGTGCCCGGAAGGATCCCGTTGAGGAAGTTCATTCCTCCAGATCCAAGGTTTGACAATTTATTTTCGTGGTAGGCGCGCGCCGTCTCGTTGAGTTGCTGGGCCATCGAGTAGATCTGACTCATCGTCTTCCGCTCGTTCGTGTCGAGGCCGCCAAACATATCAACCGCTCCGGCTGAGGCCCCGGCTCCTGCGCCGCCCGCAGCTCCTCCGACTCCAGCGGCTCCGCCTCCCTGCCCGGCCAGGGTAATATTCGTGTTGGCACCTGGATGCGTCTTGGCCGCAGCGAGGGCCGCCGCCGCCTTCTCCTGCTCGATCTGGAGCGCCGTCTTGTTCTTTCCCCCGGCGATATTCTGCGCGGAGCCCAAGGCCTGGAGCTTCTCGATCATCGGAGCGAGGTATGTAGTCGGGACGACCGTGTCTGGATTCGCTCCAACTGGCAGCTTGTACCCTGCCGCCGCAGCGAGCTCGCCGATAGTCATCGTCGTCTTCTGCCCCGCCATAGCCTGCTCTTCGGCAGCGCGGGCCTTCAGGAGCTGGTTGAATGGGCTGTTCGGATCGGCCAGCTTCTCCGCCTGCGCCTTTTCGAGGGCAACGCGCTCCTGTTCCTGGCGCATCTGAAAAAGGTTCCGGAGGGCGCTCGCCGTGCCGCCCAGGAATCCTCCTCCGGTATTTTCTCCATAGTCCACGGTGCCTCCGTCTTCCTAGAAGAGTCCGGCGAGCATTGCCGCGCCGCCAAGCGTCGTCAGTCCGGACCCGGCGCCGGAGAGGAGCTGCTGCCTGAGCTCCTGGTTCCCGAGGTTGTTCTGCGAGCTCGTCGCATACTGCTGCTGAGCCGCCTGGTTGAGCGAGTTGAGCAGACCCTCCTGCTCCTGGAACTGCTGGCTCTGGAGCCCGGAGAGTCCCTGCGCCTCGCCTTGGGCCGTCTGGCCCGCGATATTGCCGAGCGCGTTGGTCGATTCACTGCCCCCGGCCACGCCTGCGCGCTGAAGGGCTCCGAGTGCGGCGTTGTCGGCGCGGCCCTGCCCAGCCCCGGCTGCCGTCTGCACGGCTTGAACCTGCTGCGCCATTCCTGGAGTCGCGACCTGCGATGGATCCGTCAGGATCGTGGGGGTCGCTGGATTCTCTGTCGCCGATGGTCCCCACGGCATCCCGGCCCCTGTCGTCAATGAAGATCCGCTCATGACTTCCTCCTAGAATCCATTCGCGTTAGCGTTCGCGCCCGCGCGCTGCTGCATCGCCGCCCTGAGGACATCCTCAAGGCTATTCGCTTGGCTGAATCCAGCCTGGTTCGCCTGCTGCGCCGTACCGAGGCGCGCCTGTTGCGCCGCCTGTCCTGCCGCAGCCTGCGCCGCCGAGTTGTTATTCATCGCCGCCGAGTTCTGGTTCGATATCTTGTCCAGATTGGCGTTCGTGCGGTTCTTTGACTGGTCCAGCGCCCCGGCGATAGCGAGCGGAGGAGCCAACGCATCTTCTCCGACTTGGAGGCCGACCTTGCCGATCTGGCTGAGCCCTCCGCCGATCTGCTTCCCAGCCTCGGAGAAGTTGCCACCGTTTCCGAATCCTTGAGCGATTGCTCCAAGGGTGCCGTTGGCTGGGTTCCAGCCCATGCCCTTTGTGTTGTTCGCAAATTGGGAGGCTGCGCCCTCCGCGTTCGCTCCAAGTTCGTGCAGTCCAGCGGTTATGTTATTTCCAAGAGCCTCGCCGCCTTGGTTGATGTTGTGGTTCAGCGCCCCGATGCCGGACTTGAAGTTGTTTCCGAGCTGCTGGAATCCCTGCCCGAAACTGCTCTTGCCTCCGCCCATGACTCACCTCGTCCTGAGTGATACCGCGTATTCAAATCCGTCGCCGACCTTCTCTTTGGTAACGGGCTTTGAGTAGCGCTCTATGGCCTCGCGAAAGGGGTGGTCCTCCCTCATCGTGAAGCCGATCCATTCAAACCCGTTAGCTCTTCCCCACCGTTTAATCGACCAGAGCATCGGGAGACCTTTGCCCAGTAATCCCGAAAGCCAGATCGCTTTCTTTTCACCCCAGAGGCAGAGACTTGCGAAGTTTTCGCCATCCCCGATGAAGACATCCGCCTCCATGAATCCTTTTGTCTGCTCGGGTGGAAGCCTTTTCGAGACCGCTGCCTCGAAATCTTCCCTGCTCATTAGATTATACATGACCGAGCCCCCCTGTCACGTCAGCGGGATCTCCGCGACGGAGTATTCCGAGGTCTCCGAGCTTCCGTTCACGACCATCGACCCGGTCCCTACCGCGAGAAACTGGACGGTATGGGTTCCTACGGACAGGACCGCCGTATGGTCAAACGAGAGGCATCCCCGGATGTACCCGGTGCTTGCGTAGATCGACCTCTGGGCCACCATGACCCCGTCAAGGACTAGCTGAAGCCCTACCGACTGGCCTCCCCCTGTGTTTGTATAGACCGACCAGTTTGCCGAGATCCGAACAAGTCCACCGTTGGCCTGGAAGCTGAAAGACATTGTAGGATCTAGCAGCGTCGGGGTCGCCGAAACATTGTGGGTGACTGTTCCGCTCAAAACGACAGTCGGAATCGTTGCGTAGACCGCCGAGTCGGTTGCATTAGCGTTGACCGCCTGCTGAAGCTGTTGGAGCGCGGCCTGGTTCGCAAGGATCTGCTGGTCCGGGTCCTGAAAGAGAGTCGGAGGAGCGAGGGAGACGGTCTGGCTCATAACTGCGGCCCCTGATTCTCATAGTCAATCCGCAAAACACGGACTTGGACGGGCGTGTTGAGCTGATTGTTTTGTAGCACGATCTTGAAGTAGTGGGCGCGCAGGTTGATCGCGACCCACTGGCCCTGGGCAAACTGATTCTTGGTCATGTCCACGGGGAAGACATTGGCGACGTCGAAGTTGAAATCCTCATAGACCAGGATATTAAGTGTCCCTTGGTTCTGCTGGACTCCCGAGACCCAGATCCACTTGATGAACTTCCACGCGGCCGAGTCTCCCAGATTGAGCCAGGGGGTCGAGTAGTACATATTGATCGGCGGGTTCTCGTCCGTCCCGATAACGTCCAAAGTCCAGACTTGTCCAGCATAGTCTCCCCCGTAGAGCTGCGGCGGCGAGACGCTAGGGTCCTGAAAGAGAGCCGACTCCTTGATGCCCCCAGTGTGGTACAGGAAGTTTCTCCGGCTCCAGTCATAGACGAGAACCACGTCGCCAAGGACCGCGTCGGCCATCTGGAAATAGATCTGTTTTTTGGCCTGGAGAGAGAAGGCTTGGGACAGCCCAAGGGCCGATATATTCCACCCGTCCGACTCAAGGAACTGGTAGCGGATCTGGTCATTCTCCGGCAAAAGCTGGGCCGTGAGTCCGTTGATCGCGCAAAGTCCGCTTGAGCTCATGAAGTAGAGATAAACATCCCCGGCAGCGATTGAGCGCGGAGAGACTGCCCCGTAGTTGCTCTGAAGCTGCTGGACTTGGAACGGGGAAACCGAGGTGTTTCCGGTGAACGTGCAGACGTAGACCGAGTTGGTTTTGAAAATGTAAAGATTCCCCTGCCAGACGAAGAGTCCTGTGATGACCTGACCATCGTTTCCGTTGGGAACCTGGATGAAAGCCCCGTCAAGTCCTCCTTGGGTACCGAAAACTTGGGGGGCACCATAGGCTGAGATCCAGATTGCGCTCGGGTTCCACATGTCCCCGGCCAGGACGAGGAAGTCCTGCCATGCAACCGAGAACTGGTAGAAGGGAGCATCGACCTGGCTGGTGAAATAGCCCGGAGCGTCAACCCCGGTATCCGCGACGAGGGTGATAGCGCTTGAAACGGTCGGAGTGGTGTAGATCGTGAACCCAGTCGCCGAGTTCGGCATTGGGTTAAAGCCAAGGCTGGTATTGGTCGGCATCCCTTGGTTGTCGGGGATGCGGTAAAAGGTTTGGCTGAGTCCCCCGTTCGGATCTGAGGCCGAGAGCTGTGGGTTGAACGGCGCGGTCATGTACCAAGTCGTCGCGAGATTGTTGATGTCGGTCCCAAAGAGCGTCCCATCACCATAGGACATCTGAAGGTTTGAGAGCACGATGGAACCAGTTGAACCCACCGGGACATCAACCGAGAACTCGGAGGACCGCTGCCCACCGCTTGCAAGCGAAGTGACGGCCAGGAGGCGGATGCAGGTCACGCTTCCCGAAGTCGTGATCGTTCCGCTGCCTCCTGTCGCCACCGCAACCGTTCCTCCGTTCCAACAGACGCCGGAATAGTCGGAGCCTGGGTATTTGAGCGGGGTCCCGAGGGAGATTGCTAGGACGCAGTACCCGGCCGAGCCTTGCGGGGCTACCACCTGGAAGCTAGAAATTGTGTTCGGCTCCATGTAGCCGTAGCTGGTATTGAAAACCCAGATCTGCTTTCCGATGTAGAGCCCGGACGCTGGCTGGCCTGGAGCCATAGTCAGGAGCGTTCCCGAGACGTTGGCAATGTTCGCTGCGGAATAGTTCCCTTCTGTCCTTAACAGATATGGAGGGGACATCCTAGGCGCATGATAGCCAAAGTTTTGAGAGGCTCCGTCCCACCAGCGCGGAGAGACTGGGACCCCGTTGAGGTTGTAAACCGGGGACATGAAGAGCAGGTTCTTGATCGTTGAAAAATAGGAAAACAGCGCTGCCGTCCAAACGACGCTCAGATTCTCCGTCCAGATCGAGCCAAGGGTCCAGTAGACCGCAGAATTGCAGAGAGCGACCAGGATCTTGCTCAAGGACCCGAAGGCATTGGCAAAGACGTATCGGTAGAGCCCAAGAACAGGAGCATTGGAAAGTGGATTTCCTACCGGGGACTTTCCGTTCCTTTTCTCAAGGTATCCGCGCCAGAAGTCGACATCATGGACATCGGGGGAATAGAAGGGAGCACCCGCCGATGCGCCAAACTGAGCCCCAGGAGCCAAGTTTGCACCGACAAGCTGCTCGTCGGGATGGGTTGGGTCCCATCCGCGCGAGAAGTCCGTGACCGTCAGAGAGCCTGGAACCGGAGCTGGCATCAGCCGCCGTAAGAGAAGAGGACTCGGTTGATATCAAGGGACGCCGTGAACGAACGCTCCTCACGGATGTTGCGCCAATAGGCCAAGGCCTCGGCGAACTTGGCGTTCTTGACCCACATCTCGTCGTATCGGCGAGCGGCAAAGGTCGACGATCCCGCCGCGTCGTCGTAGGCCTCCCACTTTGGATCGCCCAGGAAGAGGTAGGCCTTCTTGATCGCCCTGTTAATGATCAGGTCCTGAAATTCAGGCGGGCAGATCAGGATGTCTCCCGCGTTGACGAGGTTCGTCGCCCGCTTCATGTAGGGGACGTGGACCGAGTATGATCCCGTCGCTGCCGGGGCATCCGCCGCAGGGAAAAGGTAGATTTGGACGTGGTTCGTGGCGTCGTAGGGTGCCTCGATATAGGCCCAGGGCTTCGCGTTGGCGTAGTTCGTGTACTGGCCTGGATAGTTGGTGATCCACTGGCTATATTCCGTGGCCCAGAGCCGCTGTTGGTAGAACGGGATCGTCACGTCGATGATCTCGTCGCAGTCGTCCGGCATGGCGTATGGAGTCTGCTGGCCCGCGACCGTGTTGAAATTAAAGGTATCGACGAAACGCCAGCGCCAGTCTCGCTCCCCGACGACCTCGTTGTAGGCGTCATTGATGAAGCCCGTGATCTGGGTGAGGCCAGGCGTCTGCACCCCATCCTGCGCCGTCAGCGGATAGGAAATCTTGAACAACAGAGAGGAGATCTGCTGCTGGATCTGGAGAAGGGTTTTCTGGTTCTGAAGGTTTGCCACGGGTTCCTCTAGGGCTCTCCGTAGGGGGTCCAGGTCGCGGTCGGGGTCGCGGTATGCGACCAGTTTGGCGTGGCCGTTGGGGTAAATGTGTGCGACCAGTTGGGGGTCGCGGTCGGCGTCCATGTTGGAGTCGGTGAAATAGAGAACGTGGGCGAGATTGAGAAGGTCGGCGAGATCGTCGTAGTTGGGACGAGCGTCGCCGTATAGGTCGTCGTGCAGTTTGGGGCACTGGGAAGCTCAGCCATGACAACCCCTATCCCAGGGTTGTGTTTTGTCGCCTTGTAGGTCACAGAAGAGGATATCCGCGAGCAACAGTAATCATCCTCAGAGGCAAAGGTCCCGTAGTTGTTGAAATAGTAGGAATTGGTGAATCCACCAGGCCAAGAGAGGAGCCCATAAAGTCCAGCGTATCCGGCCATGACGAGGCTTATGCTCGCCTGAGAGGTGAACGTGCAGGTCACGCTTTGGCTCTGCTGCCCTTCCTGCGGTGAAACGGCCCCGTTGACGTTGAGCTGGCCTACCACGTCATAGATGCCCTGGTACTCCGAGATCGCCACCGCATCGACGTTTATCATTCCCGTTGAAGGCTGGGTGATGACGAGGTTCTGCTGGCCCATTCTCCAATTGCTACCAAGGAAAACGTGCCAGAGTTCGCAGCCTTCGGTGTACATAAGCGAAGGGATCTGGATATCCGCCGTCAAAGTCAGCGACCCGAAGGTCATGGAGGTAATTGTGCTCGCGTTGTCCTGGTTGTTTGTCGCCACCAAGACCGTAAGCATATCCGCAAAGGCGCCTGAGTCCGGGGAATAAGGGATTGTGATGATCGGAGAGTTTGCCGCCGTTACCGTCATGCCCTCGTCCCAGGAAGGACCAAAGCCGCAGGGCGGAGGCGTCTGGGTCGGGGTTATGCTCGCAACCGGGGAGACAGTCATCGTCGGCGTAAATGTCGGGGTCGTCCCGCCGCTAAAATTCAGCGTCAGCATGACTGCTCCCGTGGCCGTAACGTACTGCGAGTAGGAACCAGAGTAGGTCCCCACGTTAGAATGAGCCCAGAGGTCACGGACGACCGCCGAACCGGATGGAAGCACTTGGTTCCCGCCAACGCTGACAGGCCAGGTTACGGTCATTGTCTGGCCCGAGTTGCTCCCGTTGAAAAGCATGACGGAATAAGTGCTTGCCGAAGTGTTGGTCATTGACTTAGCAAAGACCTCAACGTTGGTCGAAGGGTTGGAAACGAGTTCGGCACCCCACCCGTTATGATCAATGGCGATGACTTCAGCGTTCTCAAGGGTTGTAAGGGACTGGGCGCTTTGCGTGACGTTGTCCCAAAGGCCAAGATACATACCCTGCTCACAGACCGCTGAGAAATAGCCCTGGTCCTGCCAAGCGGTCATCCCATCGTTTCCGATAGGGCCATCCCAGATATCAAAGCCGTTGCCTGGGTTGTTGTAGCCCCAGAGCGGATAGTCAAGGTTCCACTGATTCAAGAAGTTTGACCAAGGCCCTCCACCTCCATAGATCGCCGTCCACCATCCGTTTGTTCCCACGGACCCGGACCAAGTATAGTTCGCTGGGCCTGTTCCAAACCCCCAGCTTTCAAAGGTCATGACCCGGCTGCTGGAGTTGTATTCAATCGCATTGTTGAAAACAATTGCCTCCGCCTCAACCGTGTTCGACATGGAGCATGTATCCATAGTGATGTCGTCGGTTCCGTCTGCCGCAAGGTCGTTTATGTCTGTCGTTTCGTAGCCGTAGCTGCCAGGGGAGGAAGTCCCACACTGGATGCTACCTCCGTCAAGATACATGCTCAATTTCAGGGGGATCGCCTCCGCGTGGCAGTAGGCGGCAACTGTGGCGATATTGAGCCCAGCGATAGCCACAAGATGCCCGTTGGATCTGGTGGCCTGAGCCCAGCCCGAGTCAATATGGAGGCTCGTGTATCCTGCCGCAGCAAGTCCCGTCGCCTCCATTGCATCCGCCAAGGCTTCACAGGCGACGGTGCTGTTGGTCAGCGAAGCAACCCCCATCCAAGGTGCATTTAGAGGGTGAAGGACCGGGCCGGGAGTAAACGAGGGCGTTGGGGAAACCGAGAAAGTCGGAGAAATCGTCGGGCTTATGGTTGGAGATCCCGAAGGACCCGAAAGCGTGTCGTTGGCCTTGAAGGTATAGACCCAGTAACCTCCTGTGTTTGAAATCGTGCAGGAGGTGCAGGACCATTCCGGGTCCGTGTTTGGGTTTGAGAGGATGACGATGCCCGAGCCGCCATTGCCTCCGGTGGTTCCTCCCCCGGTCGAAGATCCACCCGCGCCACCGCCGCCCGAGCCTGTGTTCGCCGTTGCAGCGGTTCCGTTGGAATTTCCTGTTCCGCCCGCACCGCCGCCGCCTGAGCCACCCGAGCCAGCCGTAGCGCCGCCCGCGCCGCCGCCGCCTGCATAGGTGTTTCCGGTTATCGGGTCCACCGCTCCAGAACCGCCGCTGCCTCCAACCCCTGACGTGGCATTTGCTCCCGTGGACCCAGCGCCGCCACCACCGCCGCCCGCATTAGGGGCGGTCCCCAAGCATCCGTTGCTATACCCATTACCTCCGGCATTAGCCAAAGCCCCGCTTGCGGAGCATCCTGAATAGTAATTGGTTGGGCATACGCTGTCATAGCCGCAACCACCACCGCCAGAGCCGCCGCTGGTACATCCTCCGCCAGTCCACCCGCCGCCTCCGCCCCCACCCTTTGCCACGGCCAAGGTTCCAATACTGGTTGTTCCGCCTGATCCGCCAGGACCAGTATAGGTAGCTGCCCCGGTTCCGCCTGATCCAATCGTAATTACAACGCTATTTCCAACGGCGACTGTTCCTGTGAGCATTTGCCCAGCACCGCCGCCTCCCTCTGTAGCATATACAGATCCTCCGCCACCACCACCACCGCCACCTCCAATCACGGTGTCATTAAAGTTCTCAGCGTGAGCCGAGCCTAATGCCATGATGAGGATAAGGCAAAATGCTTTCACGCTCTGCGCTCCGTCGAACAGGGCCTGCGATACGGGATTGCCACGTCATCACATGGATCAAAGTCCCAAAAAGCCCTAAGAGGTAAGCTCCAAGGAATCATAGGAAAATCATCAACAGGAACATATAAAGGAGTTGAAGTTGGTGTAGCGGTTGGAGTTGCAGTTGGAGTGAACGTTGGGGTGAATGTTGGAGTAGACGTAGGCGTCACCGTCGGCGTCCAGGTCGGCGTGGACGTCGGCGTGGTGCTGGGCGTGGCGGTCGGTGTCCACGTGGGCGTGCTCGCGACGACGCCCTGGATCTCGGACATGATCTCCGCGCCATAGACGCTTGCATTGAAATTGAAGTACCCGTTGTAGGTGCCGATCGAAAGATTCAACGTGTTGTAATCGCCGCCCGTCGGATTGATCACGCTCGACTGCTGCAGCTGCGTCATGAGCCCGCTATTGTAGCTGTTGATCACGGTGGGCGAATTGCCCCAGCTGATCGAGACGTCGATGATTGAATTTGCGACCGTGGTCGTGAGACTGACGGACATGAGCGCGGAATTGCCGGGAACCTCACCCTTGGCGTCGTCCTTGAAGGGCGTCGTCTGATTCACGCCCGAATACTCTTCGTAATCGATCGTCACGCCCTGATTGTTGGCCGTGGCCGCTGTCAAGGTCACGGTGAAGGTCGCGCCCGTGCTATTGGCCGGGTTCAGGAGATACCAAACTTCATCTCCGTAATATTGGTTCGTGCCGCTGGCTGGATAGCGGTCATACAGCGTCATCGCGCTCGTGCCCCATTCAGCTGTGGACACGTTGCCGCTCGGGGTGATCCAGTAGTGAGCGTGGAGGACGAGCATCTTGTTCGTCCCGGATCCGGACGTCGAGTAACTGGAGGTCGTGTAGTGACTCGCGCCCGTGGACGGACTCGCTGAGTACATGCCGCTATTGATGTAGACGGGGTTCGTCGCGTGAGCGGCGTTGACGAGCAGGAGCAAGGCCGCTAAGAGGGCGAAGGTGAAGCGCGGAAGGCGGGTCATGGGTTAATACGGCCAATTGGTAGGAAGGTAGTACCAGCAGGAGGTCGTGATTGCCGTGGGGGTCGTTCCACCTGCGGCGAAAGGAACGCCTATGCTCGGGGGAGTGTCGACGTAGAGGTAGCGGGCGATCTTGGGGATGGCGTAGCAGCCGATTTGGTTCGGTCCCCCTGGGATCGCGTAGGAGGTGAAGGTCCCCGCCGAAACGGTCGTCCCCGCCGTGTAGGAGGTCGAGTTGCTGGTCCACCAGACCCGAAGGTTCGCTCCTCCCGTTGAGGTGACGTTGAGGAAGAAGCACCCGACGAGGCCAAGGTCCACCGTCGCGGAGGCCGTCCCGGTCAGCGCCTTGTTGAGCAGATAGGTCGCTGTCCCGGTCGCCTGGTGGGCGCAATAGTCCGGGTTCAGCGTTCCGGTCGGCTGGTTATTGTACGGGCTCGCTGCGCTTGCGAACGAGCTGATGCCTAGTATCGCGCACAGGAACAGTGTGAATAGGAATAGGCGGCGGAGCATCTTTTTCCCCCTGGGAGGTGGGCCGCCCTCGCGCTGCATCAAGCGCTTGCGGCAGGATTTCCCGGAGTCGGTCCTTATTGATGAGCCGCTTCCGGACCAAAAGCTTAAAGACGGAGATATAGCCCCTGGCTACGCGCCCCGCCTTGTCAATGAAGTCGTACTTGGGAAAGGAACCGTGGAAAGGGGACGGGTAGCCGCAGACCTCGCAGAGTCCATACAGGCCCGAGTCTGGGTGATAGGAGCGCCGCTCGTAGATCATCGAGCTCCGCTTGCTCCTGCTCGGGAAGGTCCTGAGGTTGCCATTGAGCTTCCTCAGGGTCCTGTAGAACTCTTCAAAAGATATGCTGCTCACCCGTCCCCCTTTTCACGAGTTTTGGATCTTAGTCCACGCCCTTGTCTTCGCTCTCCGGAACCTCGCGATTCTGGTTGACGAAGCCGCCACGCGCCTTCAGGAGGTTCTCAGGACCGACGACCTCCTTGAACGCCTTGGTGTAGTTGCCTTCGCCCTTGTTCCGCAGGTCCGATCCAGCCGCAAAGATCTGGATGGAACGGCCCTGAGCATCGGCTTCGACGTTGATGTTCTCGCCGTCGCCAATTTCCGAAGCCTCCCGGAAGGGAGGCGCCATGCCCTTGTCCTTCATCATGACTCAGTCCTCCAGCGGCGAGAGAGCCGCGATCGAGACGCCCCGCTTCGGCACCGGGAACTGCACCTGAGCGGAGAACGTGACGCCCTCGTAGGTGGTGACGTCCACGAGAACGGCCTGGGTGATGTTCCTGACTTCCTGGTTCGGGCCGACTTTCATCGGCACAACCTGGGTCACCACATTCCCCTTCTCGTCGCGCTGCGGGCCGCGAGAGACATTGGAGCCTGTGACGAGCAACAGGTGGGTGCTGACTTTCTTGGTCCTCGGGTCCGTCTCCGTCAGATTGACGAAGGTTCCGACCTTCGGAGACCACGCCGGAGCGGCAGGAGCCGCAGCCGGGGGTGGGGTTTTAGCCGGAGCGGCAGGAGCCGCAGCCGGAGTAGCGTCATCGGTGGGCATTTTCCGATCCTCCCTATGATGGTTTCTAACAGACCTTCCGGATTAGAAGGTCTGCTCCGAGACAGCGGACTCGACGATGAAGCCACGGATGCCGTCGCTGATGTCGCCAGCGGCATAGGTGGCTTTCCAGCCGACCGTTCCGACCTGGCCGAGCGGGTTGGCGGCGTTGACGTTCGTCGCCGGGCTGACGAACAGCGAGAAGGGCATCGACTCCACGTCCACGTTCAGGAGCGCGTCGGGGCCTCCGGCGATGGACTGGTAGACGGTGACTCCGTTCGTCTGCGTCTGCTGGATGTTCGAGGAGCTGACGATCCGGAACCCGGCCAGGCGCGTGAGCTCGCCCGTCCAGATGCCGTCCGACTGGTCCCCGCCCATGGCGCGGCGCTGGACGTCCAAAGTGCCGCCGACCTTGTCGTCGATGTCCAGGTCGTACTGCTGGTCGGGATGGATGATCCAGTTGTACAGGTCATCGTCTCCCGGCATGACGTCCTTGGCCTGGAAGATCTTGCGGATGCGCCGGATCTGCTGGGCCGTGATCACGTCTCCCGCGTCGATCGTGCCCGCCGTCTTGTTGTTGGCGTAGAGCACGGTCCAGGCGCCCAGGATGACGTTCATCGTGACCGTATCCAGGGTTAAAGCGGCGTTATAGCCGAGCACCTTCGTCGCGACATCCATCATGGAGCTACGGCCAGTGACTTCCAGAAGGTCGGAAATCTTGACGTAGGCGCCCCACTGCTGGAGGGTCGTCGTGTAGGTGTTCGTGGTGATCGCGATGTCTGCGGGAGCGGTTCCTTCGGTCAGCGCCGTGGTCTGGGCTGCGACCGGGATGGGACGCCCGGTGGAGAGGGTCTGGCCGCTGTAGCGGTCGATCTCTTCCTGGGTCCCCAGCTTGGCGACGTAGAGCTTCTTCCTCAAGAAGCTTTGCGAGCGCTTCTTGTAGTAGGTCATCGCCGCCGCGCTGACTGTTGCGGTTGTCATGGACATGACTGGGGCCTCTGAGGGTGGCCCCGAGCCTACTTACCCAATTATCTGCGCTGGTTCACTTGGCGGGAGAGCGACTTCTCGATGACGTCCATCGGAAGCTTTTCCCGTTCCTCTTCGGACATGGAGTTGATCTCGGCCTCGGTCAGCTTCTTCTCGCCGCCCGGAGCGACTGCCCCGCTTGCCTTGAAGCTGCGACCACCCTTGCCGGACTCCTGAGCCTGCTTTGCCGCGACCTCAGCCCCTTTGGCCTGGACGGTCTTGGAGCGCTCTTGGAGAGCTCGCAGGATCAGCTCATGTGGGTCCCAGCTCTTGACGATCCGGTCCAGGCGGGCTGTGGCGGCCGCGTCCCCTGCTTGCGAGGCGGTCATATCGTCTTCCATCAGCTTCTTCATGATCGGATCGACTTCTTTCGTGTCGATCCCCATGTCGGTTACCTGCTTCCGGATCCCGTCGCGGAACGAGACCAACTGGCTTTCGGCCTGCTGCTTCTGGAGGAACTGGATGATTGGGCCATATTGCGCCTCGACCATCGTGCTCAGTTCCTTCCCCATGAACTCTTTGAGGAACTTTTCCGCCTCCGTGCGCTGCGCCTCTTGGGCCTGCTGCTCGGGGGTCAATGGGGTGGCTGGCGCGGCTGGCTTGGCTTCGAGCTGCTTCTGCACCCGGTCGAGCTGGGCGCGGAGCGCTGCGTAGCTTCTGTTCTCTCGCGTCAGTTGGGACAGAGTGTTCTCAAGAGCCGCGTACTTGGCCTGGAGCTGTTTGAGGGAGTCTGCTGCGCTCGGCTCTGTTACCGCCGGGGCTCCTCCCTTCCCTGCATCCACTCCTGCCGTTCCTTCAGCGCTTGCGCCCGTCTTCCCTGCTTCCACGCCTCCTGCACCTTTGTCCGCCGAAGCCGCTTGGTCTCCCTTGGGTGCGCTGCCTTGCATCGGCAGGTCTTTCCCAAGTTCCTCCATCGACATATCTTTGAACTCTTCTGTGCCGGGCATGTCTGAGCTGAGTTCTTCGGGCATTTGTCCTCCGCATTGGGATAGACCCCTTACAGGGCGGTCCCTAGCCTATCAAATTTCGTCTTGACCTGGGGTGGGCCGGATGGCGGCCCCTGGTCCGTTCTGAGTGGATTCTTCACCCTTGACAGAGATCTTGTCAAGAAGATCTTTTGCTTGGTGCGCCCGTTCCCGGAGCTTGATATAGATCTGGACCGCTTCCTCCAAGGCCAGGAGCATAACCTTCGCTTGGATAAAGGCCTCTTCCGACTCCGGTGCGCGGTTAAGAAGCAGGTTGTCGATGGCGTCCTCGAGCACTTCGCGCTGGTTCTTGGCCCGCTTATGCAGCTCCAGGATGAAGGTCTCCCAAGCAGGCAGCAGGGCCATATCGCGGACCGCATTGTAGGCCGCCATGGCGTTGACGCACTCCTCGATCCCCCTCTCGCGCTGTTTCTTTGCGGAATCCAAAAGTCCAAGCGGGTCGGCCTGTGAAATCTCTGGCTCTAAATCCATTCCCCCTCCTTATGCCCCTGTTGGCGTTCCTGGAACAAATCCTGGCTGCGGCGCGATCGGCGGCCCTGCGGGAGCTGGAGCGCCTGCTGGTGCTCCCGGTGCCCCTGGAGGCAGACCTGCCCCGGTTCCTGGCTGCGCGACGGGGTGCATCGAGAAGTAGCTGCGCCCGTTGCGGACCCCGGCCTTCGGCAGGATCTCCTTGAGGATGAAATCCATGACGTCGAAGTGCCACATATTGCCCTTGCCGTCGATCATGGCCTGTGGGTTCGTCACCTGGAGCTGGCCGAGCTGCTGCGCGATCTGCATCTGGCTTTGGAGCTGGGCTCGGGAATCATTCAGGGCCGCCGAAGTGACAGGGACGAAGAAGTAGTCGTTGACCAGATCCTCGCGGGTGATCTCGCGTGGCGCGCCGTCCAAGGTGCTCTCGCGGACCACCAGGTCCCCATCCTTCGCCCACTTGCGGATCGACCACCAAAAGAGGTTCGCCATCCCCGCGAAGAACTCATAGCTGAACATGTCGACGAAGAGCTGGAAGCGCGTCCCGTTGTTGGCGTTCGTGATGGCCGCCGCCGTGGCTGTGGCATTCGCCAGCTCCGCGTCGGGGACGCCCTGGGCCTGCTCGTTGGCTGCGACTGTCTCCTGCGCCTGCTGGATGACCCACTGGCGCTCTGCCGAGACAGCCTTGATCTGGTTGCCGTCGATTGGGTTGGACTTCACCTTTTCCGGATCGGTGACGGCGATGATCGAAAGCTCGTCTTGGAAGAGCCTCAGCGTATCGAGCCCGGCTGCGCGCGAGACGAATGTGGGGTTGCGGGCCACCTTCTTGATCAGCTTGCCGACGGATTCGTGCAGGTTGTTCGCGTCGACCTGGAGGCCCATGATCGGGAAGAGGACCGAGTTTCCCAGCAGCTCGCGAGGCATCAAGGACTGGCGGCAGGAGAAGAACGGATGGTGCGGACCGCCTCCGCTCTCGTCTGTCCATGGGTTCGGCTCGCACTTCACCAGCGTCTTGTCGTTGACGATCATGAAGTGCAAAGAGACCTTCTCCCACTTCTTGGTCCCATTGGCTTGCGGGGCGTGGTAGGGAATCCAGCCGAACCACTCGTCGAGAAGTCGGACGCTTTCGTCCTGGGTGCCTTCCGAAGGGCCGACCGAACCTGGGCCGAGGAGCTGCTTGCGCTTCAAGTCTGGGTTCTGCTGCTCGAGCTTGGTGCTCTCCGCGATCTTCTCGATCTCGTTGACATCCTGGATGTCGCCCTTCTCCTCCATTAGCAGCAGATCCGTGGTCGTCGGGAACTGGCGATGGGCGACGAACTCCGAGTTTTGGATCCTGAAGCTCTCGCGATCGTCCCAGATCAAGTTCTGCATCGGGACGCCTTCCCAGGTCGGCCCGTGGACCTTCTTAATCATCCGGACCTCGCCGATCACAGCGCCTGGAACGTCGCCGCCGATCGGATCCTTGAGCATAACCGGGGGAGGGATCGTCTCGAGCTCGCGCTCCTCCCAGGAGACGCGACCGAAGGCGGTCCCCTCGATCTTGAGGCCCTTCATGAAGTCGAAGGCCTTCTCCCCTGTGCGAGCCTGGGAGAAGAGCAGCTCCTGGTTCATCAGGTCCTCGATCGTCGTCTTGTTCTCATTGTCGAACTGCTGGCTGCGCGGCTGCGCGTCGACGACCTTCGCTCGGGAAAAAGCGGCCTGATAGCTCTTGGCCGTGTCGGTTTCGATGATGGAGTTGGAAAGAGGGATGTGGCTCGGGCTCGCCTGCCCCGCCATCATCTTGCCCGTATAGGCCTTCCAGGCGTTCATGACCTTCTCCGCCTGGCCGTTTGAGTCCCCGAACCAACGCTGGTGGCGCTTCTTCTTCTTGAAGGCCCATTCCATCAGCGCGTCCTTTGTCAGGCCTTCTGGCAGCATGACCGGGAAGGGCTTGTCACCCATCGGCCGCTTCTCATCGTGGGGCGCCTGCGGATCGTTGTCGAAGCCGCTCGGATCCGGATCCGGTGGATCCGAGGAGCTGAAGGTCTGGGACTCGCCGCTGGGGATCATCTGGCCCTCTTACTTGAAGGTGACGAGGATATCGTCGTGGCTGATGACGATGTAGCTGGTCTCGCCGAGACGGAAGTCGTTCCCGGCGTACTTGCTGAAGAGCACCTTCTGGCCCGGCTTCAGATTGATCGGCCGAAGCTTGCCATCGACGATGCGCCCCTCCCCCACCGCGACGACGGTGCCGCGGTTCGGCTTATCCTGCGCCGTCTCCGGAACCACCAGCGTCAGCGTGCCATGCTTCATCTCTTTGTCTTCAGGGATCGGAATGACCAAAATGTGGTCGCCGATCGGCTGGATCTCGCTCTTCACCTTGGCTTCAGTCACGGCCGTCCCCCAGGAAGTATTTATCCAGGATCATGTTGTCAAACTCGTTTTTGTTCTTCCGCTGCATGGGCTTCGGCGTCGAGACCGTCTCCAAAACTCCCATGACAAGATACCGCAGCGCGTCGGGCGGGTCATCATCTTTCTTAATCGGCCGATCTGTGTTGTCCATGTTGCGGTTCGGAGGCTGCCAGGCGTAGAGCTTCATCGTGCGGACGAGCTGCGGGCAGAGGTCTCGGAAGATGAAGAGCTTCGGCTTGACCTTCCGCTCTGGGTCGAAGTGCAGGCGCTCGGCGACCTTGTTGATCCCGGCCGCGACGGAGTTGTTGGCAGGGGTGCCGTAGACCTTGTTCTCCGCGAACTCCCCCATCACCGTCCGCTCGACGACCCCGTGGTGCTGGTTGGTGGATGGATCGAAAAAGGCGCAGAGTCCGCCGTCATCCGCCCGCTGGACCGCCGAGTGCTTCTTGCTCTTCTGGTGCATATACTCCGCAACTTCGGAGACTAGCTTGCCCACGCAGTAAATCTCGTCGTAAATGTAGAGCTCCCCCTTCTCGTTGATCGCCCCCCAGAGAACGCAGCAGGGATGGTTGAAGCCCCAATCCAAAGCGACAAAGCGGGGCCAGTGGGAGGGGATCCTGAAGGGCTCGACGCAATGAACCGTCTCGTCGAACTCCTGGTAGACGGCGCCGCCCCTGATGTCCCAGGAGCCGTTGAGGAATCGCTCGACCCATGCCTTTGGGTGGGTACGAAGTAGCTCCTCGATGAAGCCCGGCGGCAGGTTCTTCCGGTTGTGCTCTACCGTCGTCTGGAAGTGGAGCCACTCTTTGGCCTCCTTATCAAAGAGAAACTCCTTCAGCCAGCCAGGGTCCGGGTTCGCCGCGATCGACTCGAAGGTCTGCGGGTAATAGCCCATCCGCGTCTTGAACTCTTCCCGGCGCTTTTGGTTCCACCAGCTTAGGCGGGAGCGGACGTGGTCGAAGACCTCCGGGTCCACCTCCTCGAGCTGATCCAAGAAGTACTCCGAGATCTCAAGCCCGAGCTGCTTGCCGATCTTGTCGATGGGTCGGAAGTGGATCGCGGAGGGAAGCCACTTGGTCCGCAGGTAGATCGAGTGTCCGCCGGCGCTGCCGTCGCTCCTGATGACCAGCGGCCCAGGCTCGAGCGCATTGCCCCCGTTGCGGGTCGCGATCAGCCCCAGGACTTCCTTCATCGTCGTCGCCTTCAAGTCCGTGAAGTACTTGCGGCCGACCAGGATATTCGAGCCGGGCATGATGTCGGCGTGGTAGAGGATTCGCGCCGCGCCCCCGAGCGTCTTTCCCGAGCGAATGGCTCCGGTATAGGCCGTCTTGCGCTTCACCGAGAAGACGAACTCCTCCTGCATCGGATTGTTCTCGAAGCTCAGGATCGTCGGGTCCGCTACCTCGGTCATCGGAACTCTTCTTTGAAGCCCGAGCCCTTGCAGCTCTGGCAGATCTTCATCCGAAGGGCAGTATCAGCCTCCACAACCCCTTTGCCTCGACAATCCTCGCAAGCGGCATTGGAATCAAACCACATCTCGATCTGCTGAAGCGTCGGGTACTCCGGGAAGCAGCAGACGCCCTTGGGGTTCCAAGTCGCCCCGATGAAGTGGTCCGGAGGTAGTTCGTGGGCCTGCGTCCAGGCGTCCAGCTTCTGGTTGAGGTTGCGGATTGTTGGGAACACTTACATAACCGTGATCGCCCAGCCGCCAGGCTCGAAGCCTCCGACGGGCGCGTTGTCGTCCCCGTTGTCCATGGTGTTGCTGTTGACGACGGCTCCGGGCGGAACTAACGACATCGCGAGCTTGGTAAAGGGCGCCTTCAGCTCCTTGAGCGCCTTCTCCAAGTCCAGGCCCTGGCCCATCACCTGCGCCTTGCGCGGAAGATAGATCGTTGTCTGTCCCGCCTTCATCCGGTCGAAGACCATCTGGGCCGACTTCCGGACACCCTCATTGGGGTCGCGGCGGTAGCGTTCGGTGAGCTGCGCGTCGAGGTTCTTCAGAAGCGTCCGCGTATTCTCGATCGGCGTCTTCAGGTTGTTCCCCTTCCGCTTGATCTCGTCGTACTCCTCCTTGGTCAGGTGGGTACGCTTGCTGGGTTGCTCACCCTCCAGGATATAGCCGCTGCCCGTCTCGTTTTCCTGGATCTCCAGGCAAAGCGTCCCTGTCGTGAACGCCACGGCCTCGCCGCACTCCGGGCAGTCCTGGTTGAAGCCTTCAATCTCGTCAGCTCCCTCCCAGTTGTGGCCCTTAGCGCAGATCCAGGTGCACTTCGCCGTCCCGGCCTTGGGGAGAGACTCAGGCACTGCCACCTTAGGCACGGCCCTGCGGACCGGAGCGGCCGGAAGAGGCGACTGCTCCATCGAGACGGCAGGCCCTACAGCCATCGTCGGCCCGACGTAGTTGATCAGCGCCTGGAGCCTGATGGGCGCGAGCTGCTCGTTCTTCTTGGCCTTGACCAAGTCGTCGAAAAGGATCTTGAAGGTTGGGTCCTGCCAGAGTTCTGCGGCGTTCATTAATTCCTCGTCAGAAGGTAAAGCGGCGCAACCTGGACCAAGCTGCCGGGGGAAAGATTCAAAACGTCCCTGCAGACCCTGGCCGTCTCCTTGGCTCTAGCAGCCGTGCGCCTCACGCGATCCTTGGTCAATTCATCGGCCGAGCAGTAGCTACAGACGAACGGACCGGAGCAGTTCTCCCAAACGCGGAAGGAGGCGAGGCACTCCTTGCAGTAGACCGTCTTGGCCTGCATCACTTCTCCCTCCCCATGTTGACCCAGGCCCTAACCGTCCACGGCCCGAAGTCCAGGAACAGACCCACTGGCCTTCTCGGCTCCGAGCCCCAGAGTATGATCGCGGCCCCGATGGCCCAATTGTCCAGGTTGCGCCGTGCGTCCAGATTGAAGCGCGGCTGCCTTTCGTCGCCGTCACATTCTCGGCCAAAGCCGATCATTTCTTGGCTCTCCTTTGAGCCCTGTTGAGCGTCAGCGTGAGCGCCGGGCTGATGATGACCTTTCCGTGCCGATCTCGGAAAGGTAGCATGATCTTCGAGTTGTCCTCCTTGGCGAGCTGGCCCGGAGACTTGCGGACCACGAAGACCTTCACGCCTAAGCCGTTCGCCTCCGCAGCCTGGTCGATCTCGTTGAACTCCTCCTGGAGAGCTTGGAGGCTGGATTCGTTCCACTCGCCCTTAAGGAAGACCGCAAGGTGGTCGAGGTCGTTGAAAGGCAGAGGCTTCGCCGTTCCGCTTTCGGGCTCAGGCTCCAAGCTCTGCGGCTTCGCGCTCGTCACCGTGTCGCAGATGATACAGCGGTACTCGCCATCGCTGAACCGGAAGGTAGTTTCCTCATGGCAGTTGACGCAGAGCTCGGTGCGGTCCGGATTCGGCCTTGGCTCCTCAGCGGTCCCTGTGCTCATCGCTCCCCCAGATTCGATTCTTCCGGAACTTGATCCACTTCCTTTTCAGCCAAGCCTCTAACCGCTCCATCGCCCAGGTCAGCGAGGTCGCCCGGTATTTGGCTTGGGCGCCTGGGGGTCCTTGGCCTTCTCCTCAGCCTGACGCTTCGCGTGCGACTCGCGGTGCTCGTGCCTGACCTTACCTTCGACCCCTTGCAGGCGGTGGAACTCCAGGACGTTCGCCTCGCGCTGCTTAATCTGCGCCGAGGTAAGCTCGCTGTCCGGGACCACCTGCGGAACCGTAGGCTTCTTGACCGGGTATTCCTTCGGGAGTTTCTTGGCTGTCACTTCCCCTCCATAAGTGCCTTCGTGGCCCGCCTGGCCGCCTCGCTCTCTGGAAAGAGAGGTGGAATGACGATGTTGATCTGCTGCGCCAGCGTCGCGTTCGGCTCCTCACGCTCCATGACCTGGGCCAGCACCTTCAGCGCGAACTCCCCTGCCTTGACCGGGCCTGCCTCCACCGACATCCTAGCAAGCGCCTCGGAGACCCTGCGCTGTGCCACGATCCCAAGCGGCAGGTTCCGTGAGTGGATCGTCCCCAGGGATGACCGCTTCCGCTCCCGGATGAAGGCCGCACTGGTGAGCTGGTAAGGGAGTGGAACCTCCCTGCTCTCACAGAACTCCCTTAGTGTCCGGCCATGCGGCGCCCAATCCGCGTCGAACTGCGCGACCAGGAGCGCCCAATCATGGGCGTTCGCTCGCCCCCCTCCGGTTGGGTTCCTGATCGTCTTCTTGTTCATCCTACGACCCTCTTAAATTCAGTCCAGACGAAGCCCCAACAAACACCATCGTTGAACCGCTTGTAGCTTCTAGCCGTCCACTTCCCGCCAAGCTGGGCCTCAAGCAGATCTAAGAAGGCCTGCGGCACGGTGCGTCCCGGCGTCCACCTGCCCTCCTTAAGCACGACCTTCGTGATCAAACCTTGCCCCGCATCTGGGAAGCCTTCTTGATCGTCGCCGCCAGCCCGTCTTCCTTGTCCGCCAACGGTTGCACCTTCGGCAGCGGAGGCTTGACCTCACCCTTCCGCCCGGCCGCCGCGCGCTCACGGCCACGGGCCGACATCTCAGCCATCTGCTCGCCGCCGAACTTCTTGCGGCCGATCGACGCCGCCAGCGCACCAGGGTTCTTCACGCCGGACTTGCCCGCGAGCTCGCCCTTCAACTTCGCAAACTGCCCTCCACCACCAGTTTTCATGCTCTTTCCCATGGCTTTCTCCTTATAAGCGAAAACAGATTCAGGGCCGAATGCCCGACTACTTGGGAATTAGATTGATCGTGAGCTTGGAATCAAGGGCCTTAGCGACCGCTTCCACGTCCGTCAGGGTTGGATTTGCCTGGGCCTTCTCAATCCTATGGACCGCGTCCCGACCTAGCCCAGCCTTCTCGGATACTTGGTGCTGGGAAAGTCTTAGGGTCTTGCGTCTTATTAGGGTTTGGTCGGCGAGAGATAGTATGGCCTTCCCGGCTTTCTGTACCTTGACTTCAGGGTTGATTCCTTCGGGGAGTTTGCCTCGGATTCTGCTCATAGGTGGGATCATTACCGACTAAAAGGGTATTTGTCAATCTATTTGGTTAAACGGATTTGGTTCTGCTCCTGCGCCTTGCGCGCTTGGACCTGAATAATCCTACCAATTACTGCCTGATTCGTCTCGCGGGTCGGTTGAGAAATAATTAGCTTGAGGGCCGGGATGAAGACCTCTCGGGTGAACTTATTGAGGATCGGTCGTCTTGGTTTCATTTTGGCAGAGAGCCTCGGAGTCGAACCGAGTATACCACAAGGGTATTCACGCTTTCCAGGCGTGTGCCTTACCGTCCGGCCCGCTCTCTATTTGGTGGAAGGTGCTGGAATCGAACCAGCGCAGCCTGTGAAGGCTGTACGGTTTAGCAAACCGCTGCA
>Ga0181520_10004113_pt1 | contig 24723 bp, 23 predicted proteins | sample PEATcosm2014_Bin_29_FD_132451 | JGI IMG/M metagenome (GOLD analysis project Ga0181520, IMG submission 132451) | Peatland microbial communities from MTU Mesocosm Facility, Houghton, MI, USA - PEATcosm2014_Bin02_30_metaG | ecosystem: Environmental > Terrestrial > Soil > Wetlands > Peat | place...
GCATCGCTTGAACGGATAGGGATAACAAAGCCTGACCTGCCATGAACAACCGCGTCAGTCGCGCCGGAATTGGCTGTGGTTATGACCGGGAGACCCTGCGACATCGCCTCCAGAACCACGAGCGCGCGCCCCTCAAACAATGTGGGCAATACAAAAACATCGTGCCTGCGCATCGTCTCGAGAACGTCGGCATTGGAAAGCGTGCGATGCCAGGTAACCTCGGTTAATGAACGCCGCACAGCGGGGCATGGAACGAGTTCGGCCCCAATGACCGTAAGTTCGATCCGTCGTCCCATTCTTTTTGCAGCTTGAAACAAGTAGGAAATGCCTTTTCGTTGAGTGAGAGAGCCGCAAAAGAGGACTTTCAGGGGTCCGTTTTCTGAACCTTTCCAATGAGCTTCTTTGACTGGCGGAGGGCAACCGTATTCAACGATTGTGGTCTTAGCTTCCCATTTCATCGGCAAAGTCGATCTCACAAACTCGCTTGGAACGATAATACGATCCGCCAATTCAAGTTCAATATCCTTCCGTTCGAGTTTCTCCTCGCTGTCCGTAGGACCGATAAGTGTTGCGGCCCACTCGGGATTGATTGCCTGTTCCTCGGCAAAAAGCGTATGCGCTGCGCGCCAATAGCCAATCGGCAGTTCGTAGAATTTAGGAATGCTTGGGAAGGCTGAAAAGGTAGCGTATGCGTTGTCTTCATAGGCATAGATCGCAAGGTTCCGACTCCTGCTTCTCCGCACTTCGTCCAGGAGATGCCTGTCGAGAGAGCGGCGGACGTCGTCTATCGTAGGCGTAAGAGTCGCAATCCCCAGCCGCGATCCCACCACGCGCAACACCTCCTGAAATGGATGCGAGCGTATTTGACGAGGATCGACACAGGAGAACGAGCGGCGCTCTATTCCTTTCCGTATGGGTCGAGGAAAAAGGGCAAGAAGCGGAACGTGCTCCGCGCAAACCGTTGTCACAAAGCTTTCGAGAACGCCGGCATTCTGTAACGCGAGCAATGCCTGCCTCACGTTTTCGTTTCCGCCGGGATGACCGAGAACGACTCTGTAATTCATTGTTCGGGTTCAGCCCTTTGATTGTCCCGTTCGGATAAGGTCCAGGCCACGGGCGACGCAGGAAGCAGGGAAACAGCGCGCTGATGGTCCTAACAGAATAGCGCCGGAAATGAGATGCAAAGCGCGGGCGCACGCAGTCGGGAAGGGATAGGGAACCTTACTGCGGCGGGCCTCGGCACAAAAGAGGGGTCGGGAGATCGTCATCGGTGAACTGCTGTGATTGTATCGTCAGGGTTTTACTGCAGCAATGCTTCAGGGCCTGCCATTTTCGGCAGTGTCGCAGAACTGGAACGCACCGGCGGCATGATCGAAGGGCCTTGCTCGTCACTACCCCATGGCCCCATTGCCAAGGCGGTGCCGTGGCAATGGATGATGCTGGGATTTCTTGCCTCTAAGCGGGGCCAGGGCTCACGCACGAGATTCAGGACATCGTTTTGCAGCCGGCTTTGATTCCGAGAAGCGCCATATGAGTTGAGGTGCGATAGCGGTTTGGACCTGCATCGGCAGTATTGAGCAGATGGACACATTCACACTTCTCTTTGATCTGTTTGTAGTCATTGAATATGGAGTACGAATAAGATAAGCCGTCGCCTTCGCTTATGATGTAGCGTCTTCCTCTCGTCTTTATCCAGTCCGCCAAAGGCCAAAGGCCGAAGGCGTTGATGCCTTGTTTAAGCAGGCGAGAAAATCCGGATCCCTGTCCAAAGTTGTTGCAGTCTGATATGAAGATGGCCTTACGTGATACACGCAGCATCTCGGATATTGCTTTCGACGGCAAAGGGATATGATGAAGCGCCCCGAATTCACAAACAAGATCGAAAGAACCATCGCCAAAATCGAGGTTCATTGCGTCGCCGTCAATGAGCTGTGTTTTCAATAATCCCTTTGCATGCCCAACTTCCCGAAGCTCTGCCGACGGTTCGACACCCACTATTGAAATGCCTGGCATTTCTCTGCTTATTTTATGGAGTCCTCGGCCGGTGCCGCAGCCAACGTCCAGTATTGACCTTATCTCGAGGTAATCTATTACTGAAATCATGAATCGCAGCGCGAAACTATGTGGGTCATTTTCATGCACCTGCATGTCGTCATAGAGGCGCGCGGTCTGTGCATAATAAGCGCGTTGAATTTGAACTTCGCGCAGCCTTTCGGTGCCAATAGTTCTCATAGATCTTGTCCCATGTGACAAATATTAGTAAGGTGAAAGCGCATGACTATGTCGCGAGTTAGCTTTCCCGGTTAGCGTGGCTACTTCGAATACCACAGCTGTCACAGCAATTGTACCGAAAACGCCAGACATCTGTCTCGGCGCGAAATGGCGAAGGAACCGCTGCATTTCCCGGTGCGGCGTTCAGCTTTATGGCAGCCATGTTTCCGTGACGACACAGCCGGTGCGCCCGGCTTCCTGAGCACAGTCACGGGCCCGCCACCCGGGCGAAGACTTTTTCCTGAACGATCTTCAGACCAAAAACAAAATAAGAAGCAGCGAAGATGACTATCGTGGCGGCGGTTGCGGCAACGCCAACGGTTACAAGCGAACGGCGCCGCGCATAGTCGACCAGAAACACGCAACCGGGCAGAGAAAAACCGAGAAAGGCTGCCAGTTTCAAAACAGGTATCATCGTAATCGATTGGTCGTGGGAAAATAGCTTTCTGTTTTCGAAGTAGAGCAGGATAGTCTGAGTTATCTCCGACAGCAGCCACGTATATAAAAAGCCGAGCAGTCCAAGCCACTTCGTCATAGGAATGCTAACCGCGAGCATAGCAAGCTGGCCCCAGAAGATGATATGTGCCAGACGAGCGTGCCTGTTAGTGGAAAACTGGAAGAATATCTTGTGCTCGCGGATACTCATGATGCTGGAGATGAGAGCCATCAGGGCATAGGTATAGGGCTCGAACAGGCCTGGTTTGTGCAGCCAGATGCTCAGCAGCACGGGTGAGAACAGATAGGCTCCCAGATTGGCGACCGGGATCAGCGAAAAGACGACTCGTTCGGAATCGTGGAAGATCTGGAGCAGCTTTTTCAGATCGCCGCTGCCGAAACTGATAGTGATTTCCGGGCCGATGGCCCCGGTAACCACGGAGAGAATCTGTCGGGCGGTAGCCAGCACTGTTCTGGCGATGGTGAAGAGAACTACGACCTCCGGGCCAAGAAGGCGCTGCAGGAGGATTACGGGAACCTGAAAGAGGAGAAAGTTTTGCATAAGGACCATGGCGAACATGCCACTGGGCTTTAGAGCCGCTTTGGCGGTCGTCCAGTCCGCATCGCGAATGCCCATGGGAAGGCCTTTCATGCGATTGCGCAGATCGACGACCGTTGCCGCGGCCAGCAGCAGGACTGCTGCAAGCTGGCCAAAGGCGTTGGCCGCGAAAGAGAAATGAAACAGAGCGAGCACGGCGGCGACGAGGGTGGCTGCCAGACGGCGGAAGTTGAGCCACATCGTTCCCCGATGCATTTCCTGAATCACCATGAAGAGGTTGATGTAGTAGCCCCCGATAATCTGGACCACCATCTGCAAGCCCAGGAACAGTGCGGTGAGGCTTGCTTCTTTGCGGCTTATGGTATGCAGGTGCAGCAAAGTGTCCAGAGGCAACAGGCTGATTCCGACGGTAATTGCAGTGCCGAAAACAATCAGAGCCAGCATCAGGGCCAGTGTGCTTGCCTGCAGGCGGCGGTACTGAAGGGAATCGCCGCGCTGCTGGAGGATGGTCAGTTCGTTACTCGCGTAGGTGGTAACCCCGAAATTCAGAGTGGATACATAAGCGATGGTGGCGGAGAGCACAAGCCATTCGCCGTAAGGCGCGACTCCGTATGAGTGAAGAAAAATGGGGGGAAGCAGTACCTGGGCGATCAGGACGACCGCGACGCCGGCCCCCTGAGCCACGATCATCTTCAGGATTCGCTTCAGCATCGTGCCTGGACGCAGCCGCTCCGATCAGGCGTAGCCGGACACCTCGAAGGTCGGCTCTTCGCAAGGGCAAATTCAGCCTGCGCATGCCCGGCAGTCGGAGTCGGCTTCACGTTGCCGCTCTGGATGTCTGGGGGAAAGCGTAGAAAACGCACCAGCAAAATGTTAACATCCAGACTATCGCGAGACAAATAAAGCCTCGACTACGGTACTCCATCGTACCTGCCGAAAATCAATTTAGCGCGACAGAATGAATTTCGATCTGAAAGCTGAGGGGTATGCCGGATCTTGGATAAGAAGAGCGACGCACCGCCTATGCGGGTTCTGGTAACGGGCGCGGCAGGTTTTCTGGGGTCACATCTTTGCGACGCGCTGCTGGCCCTCGGCCACAGCGTGATTGGCGTCGACAACCTGCGCACGGGGAAAGCCAGGAACCTCGATCATTTGAGCCGGGAGAGCCGGTTCGAACTCGTCGAACACGACATCTGCGAGCCTTTCGATTTCGGCAAAGTCGATTTCCTTTTCAACTTCGCCTCACCCGCAAGTCCGGTGGACTACATGCGGTCCGGTATCGAAACTCTTCGCGTCGGATCCGAAGGGACCAGGAATGCCCTCGAGGTTGCACGCAGGTACGAAGCGGGATTTCTGCACGCTTCCACATCGGAGTGCTACGGCGATCCCACCGAGCACCCTCAGTCGGAGACTTACTGGGGAAATGTGAACCCGGTCGGGCCCCGCTCGGTCTACGACGAGGCGAAGCGCTTTTCCGAGGCGTTGGTGATGGCATACCACCGTTATCACCAGGTAGACACGAGGATCGTCCGTATTTTCAACACATACGGGCCGCGCCTGCAGAGCAGCGACGGGCGCGTCATCTCCAATCTTATGACGCAGGCCCTTCATGGCGAAGATCTTACCATCTACGGCGATGGAACTCAGACCCGGAGTTTCTGCTACGTCTCCGACGAGATTGACGGCATTCTCCGGCTTTCGCGTTCGAGTGAGCGCCTGCCCGTAAACATCGGCAATCCGGTGGAATGGACAATTCTCGAGTGTGCGCAGCAGATCCTCGAAGTGACAGGCTCATCGAGCAGGATTCGATTTGAGCCACTACCGGAGGACGACCCCGTTCAGCGCCAGCCGGACATTTCGAAAGCAAAACGCCTTTTGGGTTGGGAGCCGAAAATCGATCTGAGAACCGGCTTGAAGCTGAGCCTCGAATATTTTCGGCAGTCTGTGGAACGAGGGGAGCGGGCCACCCCGGCGCTCAACCCACAACCCGAGGCGGGCTAAAGTGGAAGGGGGGGCCTCCGGTTCTCCTCGACAGGAATCCTCCGGCTGACCGATTCGGATTCCAGCCGGAACGCGCGGCTTCGTCGGAATGTTTCCTTCGCCCCACGCTGTCCTGTTCCAGGACAACCCTGCCAAAAGCCGCCCAACATTCGTCGATCGCAGCGGCCTATGCGTCGAAGTCCCTGATATATTAGGAATCTGGATGAGATGCGTGCCTTGGCAGGATGGGCCGTGGATCCAAAGCCGAGACTTGCAATTTTGAAAGGACAACTGAACTGTGCTGATGATTCGCCTCGCGCGCGTAGGAGCGCGCAAACAACCGTATTACCGCGTGGTCGTGATTGAGAAGGACCGGGCGCGGAACGGACGCTCGGTGGAGGTAGTTGGGACCTACAATCCGCGAACCAACCCGGCTTCCGTGGATCTGAAGTTTGAACGCATCGAGTTCTGGAAGGGCAAAGGCGCCCAGCCCTCTGACAGAGTTGCTAAGCTTCTTAGTTCAAAGGCTTCGACGGCCAGTCCCCCAACTGTGCCGCCAGAGAGCAGTTCGGCAAGGGCGGAGGCCTCTACAGCCGCCTGAATCCAGTCCACTTACGGAGGGTTCGCCCGTTCGCCTGCTCCCGGCACCTCCCGAGAAAGTTACTTTTGCAATCTCCGGGGCGAAAAAGTCTGCGAAATGTCTTTTGTTAGTCGCCGCCTTGCAGTAGTATCCGCGATAGCCCCGGGGAGATGAATGATTTGCGTCTTCCCAGATGGGGGCAGGATGAAAACCACGACAGATAAACCCGATGACATGCGGGAGTTAGTTACACAAATTGCACGAGCGCTGGTGGATGTTCCCGAGGCTGTAGTTGTTGAGGCAGTGGAGCGAGAAGAGAGCACGGTATTGAGGCTCCGGGTTGCTCCCACAGATGTGGGGAAAGTAATCGGGAAGCAGGGTCGAACCGCTCGTTCGGTGCGGACGATCCTTGGTGCCGTCAGTATGAAGCACCATCATCGATACACGCTGGATATTCTCGAAGAGGACCACGAGGGAGCCATCAGCGAGGCCTAAGCGAGAGCGGGAAGAGGAATGAAGTCCCCCCGTCCATCCATCTCACGCGAAAGTCTGGGCCAATCCACGCCCGAGTCGGCCGTTACCACCACGGCTGCCGGCGGCACTGTGTCCGCTCCCCTCTCAATTGCCAATCTTCGGGAACGGCCGCCGAATCGCGCTGCGCCAGCCCCCACATGGGTGCTGCTGGCCAGGCTGATCCGGCCGCATGGAAGGCGCGGCGAATTAGTCGCCGAGGTCCTGACAGATTTTCCGGAGCGCTTCCACCAGCGCCCACGCCTTTTTTTGATCCCACCGGAGAGAGTGGGTTCGCGGCCGCGTGAGGTCCTGCTCGAAAACTTCTGGTCTCTGCGCAGCAGGATCGTCATGAAGTTTCAGGCCGTCGACTCCATTAACGATGCTGAGGCTCTCCGCGGATTCGAGGTGGCGATTCCTGTTGAGGAGCGCGCGCCCCTGGAAGCGGGTTCGGTCTACGTGAGCGAACTGATTGGCTGCCGGGTCGTCGATCTCAACCTCGATGGAGCCGAGATTGGGGAAATCGTCGACGTTGACCGCGACTCCTCGAGCACCGAGCTGCTGGTGCTCCGGCGGCGTCGGCGGCTGGGGAATGAAGAACTGCTGATCCCCTTTGTGGCTCAATACCTGATCCGCATCGACGTGGCGAATCGGCTGCTCGAGATGCGGCTGCCTGCGGGCCTGCTCGAAATCAATGCTCCCTTGACGGAAGAAGAGAAACGGGAAGCCGCGGAGCGAGACCGGACATCTGCACCCGGACCCTAGTCCTGCTCACCAAGTGTTTGAGCATAGGTTTTGCCATACGGATAAAAGAGGTCTTTGCGGCCTTCCTCCCATGCCGCCTTCATGGCCGCGGTGGTGATGTCCCAATCCGGCCGGCATTTTTGCGTGAGGGCACGCAGATCCTGACGCAATTCCTCAAGCGTAGGACGGCCGAAGAACCAGTAGCCGTTGTAGATTTTGTAGACGACCAGTCCCGGCTCGAGCACGATGACATGCGGAATCATCGGATTGTGGTCGGGATCGGTGTATTCGGATATGTCGAGATCCTTTGAACGACTCGTCCGGCGTCGGAGAGGAATGGCCAGTGAGCTCCGACCCCTGAGCGGTATTCGTTTGTCACCGTGATGTTGTCTGTGCTGATCGTGACCAGGCGGCAGTATCCCACCTCCATTTCACGATGGAACTCGACCAGCAGCTCGGCCTGGCGCCGGTCCTTCGGACAATATACCCCCCGCGGCTGAGGATCAGCACCATCGGATGCTGCACCTGCAGTTCAGAAAGCTTGCGGTGCTTCGCTGTGTGGTCGGTGAGTGCGTAGTCCGGAAATAGCGCGCCTGGGACTGCCGGCGCCCCGCGATTTACCTCCTGTTTACCTGGAATTAACTCTGCGCCGCATCTCACGGCGCTGAGGAGAAGCAGACCGTGGGCATTAATCGCAGAGATTTTCTTCGCAGCGCGGCGGGTGCCGCATCGGCGGCGGCATTGGCCGCGGCGGTAAAAGGGAAAGATGGAGAGGCGCAGGATTTGCCCTCGCCCTCGGCTTCCCAGATCGACCACATCGTGGTGGTGATGATGGAGAACCGCAGCTTCGACCACTTTCTCGGCTGGCTTCCCGGCGCGAAGGGGAGGCAGGCGGGACTGAGGTATCTCGACAGCGAGGGCGAAGCGCACCCGACGTGGCATCTCACGACCGATGTGGGCTGTTCGCATCCCGATCCGGACCACTCCTACGCGGGCGGGCGCAGCGAGTACGACAACGGAAAGATGGACGGCTGGCTGCGCACCACAACTAACGATGTGTTCTGTATCGGTTATTACGAAGAGGCCGACCTCCCGTTTTTCAGCGCGGCAGCACGCAACTTCACCACCCTGGATAACTATTTTGCTTCGATTTTGTCGTCAACGTTTCCAAACCGCGTATTTCAGCACGCGGCGCAGACCGACCGTCTGTCAAATACCTATAACATTTCGACGCTCCCGACCATCTGGGACAATCTGGCGGCGGCGGGGATCGGCAACAAGTACTACTACTCTAACGTGCCGTTTTTGGCGTTGTGGGGGGCGAAGTATATCGGAATTTCGGCGCTGTACGACCAGTTCCTTCTGGACGCGGCCAGCGGGAATCTGCCCGCCGTGTCGTTTGTCGATCCCAGGTTCACGATTCTCGACGACGGCGAGGGAAACGACGATCACCCACACGCCAACGTTGAAGCTGGCGAGGCGTTTCTGAGCCAGATCTACCACGCGGTCACAAGTGGACCGGGGTGGAAGAACACCGTCCTCATCATCAACCGCGACGAGTGGGGAGGATTCTTCGACACTGTAACTCCGCCCCGCGTGATTGCGCCGAACGATCTGGATACAGATCTGGTGGACGGCAACGCGCTCCTCGGTTGCCGCGTGCCGACGCTGGTCATTTCGCCATGGACGCGGGGAAACACGGCAACGCCGCGCATCAACTCAGGCCTTTACGACCACACGTCGGTGCTGAAGCTGATCGAATGGCGCTACAACCTGCCGCCGCTGACGAAGCGCGACGCCTCCAACGAGATCGCCAATCTGGCGAATGCTTTGAATTTCAAGAAGCCCGACTACTCGGTCCCGGCATTACCCATCGTGACCCCGCCGATTCCGGCGCCCTGCGGCTTGTTTGAGCTTGGGAGTGAAGTGGACAACGAGAGCTACGACTTCTACGAGCTTCTGAACTCGGATCTGACAGCCGGATGGCCGCTGCCGTAGCGAAGAGCGATCGAGCATCCGCCGGCGAGCAACATTCCGCCAAAAAGGCCGCGAGGCAGGCATGCCCAGCGGCCTTTTTTGTTGCTGGCGATGACCGGCGAAGTCAGCGGCGCGACTTCTTTTTCGAAGATTTCTTCGCGGCCTTCTTCGCGCTCTTTTTCGAGGCGGCTTTTTTTGCCGGAACCTTTTTCGCGGCCTTCTTTGGTGCTGCCTTCACGGCTTTCTTGGCCGCCTTTTTCGCCGGAGCCTTCTTCGCGGCGGTTTTCGCAGCCTTTTTCGCCGGAGCCTTCCTGGCTGCTTTTTTCGCTGGAGCTTTCTTTGCCGGCGCTGCCTTTACGGCCTTCTTCGCCGGAGCTTTCTTCGCCGCTTTCTTCGCGGGCGGAGGAGCCGCAGCCTCGGATTCCGAAGGACCGAAGCCTTCATCCTCGTCGCCCAGTTCGTCATCATCTGAAGAGATCGTCGTGGAGACTTCCACTTCCTCTTCCTCCTCGTCTTCGCCGAAGCCGTCCTCCAGCTCTTCCAAATCGTCATCTGCTTCGGGCTCGAATTCGCCGTCCGCGCTTGCGTAAAGTCTGTAGTCGTCCTGCATCAGAATTGCCCTCCGGGCTCCGAGTCAGTTTGCACCGCTGTATGAGTATGCCAGAAATTCGGCAAAACCCCTGCGGGGCGGATTATAGCAACAGCACGCATACGCTTGCCAATGCTGGTGCGCACACGGTTGGGAACGCACCATCATGACAGAATGAGATGCGGTTGCGAGAGCCACGGCGGTTCCGCACGAACGCCATCGACGGGCCTCGCCTGATAGCCATGCGCTTCGACCTGATCACGATTTTCCCGGAGTTTTTCGCGAGCATTCTGAGCCATGGGGTGCTGCGCCGCGCCATTTCAGAACGTCTGGTCGAGGTCCGGGTCCACGATCTTCGCGCCTTCGCCCACGACCGGCACAGGACCGTCGACGACCGGCCGTTTGGCGGAGGGGAAGGCATGGTTCTCAAGCCGGAGCCGCTGGCGGAGGCCGTGGAATCGCTGGGAATCGCCCGGAAAGCGGAGCGGACGCGGGAGCCAGGGCGGAGCCGTGAGCAGGTGATTCTGCTCTCGGCCCAGGGCGCGCGCTTTTCGCAGGCGGTGGCGCGCGAACTCGCCGGCCTGGAGCGCATTGTCCTGCTTTGCGGCCGCTATGAGGGCGTGGATGAGCGGGTCAACGAGTTGCTGTGCGATCGGGAGCTGTCCGTGGGAGACTATGTGCTTTCGGGCGGCGAACTGGCCGCCGCCATCGTGGTGGACGCGACGGCCCGTCTGCTGCCTGGGGTGCTGGGCAACGAGGCTTCCAGCGAGTTTGAGAGCTTCGGGCTTGCCGTTCCCGGATCCGGGGTTGCAAAGGGAGATCCGCCTCAGTCCACGCATGGCTCTGGAGGGCTGCTCGATTATCCGCACTACACGCGGCCGGCGGATTTTCGCGGGGCAGCCGTGCCGGCCGTGCTGACCGAGGGGGATCATGCGGCCATCCGGCGCTGGAGGCGGGAGAAGGCCCTCGAAAAGACGTGGCGCAACCGGCCCGACCTGCTGGACGGAGCGGAGATGAGCGAGGGCGACCGGCAGTTTTTGCAGGGGTTGGGATGGGGCCGGGACGCGGGGACCGGGATCAAATGAGGCAATCGTCATCCGGCCGGATGAAGGTTCGGGGCGGGGTCAGGTCTCCCAAGGATTGAGGAGAGCAGCCCCGGTTTTCTCGAAGTCGGCGGTGTTCCGGGTGACCACGGTCATTCCATGTATAAGGGCCGTGGCTGCAATGAGGGCGTCGCGGTCAGAGTGCGGATTGGGGATGTGGAGGCGGGCGCTGCGTCGCGCAACGGCGGTATCGATCGGGATAATGCGACCGTCAAAGGTGGGCAGGACGCGTTCCTCGAGCCAGGAGCGGAGATTCGCCCCCTGCGGCGGATCGCGCCGCTCGACGCGCAGAATCCCAATTTCCAATTCGAGAACCGAGATAGCGGAGAGGTAGAGTTCGGTGGGCGCAATGAGGCCGGCCCAGCGGCGGACACGGGGGTTCGCGCCGCCAGCCCGGCGCAGCTCGGAGACCACATTCGTATCGAGCAGAAACATCAGGAGAGTTGGGCAGGCCGATGAAGGCGGGTCAGACGAGGCGGTTCGAAGTCGATTTTCGCAGCCTTTGGATCGCCGAGCAGGTCGACGATACTTTCGTGCTTGCCCGTGATTTTGCGGTACTCCTCAATGGAGAGCAGGACGTGCGCAGGACGGCCGCGGTCCGTGATGAAGACGGGGCCCTTGCCGGCAGCCTTCCTGGCGCGGCTGACGTTCTGATTAAAATCGCGGCTGGAGATGGTGGTGATGGCCATCGCGGCTCCGATGTAGTTATGTTACTACATTTGGGACCTCAAAGGCCCCCCCGGGGGCAGGAGTTGGAACTTCAGATCGAAAGGCGCCCTGACTAAAATGCGGGCATGGCGCAGGATATATCCGAGGTTTTGAAGCAGGCGATGGCCCTTCCCAGCGATGCGCGGGCGGCGTTGGCAGGCGCGCTTCTGGAGAGCCTCGATGAAGCGGTGGATGAGACGGCCGAGGCGGAGTGGGATCGGGAGATTGCCCGGCGGATCGGGGAGTTGGATTCGGGCCGGGTGAGGACGATTTCCTGGGCCCATTCGCGACGCGAGATCGCGGCGAAGCTTCATGCCGGCTGATCGGCTGGAGATCCCTCCGGAGGCGCTCGAAGGGATAAAATCGGCAGTGATGTGGTATCGCGAGCGGAGCGAGCGCGGCCTCCAGCTTTGTTGAACAAGTGGACGAAGCCATTGCCCTGATCGTGCAATGGCCGAATATCGGCTCTAAGTGAGCCAGACCCGTGAATTTCCTGTAAACTGAGACTTCTGCAATTTTCCCTTCAGGAATGAGAGCTTATGTCGATCCATCCAGTCATGCAGCGTCTTGCCGACAAGTTGAACCGCACCGATCTGCCCCCCTTTGGGCCCGGCGACACCATTCGCGTGCAGGTCAGGATTAAGGAAGGCGATAAAGAACGTCTCCAGGCATTCGAGGGCGTGGTGATCGCGAAGAAGAACGGGGCGCAGGGCAGCTTCACCGTGCGCAAGATGAGCTTCGGCCAGGGAGTCGAGCGCATTTTTCCGTTCAACAGCAAGGTCATCGACAAGATCGAGAAGGTGCGGTCGGCGAAGGTGCGCCGCGCCCGCCTGTTCTACCTGCGCGGACTGCGCGGCAAGGCGGCTCGCCTCAAGGAAGTCGACACACGATAGCAGACAGCGTTCTGGGAAAAAGCTCACGCCCCGGCCCGGATCGGCTGGGGCGTTTGTGTTTGGGACAGTTTTCCACCAGCGTCCGCAGCGGCCAGAGCATTACACTCGCCTCATGGGCACCATGCAGCTCGATGGCGAGCTGATTCCCAGGCGGGGGCGCAGGAAGCTTCCCGACGATGAAGTATGTGCGTCGACGCGAAAGATGCGGATGCTTCGCTCCCTCGCCTGCGGCAACAAGTACGAAAAACTAGCCCGCGCCCAGGGCGCGACCGTCATTGCCGGCGTCGATGAGGTTGGCCGCGGGGCCCTGTTTGGCCCGGTAGTGGCGGCGGCCGTGATCCTTCCTCCCGATACCAGGATTCGCGGCTTGCGGGATTCCAAACAACTCCTGCGCGAGGATCGCGAGCGGCTGGAGGCGGTCGTGCGCACACGGGCGATTGCGATTGCCATTGAGGAAGTGGACGCCGAGACCATCGACCGCGTCAACATCTATCAGGCAAGCCGGATGGCCATGACAGCGGCCGTGATGCGCCTCGATCCGCAGCCGGATCACTTGTTGATCGACGCTCTGAGGCTGGATGTGACTCATGCCCAGACAAAAATCGTCTATGGCGACTCATTGAGCATTTCGATTGCCGCGGCATCGGTCGTCGCCAAGGTCTACCGGGATGCGCGCATGCGTGAGCTGGATGCGCAATACCCTGGCTATGGGCTGGCTTCGCATAAGGGCTACGCAACGCCGGAGCATCGTGAGGCCCTCAAGAACCACGGACCGTGCGTCCTGCACCGAAAAAGTTTTACTCCCGTAATACAGGCAGACCTGCCGTGGGATGAGCTGTCCGGCGATCTTGCCGTGACTGAGGACGAATCCGTTTGCCCTATCGACTCCTCTGTGTGACAGCCCACCCCGACGATGAAAGCGGCGCTTTCGGCGGCGCGCTGATGCTCGCGCGCGAGGCCGGCGCTGAGACGTTTGTGCTGTGCTTCACCGACGGGCAGGCGGCGCATTTTCGCGGCGACGCGGCCCCCGATGCCGATCTGGGCAAGCTGCGCCGCGCCGAAATGGACGCGGCATGCGCGGCGTTGGACGTGACGCAGTGCGACGTGCTCGCGTTTCCCGACGGCGGCCTGCCCCAGCAGAGTTTTCAGGAGCTCGTCGGTCTGGTCGTCGAGCACATCCGCCGCTGGCGGCCCCAGGTGGTGCTTACTTTTGGCGGCGACGGCGGGGTCAATCTGCATCGCGACCACACGATGATTTCGGTGGTGACGACGGCTGCGTTTCATTGGGCAGGTCGGGCAGAGCTGTTTGCTTCGGATCTCAAACCGTATTCTCCGCAGAAGCTGTATTACTCGAGCACGCCGTTTGTGAGCGTTCGCGATCGGCCGGAGCTTTCCAACACTTCGACAGTCCCATCGTCGCTGACTTTGGAACTGGGTGAATTAGCGGAGCGCAAGCTTCAGGCGTTCCAGAAACACCGTTCGCAGCAGGGCGTGCTCGAGAGGGTGGGCGAGCATGTGCGGGATGCGATGCGGTTCGAGCGATACCTGCTGGCGGCGCAGCGGGGTGTGGCTTCGGTAATGGCCGATGCCGGAATGTTTGCGGGAGTAGTGGAAGACGGGAGATAAAATTCCTCGATGAGCCGGAATTTGCCGCTGTGTACCGGCTTTGCATCTCTCCCCTGAGGCGTGCCCCATGACGAACCTTGTAACAGAAGCTGTTACAGAACCAATGATCCGCACAAAGTTGTTCGGCTTTACCCTCCTGAATCATCCTCGCTACAACAAAGGCACAGCGTTTACTGAAGAGGAGCGCGATGCGTTTGATCTGCACGGGCTGTTGCCGCCGCATGTTGGAACGCTCGCCGACCAAATCGCCCGGCGGCAAAAGGCCTTCGATCCGTTTGAGACGCCCTTTGAGAAGTACACCTTCCTGCGCGATCTCCAGGACATCAATGAGACGCTCTTTTATGCGCTCATCCTCTCCGATGTAAAGAAGTTCATGCCAATCGTCTACACGCCCACCGTGGGCGAGGGGTGCCAGCGCTTCAGCGAGATTTGGCGCAAGCCGCGCGGGTTGTTCCTGAGCTATCCGAACAAGGCGCGCATCGAGAAGATTCTCTCGCACAGGCGCTACGACAATGTCCGGGCGATCGTGGTTAGCGATGGCGAACGCATCCTGGGCCTCGGCGATCAGGGCGCCGGCGGCATGGGCATTCCGATCGGAAAGATGGCGCTCTACACGGCGCTGGCCGGAATCCATCACGAGTATTGTTTGCCGGTTCTGCTGGATGTGGGAACGGATAACGAAGAGCGCCTCGCAAACCCGATCTACATAGGCTGGCGGCACAAGCGGGTCCGCGGCCCGGAGTACGACGACTTCATTGAGACATTTGTAAGTGCGGTCGAGAGGCGTTGGCCGCACGTGCTCCTGCAGTGGGAGGACTTTGCCGGGACGAACGCGGCTCGGTTGCTCGCGAAGTATCGCGGCCGGCTTTGCACCTTCAATGACGACATTCAGGGCACGGCGGCGGTGGTGCTGGCGACCCTGCTCGCGGCGATAAAGGCTGCCGGTACGCAACTCAGGGAGCAGCGGGTTGCGATTCTGGGATTTGGCTCGGCGGGGATTGGGATTGCGAATCTCCTGGTGGAGGCCCTTGAAGAAGCGGGGCTCACGGAGCAGCAGGCACGTGGGCGAATTTATGCGATGGGGCGGCCGGGGCTGCTCGTCGACGGCGCTGAGGGGATTCATGACGAGCAGAAGGACTTTGTGCGCGCAGCAGGGGATGTAGCCGCTTGGCGGGTAGGAGACGCAAAGAAGATCGGGCTTGAAGAAGTGGTGCGGAACGCCAAAATCACCGTGCTCATTGGCGTGGCGGGCAAGGCCGGGACCTTTACCGAAGATGCGATTCGGGCGATGGCGAAGAATGCGGAGCGGCCGATAATTTTTCCGCTCTCGAATCCCACATCGAAGAGCGAGGCGACGCCTGAGGATTTGCTCAAGTGGACCGATGGCAAGGCTCTGATTGGAACGGGGAGCCCGTTTGCGCCCGTGAAGGTGGGAGATCGGGAAATTTGTATCGACCAGACGAACAATTCCTACATCTTTCCAGGGCTCGCGCTCGGGATTGTCGCCTCGCGCGCGCGGCGGGTGAGTGACGCGATGATCATGACAGCCGCGAAGACCCTGGCTGGCCTGTCGCCCGTGGAAAAGGATCGCAATGCGAGCTTGCTGCCACCCCTGGCCGATTCGCGACGGCTGAGTCGCGTGATTGCTGCAGCAGTGGCGCGGCAGGCGATCGCAGATGGGCTCTCGGTAGTAAAGGAATCGCATGTGGATCGGGTGGTTGTGGAGAATGTTTGGGAGCCGCGGTATGTCCGCTATGAGCGGGAGTGGTGAGAGACGAGCGAACCCGAGCGGCGAGGGAAAAGCAAGCGACAAGGCTCACGCCGATCGGGCCACCAGCGACTCGCAGTGCTGTTTCAGGCTCAGCGCCTCGGTGCGGACGTAACCGGCAATGCGTTTCGAGTAGACACTGCCGAGGATTGCGCCGAGCACTCCTTCGGTCGAGAACGAGAGCTCCACTTCCGTGCCGGAGCTGAAGGCGCTCAGGCGGTGGTCGGCGATCATGGTGGCGCCGGGGGCCTTCTGGATCCAGGTGAAAGCCTGGTGAGGCGCGCACTCGGTGACTTCGTAGACGGCCGGGCGGAGTTTTGGCTGCGTGATGCGGTAGCGTGCTCCCACTTTGAGTTCGCATTTGTGGCCGTTGGTGGTGATCGGCTGCACATCGAGGACGGTGGGAGTCCAGGAGGGCCAGCGTTCGACGTCGGCGAGGACCTGCCAGATGGCTGCGGGGCTGGCGTTGATGATGACGCGTTCGACGGTTTGCATACGGGTAGCCGCTCCTATTGCTTTTTTTCGCCCCTGGGGCTGGGCTGGACAGGGATACGGTTTTGGCGGAGGTGCGGTTCCATGGGGGGCCACGCTGCCCGGGATCTCATCGGAGATCGGCGCCCTGCACGGGGTAACCGGTTTGCCAACCCCTTTTGCATCGCAGGGCAACAAATTACGTTTTCCTATGCATCCAAAGGAGCGACCCTTCCCCAAGGAGTATCCGCTCGCCTCATGACGACTGCTCGAGCTGCGGCACAGCGCGCTTTGCGCCTGCCCTATGGATATGACTACGCCGGTCCGCAGGCGCGCTTGCGAGTCCCGCAGGATCCAGGTGCGCTTGCCGCTCGCGACGGTTCCGCTGCGAACATGCCTCCACGCCGGAGCTGGATTCTTTCTGCCGCGCTGGCGGCGGTCTTGCTGGTGGCCGCGGCGGCGTCGGGTCAGAGCGGAGATGTGGCCTCTGTTTCTCAGAGTTCGAGTCAGGCTTCAGGCCCTCCAAAACGGCTCAAGGATCTTTCTCTCGAGGAGCTGGGCAAGGTTCAGGTGGTCACGTACAGCAAGGTTCCCAGCCACCTGTTGCAGACACCGGCAGCGGTTTACATAATCACCAGCGATGACATTCTTCGGTCCGGGGCGACGACCATCGCCGATGCATTGAGGCTGGCGCCGGGTGTGGAAGTCGGGCGAATGGACTCGACGACGTGGGCGGTTGGGATCCGCGGCCTCGAGAACAACTTTTCAAAATCCGTGCTGGTGCTCATTGATGGCCGGAACGTCTATACGCCGCTCTTTGCGGGTGTGTATTGGGATGTCCAGGATATGCCGCTCGAAGATATAGACCGGATCGAGGTGATTCGGGGCCCCGGCGGAACCATCTGGGGACCGAATGCGGGCAACGGGGTGATCGACATCATTACGAAGAAGGCTGGCGAGACGCAGGGGGTGATGGCGGAAGGGCTGGTGGGCGGCCAGGACCACACGATCGACGATTTGCAAATCGGCGCGACCACGCGGAAGCTGCTCAGCTTCCGCCTTTTCGGTCGCGGCTTCGAGCGCGCCCACGAATACCACACCGATGGGATCGACGAGGATGCCTGGCATCAGGAGCGAGTGGGATTCCGGGCGGATTATGCTAATGGCCGGGACAACTTCCAGGCGGAAGGAGACGCATACCGGGGGAATTCCCCTCGCATCGTCGGGACCACGCCTCTGTATGACCAAACATCGGGCGGAGACGTGAATGTGCGCTGGGAGAGACTGTTGAACGACAGCGCTGGATTCTATGTTCAGGTCTACTTCGACCGCACGCTGCGCACCGACCCCGTTTTCTTTGGTGAAACCAGGAACACAATCGATATCGATTTCGTCCACCATTTCAATATTCAGGGTCATCAGCAGTTTTCCTATGGAGGCGGACTCCGCTGGAGTCCTTACAACACGATTGCCGCTGTTCCCGGCGCCAACCTGCTGGTGCCGCAGAGCGGGACCGATCACGTCCACACCGGTTTTGTTCAGGATGAGGTTCGGCTGGGCACGAAGGTTTCTGTGACCGGGGGAGCGAAGCTGCAGGAAAACAACTTTAGCGGATTCGATGCTCAGCCCTCCGTCCGTCTGCTGTGGACTCCGGGTGAGCACGAGACGGTGTGGGGGGGAATTACGCGGGCGGTTACAACGCCGTCGGATCTGGAGGAAAAGTTTTTACTCAAGGGTCTGGCGGGGCCGAGCACATACATCCAGGTTCTGGGCAACAAAAACTTCAAGTCAGAAGATGTGATCGGGTATGAGGCCGGCTATCGGCTTCTCGCGAGCGACCGGTTCTACTTCGATCTGTCCCCGTTTTGGAACCAGTACAGCAAACTGCAGAGTTTCAGCGCGCCCGCGCTTTCATCTTCCGGCGGCAATACCTACATCTCCATCCTGTATGAGAACCAGATCGCTGGCCATACTTCGGGATTCGAATTCGCGCCAAAGGTGGCAATGACGCAGTGGTGGCAGCTGAACACCAGCTATTCGTTCGTGAGCTCGACATTCACCGCCAACGGTCCCACTTCAAACATCAGCTCGACCGGATCGGTGCCGACTTATGAGGGCTCGACGCCGCGGCACCTTGTTTCCCTGCAGTCGAAGATCGATCTGCCCGCGGGTTTCCAGTTCGACCAGATGTTTCGCTATGCCAGCGATCTGCCGGCACAGAAGGTGAAGGCCTACGAGACTATGGATCTTCGCGCCGCGAAAGCCTTTGGTCATGGATTTCTGTTTGAGGCCGTGGGGCAGAATCTTTTTCAGCCGCACCACAACGAGTGGGGCACCGGCGATCCTACCCAGCATGTAGTTGGCATCTACCGGGCGGGATACATCCAGCTGTCATTCAATGGGCATCGGCAGCGGTCGCATTAGTCGGCATTGGCCCAGAAGCTTAACCCTCCTGGTGCAGTGGAATCGGTCTGGATTCATCCCAGAGAGCGAACACCGCGCTCGCCGGGCACGGCGACTATGCTGCGGAGGACATCTTCGGGTTCGGGGCGGACGCGGAAGTCGGCGTGGGCTTCGGAGTAGAGGACTTTGCTTTCCTGGGAGAGAACGAAGGTGGCCGGCAGAGGCAGCTTCCAGCTTTCCTCGCCATTGATGAAGGGGATGTTGAGCAGGATGCCGCGATAATAGCGCCGGAGATAGTCGGGGAGCGTCCAGGCAAGGCCAAATTGTTCCGCGACGGCGCAGCCCGCGTCGACCAGAAGAGGGAAGGGAATGGCGTGCTGGCCGGCGGTGAAGTCGCTCTGGCGCTGGTTCTGGGGCGAGATGCCGACGACCAGGGCTCCGCGTTCGCGCAGTGCGGGGTAGAGGTCCCGCCACGCTTCGAGTTCGGTAACGCAGTAGGGGCACCAGCGGCCCCGGAAAAAATTGATGACCAGCGGCCCGAGGGCAAGCAGGTCGGTCGAACGGACGACCTTACCCGAGAAGTCGGGCAGCGCGAACCTGGGTGCAGTGGCGCCGATGGGGAGCAGGCGATCTTCAATGCCGGAGCGGAAGAGCTCCTCAATGGCGCGCTCCCCGATGGCCAGACGCTCGGGCTGGACCAGGGTGCGGGTCTGGGTGGTGATCTCGTCGAGCTGGTCCTGAAGATGAGGCATGAAAGTCTAGTTTAATCGCAGGTGGGCCAACCGGACGGCTGGAATTGCGCTGGGTATTACGATTGAGTGCGAGAGAGGGTACGAGGATGAGGCAAATGCGTAGATATCGCAGTGTGCGGTGCGCGGGGTTGGCGGTTTTGCTGTGCGCGGGGTTGGCGGTGTGGGCGCAGGGTGCAGGGTACACACCCGTAACAGTCGTGGTCACGGATTCGTCCGGGGCCGTGATTCCCGGGGCCGAGATTCGGGTAATGCCGGGTGGTCCATCGGGAAACCGGCTGATCGCCGATGAGCGCGGGCGCTCGCAGCTGGGGATGACAGCAGGGAAGTACCAGCTCCACGTGACCGCTGAGGGTTTCTCGACCGCGGAGCAGACCATCATAGTGGCCGATAAGCCTCAGACGGTGACGGTGACGCTGGTGCCCGGCTCAACGAGCGGACCGGTGCAGGTGGTTCCCGGAGCTTCTCCGATGCAGCCGGCCGCGGTTCCGCTGGAGAGCACCGTGGAGAAGCCCCATGCCGAGGGCGCGATTGAACCGGCGCCTGCGAACGCAAACACCCTGGTCATCTTTGGGGCCGGCGGACTGCGCGGGGTGTTTACGCCGGCGACGCTGAATCAGTACCCGCACCAGACAGTGACGATTTTCGATCACCACACAAATGCGAACGAGACCTATTCCGGCGTGCCGCTCGTGGACCTGCTGGCGCATCTGGGCGTGCCACGCGGCAAAGACCTGATGGGCAAGGTGCTGGCGGACTACGTTGTGGCGACCGGTTCGGATGGATACAAAAGCGTCGTCGCGCTGGGGGAGATCGATCCGGACTTTCATCCGGGAATGGTCCTGGTGGCGGACGCAATGGACGGCAAGCCTCTCGATAAGACGGGGCCCTTTCGCCTCGTCGTGACGGAAGACAAGCGGCCGGCGCGCAGTGTTCGGAATCTGGTGAGGTTGGAGTTGCGGGTCGCGGAATGAGAACGCCAGGATTCTCCCGGATTTGTCGATGGAGACCTGCATTGCCTTTAGTGATGGCATGGGGTTATGGCATATGGCAATGGCATTTGCCATTTACAAATGGCATTTTCAGTCAAGCCCGAGCTTCTTCCAAAGCTCGTCGATGCGCGCTTTTGTAGCAGTGTCCATCGCAATCTCCTTCGGCCAGGGACGGGCGAACCCTTCAGCCGGCCATTTACGCGTTGCGTCGATGCCCATTTTGCTGCCGTAGTTCGGCAGCCGCGAGGCGTGATCCAGTGAATCAATCGGCCCAAGCGTGAACTGAATATCGCGCTCCGGGTCGATGTTGTTCGCCACCCGCAGCGTGACTTCGGCCAGATTCTGCACATCGCAGTCCTCGTCCACAACAATGATGCATTTGGTGAACATGGCCTGGCCCAATGCCCAGATGCCGTTCATCACCTTCCGCGCGTGGCCCGCGTAGCTCTTGCGGATCGACACGATCATCAGGTTGTGAAAGACCGCCTCAACCGGCAGGTTGATGTCGACGATCTCCGGCAGCGTCAGCCGGAAGAGCGGCAGGAAGATGCGCTCGACCGCCTTGCCCATCCATGCGTCCTCCTGCGGCGGCTTGCCCACGATGGTCGCCGAGTAGATCGGGTCCTTGCGATGCGTGATGCAGGTGAGGTGGAAGACCGGGTAGTCCTCGGCGGCTGTGTAGAAGCCGGTGTGGTCGCCGAAGGGTCCCTCGGGGCGGAGTTCGTGGAGCGCGACGTAGCCTTCGAGGATAATCTCGGCGTGCGCGGGGACTTCGAGGTCCACCGTCTCGCACTTCACCAGCTCCACCGGTTCTTCGCGGAGAAATCCCGCGATGAGGAACTCCTCGACTTCAGGCGGCGCCGGAACGATGGCGGAGAAAGTGGTGGCCGGATCGGTGCCGATGGCTACCGCGACTTCAAGGCGGTTGTGCTCCGCATCGACGTTGCCGAGCGCGATGTTCGCCGTGCCGCCCGCGGTTTCGGCCATCGCTGAGACGCGCGCCGAGGCATCGGGAGCCGCGGCGCGCAGCCGGTCGCGGAGATGCTCGGCCGCGTTCTTCTGCCGCTGCCAGTGCATGCCCGTCGTTTGGCCGTCGTAGACCTGCATCCGGTACATGCCCATGTTGCGCTTGCCGGTCTTCGGGTCGCGGGTGATCACGCAGGGCAGAGTGATGAAGCGGCCGCCGTCCAGCGGCCAGCATTGCAGGATCGGGAACTGTTCGAGCGAGAAATTGTCGCGGAGGATGACTTCCTTCGAAGGCGCGTCTTTTGCCGAGATGGTTTTAGGAAAGATGTTGCCGATCGCTGCGAGTTGCGGCAGCATTTTGAGCTTTCCCATCAAACCTTCCGGCGATTTCATTTCGAGCAGCGCGCGGATGCGTCCGGCAATTTCATCGAGCGATCCGCGGTCGGCGTCGAGGCCGAGAGCGAGCTTCATGCGGCGTTCGCTGCCGAACTGGTTTATGAGCACGCGCGCGCCAGCGTGGCCTTTGATGTTTTCAAAGAGGAGAGCCGGGCCGCCGGCTTTCGTTTTGGATCCTCGCCCGTACCCGGATTTCGAGACGCGGTCGGTGATCTCGGCGATTTCGAGCGCGGGCGAGACTTCTTCGCGAATGCGTTTGAGCTCGCCGGCTTTGTCGAGGATCTTGATCCAGTCTCTGAGGTCGTCGCAGGGCAGTGTGTGCCTCCGGAGTGAGTTTCCAAATCCACTATAGAACTTCAGAACGGGGCGGGGCTGCGCGATCCTGCATCGGTTGAGCCAGCTCCCCAGCCACCAATGATGGAAGGCGATTCGCGAATCCGCTGAGCATGAGCCGGCGAAGTTCGGCGATGACGGCCTGCGCTGCTACCCTGGGGGGAGGGTTGTTCCCGCACGCGTTTTCTTTTGTGGGGGTTGGACAGTAACCTTTTTCTTTGGGTACCTGGAAAGGCAGGGTACAGGGTGCAGGGTGCAGGGTACAGGTCTCTGAGAGGCAGGGCTCGGCCTTCAGCGTAGAGCGTTCGGAAGAACAGGGCTCGGCGGCGGCTTTCAGGTCGAGCGAGCCGGTGGACGGTTTGTAATCGATCGCTGGGGCTGCGTTTCTTTGCTGGCGGTCGAGGCATTCGTTGCAGGGATCGCCTGCGTAGAGGCCGCCGCAGGGGCAGGATTTCGCGGAAGACTTCGGTTGAGCGGCCTGTTTTCTGGGACGGTGTTCTTCGGTTTGGTCCTGGGAAGAACTGTTGTTGGGGAAAAATGCAGGTCCCTCGGCTGCGCGCTGCGCGCTCCGCTCGGGATGACAATCTTTTGTTGCAGGTCCCTCGGCGGCGGGCTGCGCGCTCCGCTCGGGATGACAGTCGTTTATTGCGGGTTCCTCGGTTGGGCAATGCGCGCTTTGCTCGGCGGCTGGTTTTTTCGCGGCTTGAGCCTCTTCGTGGAGCTTGAGGCGGCGGGCGCGGTAGCGCTTGACGAATTCTTCGGGATCTTCTTTGACTTCTTCGTCAGTGAGCCAGCCGGATGCGGGGAAGTCCGCAGCGCAGGTGGGTTTGGGTTGGCCCATTTCCTCGCACTGCTGCTCGTAGAGGTATTTGGAGAAGGACCACTGGGGCTCGAAGGTACCGGTGGGGCCGCGATATTCCTCGTCGACGCCGAGAGGCTCGGAGTTTTCGCTCTTCGTGGTTTCGGTGACCTGCTCGGGAATGGATTGGTTGTTCTCGGCGAGCCAGCGCTGATTGAGCATATCGAGGCGGACAAGGCCGGAGGCGACCTGGCAGCCGTAGAACATGCTGCGGGCGGAGTGGTGGTCGAGGGAGCGTTCGAGAAGGCCCTGCATGGCCTGGGAGAGGATGAGCTGGATGGAGGCGGCGTCCTCGAGGAAGGCGACGCGGTCGTAGCCCTTGACTCCGGCGAAGGTGGGCATGCGGTTGTATTTGTGCGAGTAACAGTAGTGGTTGCCGGTCATAGCTTTGGCGCGGCACTGGTCGCCGGCGGTTTTGATATAGCGGCAGCGGCGGGGCTTGGTTGTGGGCTGGGATTCGGGGGTTGTGTCGGAGGCGGCTGTATCTTGAGACATATCCGTTCCTTTCGGTGAGAGCGATCGGCGCTCAGCGTTCAGCGATCAGAAAATCGGCGGAGGGTGGTTAAAAAAGGAGGGGCTTGCCACCCCGGCAACCCCCTCAATGCCCACCAAAAGGAAAAGCCCCACCGGAATAGGTGGAGCTTTTTTCTTTTTTTACTCTATAAGTTAAGAATAGCAGGTTCGGAAGATAAAACTGCCAACTTTTTTTGGGTAAGTTGGCTTGTAAGTGGCGTGGAATGTTAGGTTGTTACTTTGGATTTTGGGGTGGGGGGTTGACAAATTTTCCACATTTGGGGGTTTGGGGATTTTTGGTGGAATTTGGATCGACTCACGGAGAATTCGGCTGCGGCGACAAAGGGCTCCGGGCTGCGGCGGTTTGGAGCCATCCTGCCAGCTTTCTGGTAGTGGGTTTCAGTTTCGTTGACCCACTACCGGATTTCTCAGGGAATGGGAGGGCGGTGGTCCAGAGGAAGCCGCTCTGCGTCAATGGCAGGTGGCCGATGGTTTACTACAACCTGGTGGTCAATTTGGCAGGTGGTCAATTTGGTGCAGGGCAGCCCACGAAACAATGCAATGCTGGGATTGTGCCCCTCGGACCTTGCGAGGGCAATTGAGGTTCCCCAATGGGTACGAACCATCGGCCGCTTGTCCTGCTCACGGGAGCTTCGGGTTATATCGGCGGCCGCCTGCTTAAGGCGCTTGAGGCAGCTGGTCGGCCCGTCCGCTGTCTTGCCAGACATCCTGAGTTTCTTCGGTCACGGGTTTCTTCCTCTGCGGAGGTGATTCAGGCGGATTGCCTGGATCGCACTTCTCTTGCACCGGCAATGGCTGGAATACAAACCGCGTACTACCTTGTCCATTCCATGGGCTCGGCGGGACAGTTCGAAGAGGAAGACCGGCAAGCCGCCCAAAATTTCGCCGACACCGCGCGCGAGCAGGGCGTGGAGCGCATTGTTTACCTGGGCGGTCTGGGAAATCAGGATCAGGCGTTATCCGCACATCTGCGGAGCCGCCATGAGGTGGCAGATATCCTGCGCAGTTCGGCGGTTCCCACGATTGAATTTCGAGCGTCGATCGTCATCGGCTCCGGCAGCCTCTCGTTTGAAATGATTCGTGCTCTGGTACAGCGCCTGCCGATTATGATTTGCCCGCGATGGGTTGAGGTCAAAGCCCAACCGATTGGGATCGAAGATGTAGTCGCTTATCTTGTGGCAGCGTTGGAGCTACCGGCTGGACGGACTGCGGTCTTTGAGATCGGGGGTCCCGACCAGGTCAGTTATGGCGAGATCATGCAGGAGTACGCGCGGCAA
>Ga0181520_10004114_pt1 | contig 24722 bp, 12 predicted proteins | sample PEATcosm2014_Bin_29_FD_132451 | JGI IMG/M metagenome (GOLD analysis project Ga0181520, IMG submission 132451) | Peatland microbial communities from MTU Mesocosm Facility, Houghton, MI, USA - PEATcosm2014_Bin02_30_metaG | ecosystem: Environmental > Terrestrial > Soil > Wetlands > Peat | place...
ATATGGCATCTATGGCGGAGTCGCCGGCAGCCACATTCTCACCCTTCTGCGTAAATTGAAGATGCCGATCGTGACCACGCTGCACACGGTCCTGCGAGATCCCGATGCGGATCAGCGCACTGTGCTGCAAGAGATCGCGCGGCTTTCCGATCGCCTGGTGGTCATGAGCGAGCAGGCGGCGGAGTTTCTTCGAGATATTTATGGAGTGCCGAACGGCAAGATCGACATCATTCCGCATGGCGTTCCCGACTTTCAGTTCATGGATCCGAATTATTTCAAGGATCAGTTTGGCACCGAAGGTCAGTCTGTGTTGTTGACGTTCGGCTTGCTCTCGCCAAACAAGGGCATTGAGAATGTAATTCGCGCGTTGCCGGCGATCCTCAAGGACCATCCAAAGGTCGTCTACATCGTCTCGGGAGTGACGCATCCGCATATTCGGCGCCGCGAGGGCGAGCGTTATCGCGATGAGTTACAAGCCCTGGCTGAAGAGCTTGGGGTATCGTCGCATCTGATGCTGCTCAATCGATTTGTGAGTGCAGAAGAACTGGTTGAGCAAGTCGGCGCGGCAGATATTTATGTAACCCCCTATCGACAGGAGGCACAGATTGTGTCCGGCACGCTCGCTATCGCTCTTGGCGCGGGGAAGGCGATTATCTCAACGCCGTACTGGCATGCCAGGGAATTGCTGGCTGATGGCCGCGGCGTCATTGTGCCGTTCGATAGTCCTGAAGCAATAGCGGAAGCGGTGCTTCGCCTCCTCGATAACGATGGGGAGAGGCACGCGATGCGAAAGCGCGCCTATTTGCATTCCCGCGAAACTATTTGGCCGAAAGCGGCCCAGAAGTACATGGCGAGTTTTCAGCGTGCTCGTTTCGAACGCACCTTGCAGCCTCGTGCGGCCCTGAAGGAAGATGCGCCAACGAGTACACCTGCAGAGTTGCCGTTGCTGAATTCCTCTCACATGTCGCGAATGACCGATGACACGGGCATGTTGCAGCATGCAATCTTCTCGGTTCCCAACTCGAGCGAAGGCTATACGACCGACGACAATGCGCGTGCGCTCATTGTGTCTGCCATTTTGGATCGCAATCCCGTGTGGGCCGGACAAGCACACAGCCCCAACCTATCCGGCCGATACCTGGCGTTTTTGTGGCTCGCTTTCAATACCGGCACCGGGCGTTTCAGAAACTTTTTCGCCTATGACCGCAAGTGGCTTGAAGATGTTGGCTCCGAAGACAGCCACGGTCGAGCTTTGTGGGCCTTGGGCAAGGTGCTGGGGCAATCGCAGGATGCTGGATTGAGGGGCGCCGCTGGTAGACTGTTTGAGGCGGCAGTCCCTGCAACCGCAGCATTCACCAGTCCCCGTGCCTGGGCGTTTTGCATTCTTGGCATGCAAGCCTATCTGGATTGGTTCCCGGGAGACAGGGCTATCCAGTGCGCACGTAACGCCTTCGCAAATCGACTGCTCGACATCTATGAACGCAGTCACTCCGACACATGGCGCTGGTTTGAAAAGAGTCTTTCCTACTCGAATGCACGGCTCTCGCAGGCGCTCATCCTGGCAGGGTGGCGCAGCGACAATCTGAGAATGATCGAAGTGGGAATGGATTCACTGAAATGGCTCGTTGGCGAGCAACACCGTGACGACGCGGAGACCTTTGTGCCGATTGGATCCAACGGATTCTTCATCGAAGGCAACGAAAAGGCGCGGTTCGATCAACAACCAGTGGAAGCATGCGCTACGGTTTCAGCGTGCCTCGAAGTGTACAGATTGACGGATGAGCGCGTCTGGCACGAAGAAGCTCAGCGTGTCTTCAATTGGTTTCTGGGCAAGAACGACCTTCGGTTGCCGTTATACGATTCGGCTACCGGCGGCTGCAGAGACGGCCTTCATCCGGATCGGATCAACGAGAATCAGGGAGCGGAATCGACGCTTTCATTCCTCATGGCATTGCTTGAAATGCGCGACGCCAAAGTGACAAACGCAAAGGAACGGCTTCTTGAAATGAGTATCCCGTCTTGAATTCAAATCCATCCCAGGTTGTGCCGGCAGACGCCATTCCCTCCGCAGTTCACGCGGAAATCGCGACAGGGCTGCCGCTGTTTACGCGTCATCCAGGAAATCCCCTGCTCACGCAGAGTAACTGGCCCTACCCGATCAATAGCGTCTTCAACGCGGCGGCCGTTCGTTTGGCTGACGGAGACACGCTGCTGCTGTGTCGCGTGGAAGACCGCACCGGACTCTCGCATTTGTGCGCAGCACGCTCCGCAGATGGCATCACCGATTGGCGCATCGATGCGCAACCCACTCTGATGGGAAACCCGAAGGATTTTCCGGAAGAGATCTGGGGAATCGAGGATCCGCGCATCACCTATGTTCCGGAACTGGAGCAATACGCTGTGGCCTACACATCGTTTGCCCGGGGCGGGCCTGGAGTGTCGTTGGCGCTGACCAAAGACTTCCACACCTTCGAGCGTTACGGCGTCATCATGCCCCCGGAGGATAAGGACGCTGCGCTGTTGCCGCGGCGAATCGGCGGACGCTGGGCAATGATTCACCGGCCCGTGACCGCGCTTGGCGCCCACATGTGGATCTCGTACTCTCCCGATCTTCGGCACTGGGGCAGCCACAAGATTATCCTTGAAGCGCGGCGCGGAGGATGGTGGGATGCAAACAAGATTGGACTATGCTCACCACCGATAGAAACAGCGAAGGGCTGGCTGACGATCTACCACGGCGTGCGACAAACAGCATCTGGAAGCATCTATCGACTGGGCCTGGCTCTGTTCGATCTGGAGCATCCCGACATTTGCCTGTTGCGAGGAGAACCCTGGGTGTTCGCGCCGGAAGCATCGTATGAGCGCGGCGGCGATGTCAATGACGTTGTGTTCCCCTGCGGCCAGACCATCGGCGCCGATGGAGACACGATCTCTCTGTATTACGGCGCTGCCGACTCCAGCATCGCGCTCGCGACCGGCAGCATCCGTCGCCTGCTATCTTGGTTGGAAGTGAATTCTGGTCCCATGGAGCGTCGAGCATTTTAGGCGACACAGAAATGCAGAAGGAGTTGGACAGAATGGGGAGTGACGTTCACGATTGGCCGGTTTGGCTGCCGCATCCCCTTTGGATTCGGCGCCAGTGCCCTCGTTGCACATCGATCTCTTTCAAGCAGGCCGAGGTGCGTCCTTACGACGGCCTGCTTGGCTTGCTTGGGTTGCGGCCTGTTCGCTGCATCTCCTGCTGGCGCAGATATTATTTCTTCACTTTGCACGGGGCATATGTTGAATGAAGCCGTTCTATCTGCAGCTGGTCCGAGACCTCATGTGCGCGCAATGAATGCTTCCCGCAACAATAGCGCCTCGGATGGATGCGCCCGCTGGATGCTACAGCCTTTTGGACCGGTCAGGCATCGTAAATGGATCGACTCTTATAGTCTCTCGTCGGGTTGGATGGAGACTGCCGCACACTCCAATTCAACTTCAATGCGCGTCTCACGATGCACGGCCGCTTCTTTGTTAGCATCGTGGATGACATCCTTCGCCTTACCCCAGGCGTTCTCGACCTTGCCCTTTACCTGCTGAACCATGCCTTGAATCTGCAGTTGACCATCGCCAGTCACTTCGCCGGCTTTGCGCTTGGCGCTTCCAACCAGTTCGTCGATAGTTCCCTTGATTCGATTTGTGTCCATAGGTCCACCTCCGCAATATCTGTCCTAACGACTCTCATCCTAAGCCCCGACGATGCTGTCAACTGAGCTGTTTGAGTCATCCTGCGGTTTCCAGGTTCCGGTTGGCCTGCCTTTGTGAGGTTGCGTTCGAGAAACAATGCGAAGCGCGTTCCTCAATGAGTCGACAGGAGATGCAGCGATGAGCTGATCGCTATTGCTCAGATATCGGCCACTGGCCACCCTATTGTTGAAGTACCTTGTGCGGATCAAATTGGCTGCTTGGCGTGTATTCGCCCGAGGCATTGGGCAGGGCGTGTGCGCTCTTGACCAGCATTTTACAGTTGGAGGAATGAATGACCGGAAGCAAGCACAATCGAGAAGGGAACAGCAGCGATAGCGGTGAGCCCGATCCAGGACCTTACTGGAGGCGGATGCACCGTGACTGGCGGTTTTGGGCCGGAGCGGTGTTTATGGCGGTAGCGCTCGCAATCTATGTATTGAGCGGAGACCTCGCCTGGGTGCCGTGGAACCGATAGGCAACCCCGAAATGACATTTCGAGTACCTCTGAACAAGTCCCTATAGCAAAACACGACCTTCCTTCAGGGGCTAAAGCCCGCTCATCCTATTCGCCTTATCGGCACGACTGAAGTCGTGCCCTTTCACACTTTGACTTAATTTGAGGCTCCTTAGAGAGTAGCTGTCATGTCCCGGCGGCGGTTGGGATCGGGCGCAGTGTCCCGCGCTTTCCCAGGTTGCGGAGAAGCCGTCCAAATCCGAGACTGTCATTCAGCATTAAGCCGCCAATAGCCGCGGGACGGGAAGTTTCGCGCCAACCAGCAGCCTCGTTCTAGAGTTCTCATCGCATCGTCGGATTTTCCGGCAAGCACTGGAGGAAATCCATGGAAAGTTGGGCGCTAGGCGAACCTGTGTTTTGCAGCGCGACGATCGGAGCAGGAGGAGGGTCGGGAGTAGTATGAATGCCGAGGGAGTTCCTTCTCCCGGAGACGGAGTTCGCCATGAAGTTGATGATCGTCGAAAGCCCAAACAAGGTAAAGAAGATCAAGTCCTTGCTCGGGGCGGGATGGGATGTTGCCGCCAGCGTGGGCCATGTGCGGGATTTACCGAAGACGACCATGGGGGTCACGACGCCGGACTACCAGCTTCAATATGAGTACACAGAACACGGCAAGGGCGTGATCGATGGTCTGAAAACCCGCGCCGCACGGGCCGAGACGGTCTACCTGGCTACCGATCCGGATCGCGAGGGAGAAGCGATCGCCTGGCACCTGCGAGAGACCTTGAAACTCAAGCAATACCAGCGCGTGACCTTTGACGCCATCACGCAGGACGTGATTCTGAGAGCGCTGAAGACCCCGCGGCAGTTGGACATGAACCTGGTCCACGCGCAGGAGGCACGGCGCGGTGCAGACCGGTTGGTGGGCTACAAGGTTTCTCCTGCGCTATCGAGGCAAAGCGGCATCGCGCGGCTCAGCGCAGGCCGTGTCCAGACCGTCGCCGTTCGCCTGGTGGTGGAACGGCAACGCGAGATCGAGAATTTCATAACGACCAAGCACTTTGGCGCCGAGGCCATATTCGAGGATGGAAAATGGACGGCGCAATGGGACACGGCGCCTTTCCTGAAAACGGGAGAGAAATACATTCTTGACTCCGCGCTGGCCGAACGAGCCGCCCAGTGCCGCATCTTCAAGGTGATTGACGCCGCAACAAAAAAGGCGATGCAGGCGCCGCCTGCTCCGTTCACCACGTCCACGCTGTTGCAGGCTGCCAGCGTCACATTCGGCTTCAAGCCAGACCAGACCGCCCAACTTGCGCAGAAGCTCTTCGAACAGGGCCTGATCACCTATCACCGCACCGACAGTCAGAACTTCTCGGCGGAAGCGCTCGCCGAGATTCGCGCCTACGCACAGGCCAACAACCTTCCCATTCCCGCCAAGCCGCGCACCTGGAAGTCGAAAGCCAGCGCCCAGGAGGCGCACGAAGCCATCCGGCCCACGCACCTTGAGGAGCGCAATGCGGGCGAGGACGCGGCGCAGCGCAAGCTTTATACCCTCATCTGGAATCGGGCCGTTGCCTCCCAGCTTGCCGATGCCGAATACAGTGTCAACACGCTGCGCCTCGAGTCTCAACAGGAAGCGCAGAAGTTCTTCTTCAAGAGCGCTGGGCGCACGCTCGTCTTCCCCGGCTGGCGGGGCCTCACGGCCAAAGATGCCGCCGAAGATGCGGACGACGACACCGAACGCAAAGACGACGACAATGGAAAGGTCCCGGCACTGGCCATCGGCACTGCATTGGAATCCAGCAGCACCCGTCTGCTCAACAAGCAGACCAAGCCTCCCAACGGCTATACACAGGCCAGCCTCATCAAGAAGCTGGAGAGCGAAGGCATCGGCCGGCCTTCCACCTATCCCGCCATTTTGAAGAATGTCATGACGCGCGGCTATCTGGTCGAGGGCAAGAAGATACTGTTTGCCACCGACCTTGCCAAGCTGTTGATCGACGCGCTTACGGGGAAATTCCGGTTCGTCGAATACGACTACACCCGCGACCTGGAGCAGGAACTGGACGACATTGCCAGCGGCAAGGCCCTCTATCTGACCGTGGTTTCCGCGCTCGATATGCAGCTTAATACTGAACTGAGCCAGTTTCACATGGTTCGGTCCGCTGATCTTGGATCCCGGCCTGGAGATGCACCTCAGGCGCCTGAGGATGAGGCTCTCTCCGCGGCCCGGCCCGGCATTCCCTGCCCGAAGTGCAAGGCAGGCCGCCTGCGCCGTCCGGAGGGGAAGGACTTCTTCGGATGCGACCGGTTCCGCGAGGGCTGCGGCTTCATCGTCAGCACCACCGTCGCCAAGAAGAAGCTCACCGACAAGCAGATCGAGACCTTGTGCACAAAGGGCAAGACTGCGCTGCTCAAGGGCTTCACCAGCAAGGTGGGCAAGCCTTTTGACGCTTATCTGGTTTGCAGCGAGGCCACTGAATGGAAGACTCGCTTCCAATTTGAATCGAGGTAGGGGACTGTCAAGCACTTGCCGTTCCCAGCAGCTAGAGGACGCCTTTGCCCTCTTCTATCGTGATCACTCGGTCAACTGCGGACAGCCTGACCTTCTCGACTTTGCCGCTTGGCCAATGAATCTCCAAATCGTCGACTTTGGTGGCGTCTCCAAGGCCGAAGTGAACCCGCATGTCGTTCGATGAAAGATAGCTGCCACCGCTGAGAACATCTCCACGCTGGCGCAGCGATCCGGCCGTGAGATAGACTGTCGCTCCCACCGCGTCGCGCGGGCTCTTCGCTCCTCCCACTAGCTTCAAGGTCACCCAATGATGACGATCGGGATTGACGTTGCGCAGCAAGAGTGGAGTGCCATCCAGGTTGTCGATCACGACATCGATTTTTCCGTCATTGAACAGGTCGCCAAATGCGGCCCCGCGCCCCACGCAGATCTCGGCCAGGCCAGTGCCTTCGACGGCCGGAATCAACTCAAACGATCCGTTTCTGCGATTACGAAAGAGCAACGGGCGCTGCGCATAGCTCATGCCCCAACCGGGTTGCCGGTCTACGTCCGGATAGACGTGGCCGTTGACAATGAGCAGGTCTTTCCAGCCGTCGTTGTCGTAGTCGAGAAAACCGGCGCCAAAACCCACGAAAGGAAGAGTAGGCGCTGCGACTCCGGCCCGATAACTCACATCCTCGAAGATGCCGTCGCCGTTGTTGCGGAAGAGGATATCGTAGTCGTCTGAGAATGTAGTAATTGCCAGGTCAAGATGCCCGTTGTTCTCATAGTCCCCTGCGGCGATCCCCATATTCGACGCCTCGCGGCCGGCCCCGTTGAAAGCGAAACCGCTCATGTAGCTCTGATCGTCAAATGTGCCGTCGCCCTTGTTGAGATAGAGATAGTTGGGGGTGGAGTCGTTGGCAACAATAAGGTCGGGTTTGCCGTCCCCGTTGACGTCCGCGAACAAAGCGCCGAGTCCGTAGTAACCGCTTGGATCGTTGACACCGGCCTTGAGACTGACATCGGTGAAGGTGCCGTCGCCGTTGTTGTGAAACAGATGGTCTCGCGCCCCTTGAAGTCCACGCGGTCCGCACATCACATTGACGCCCCGGTACTGGCAAGCGGCGGAACGAACAGACTTCGAGCCCGCGAGCGGTGGGTCGTGGAAATCAAAGTAAATGTACCCGGCCACGAAGAGATCCAGGCGACCGTCGCCATCGTAGTCGCCAAAAGTCGCGCCGGTATGATCGACGACCGAGCTGCCCTCGGCCTCATCCAGGGCCACGCCTGCTTCTTCGGCGACATCGGTGAAGGTGCCATCCCGATTGTTGTGGTAAAGGCGATTTTTGCCGAGATTCGTGACATAGAGATCGGGCCATCCGTCGTTGTCATAGTCGCCCACCGCACAGCCAAGGCCCCAGCGGTCATTGGCGACGCCGCCTTTCGCCGTCACGTCGGTAAACGTGCCGTCGTGGTTATTGCGAAACAAAGCGGCGTGCGGAAGCGCGGCCTTGCCGGCTAGCGCATCGAAGGTCGATCCGTTGACCAGGTAGATGTCGAGCCAGCCATCGTTGTCGAAATCCAGAAGGCAAACGCCCGAACCTTTTGCCTCGACAATGATTCGCTTTTCACGGGAGCCGGTGACATTGCGCCAATGCGTCAAGCCGGCGCGCTCTGCCACATTCTGAAAGACGACCGGACCTCCCTTCACAGAGCCGCCCGCTGTTATGGGGCGATGTTGAGCATCGAAATCCGCCTCTTGCGCAGCGCCAGCGGCCATGCTTGCCGGCTGTGAGGACTTCTCTTGCGCCCACACGCCGCCAACATCGCCGCGCGGGCCTGCCAACGCAAGAACGAAAATGGCCAGCAGAGCCACGGAGCGGCAGGTTCGAACCGGTCTTCGAGGATTGAGCGAAGGGATCGCTCTATGCGCACCTGGCGGGAGCAGGCCGAAAGAATTCGAACTCATGGATGCTCCATCGCTTTCATGGAACCGCATCCGGCTTCGCCAATTGAAGGTGGCTTGCGGATTGCTTGTTTTCAGCGTCGGCAAGGCGCGCGGCAATTGCCAGTTCGCGCTTGGAGTCCTCACCGAGCCCAAGCCTGGCAAGAGTCAGCCCGAGGTAATAATGGGCCGGTGGATAATCGGGAGCCGCAGCGACGGCGCGATCCAGAAACTCTTTTGCTTCCCGATATTGCTTCTGCTTGAAACGGGCCTCTCCGCAACCCTCGAGCGCGCCGCCATGCTTGGGATCGCGTGTCAGAGTCTTGTTGAATTGCGCGATGGCTTCGTCCAGGTCGCCTTGTTTAAGCGCAAGATCGCCCAATTCGTAATAAGACTCGGTCTGCAGCGGCTGCAACTCGACGGAGCGCATGAATTCCGCGCGCGCTTTGTCGAATTGGAGACCGACCTGGTAGATGCGGCCAAGTCCGAAGTGGGCGCTGGCATCGTCCGGACGAAGCTTGAGATAGGAAATCATCTGCTCTTCGGCCGGCTTCATTTGTCCCAGGTCCATCTTGACGCGCGCCATGCCGTAGAGGATGTTTGGATCGTCCGGATTCAGTTCTTCGGCGGCAGCGAGCGCTTGCTCGGCGTCTTTGTAGAGCCGCATCTGCTCTTCCAGAATGCCAAGGTCGAGTAGCAGTCGCGCCTGGCGAGGGGCGAAATCTTTGGCGCGCAGGAGAATCTGCAGAGCATCGTCCATGTGACCGGCGGCTCTTGCGTCCAGCGCCAAGCGCTCGCAGGCGGCAACTTCCGCGGCCTGTGCCTCTGAGTTTGCGGGATCGCGGGCCAGGATGTGTTCGAATGCTTCGCGCGCCTCGGAGGCCTTGCCGGCCTGGAGCAGCGCGTTTCCCTCGGGAAGCGAAGCCGGGGCTTGCTGAATCGCATGGGCGAGCGGCGACTCGTAGGCAAGCAACATGGCCACAACCAGAGGAACGATCGGGATTGCAAAGCCGCGGTACATCTTGGCTCCTGCGTCGCGTTCATTCTAACAATGGATTCCACAGCGCCGGGCAAAGTGTTCCAGGATTCCTGCTCTCGGAGAAAATGCTGCAACCAAAAAGAGAGGTCAAGCCGGGCTTGACCTCCAGGGGGCCGATGCACATCTGTTTCGAAGGCGCCCGAGAAAATGGTTGGGTCGGGGCACCTCTGCGGTAAGCCGGGGTGCCCGGAAAGTCCAGGTCAGAAGTTGATCCGGCCAGTGAGTTGCAAGTTTCGCGGGCCGTAATCGTCCGCGGTTGGGATACCGAATCCAGTCGCCTGGCTCGAATCCACAGGATTGATGTCCGGCACTCCAAAGCGGTGGCGATTGAAGGCATCAATCGCTTCTGCCTTGAATTGGAACTTCACCTTTTCCGTGATGGTGAAGTCTTTGATCAGGCTGAAGTCTTCCGATTTGAAGATGGGGCTGGTCACTTGTTCTGTTACACGGGATAGGGCGCGCCCGCCGGCAACAGGAGACGCGCCGCTGAAGTAGAACGGGTCAAAGGAGCATCCGTCAGCGCATCCCGCCGAAGGAAGGCGCAGCCAACCCGGCCCTTCGCGGTTCTGATCGATGAATGCAGCGGACGCCAGGGGAACGCCGGGATCCGTTGAAGAGTTTGTCCCCGGCGCTCTGAATGCGGGGTTGAACCATGACTGACCATTGAAATAGTTCGGCCCATTCTTGTTTTTCTTGTAGGCGGCGCTGGCGAGACTCACTCCGGTCCCCTGCGTGTAGCGGATGCAGTTTTGATAGTACGGAATGCCGGTAGCGCAGCCGAAGTCGATGGGTTGGCCGCTCTGGTAGCGCTGAATGGCGCCCACCTCCCATCCGCCGACGAGAAAATCGAGCATTCTGCTCTTGTTGACGAAGTGCCGGTCCTTTCCAAAGGGAAGCTGATAGAGGTAGCTGATGGAAAGGGTCTGCGGGATGTTCTGAATGCTCACAGATTTCTCTGCATGGTGGTCAGCGGAATTCTGGCTTTGCAGCCGGTCAGAGTCGTAGCTGAAGGGAATGGTCGAGTCGGCGTCGGTTTCGTTCTTGGCCCAGGTATAGGACACCTGCAGATTGAAGCCTTGCCGGAAGCGACGGCTAAGCGAGGTGGCCAAAGCCTCGTAGGAAGAGTGGCCGACATTCTCAAGGCAGCAGTCGCCCTGAATGAAGTCGTATTGCTTGTAGGGCCGGATGGCCTGTCCGGCGTTGCCGAGGAAGGTGGAGTAGGGAGCATTGATCGTGACAGCTGTGCCTGCGCCCGGACCAGCCTCCGGCGTGAACGTCGTGGAGCCGCCTTGCGTGTGGATGGCGGACCCAACATCGTTCAAGTGATCGCCGTAGCCAAAGTAGGAGGGGTCGATGTTGTTGAAGTTGGTCAAATCGCCCGATCGCAGGTTCTGGGCAGTCTCGCCGATGTAGCCGACAGTCAGGATAAGATCCTGTGCCAACTCATCCTGCACCTGCAGGCTCCAGTCGCTGGTCATCGACGGCCTTCCGTCTCCCGGCACGATCACTTCGCCGCCCACGGCGTTAAAGACGCCCGGCGCTCCGGTCAACTGTCCTGGATCGGTGTTCGGCGCGAAGTTGGAAGGGGTAAATCCGCTATATCCGGTGTCCAACTGGAACGCAGGAGTAAAGCCGCCTGCAGTTCCCGGGCCGGTAAAGATCGATCCGATACCGCGGTTCTGGGTATAGCCCAGCGCCATGGCTCCGCCGAAGTCGTTGTATTGCAGCGGTCCGTAGATAATGGCGCCACCACCGCGCAACACGGCTTTTCCGTTGGTATGCGGCAACTGATAGGCGAATCCGAGCCGAGGCGCGACGTCCTTCTTCCACGTATCGGCCCATGCGCTGTTGCAATTGCACGTCTTGCCAAATTCAAAGGCGCCCGGCAAATTGCCCGCTGCCGGATCCGCCAAGGTGAAGCTGAAATTCGATGTGTCGTTTTCGGCTTCATGCCGGGGAGCGTCGACGTCATAGCGTACGCCGATATTCAAGGTAAGCCTGGCGTTGATCTTGATGTCATCCTCAACAAAGCCGGCGATATAGTGGGAATTCCAGCGAGGGCTGTGGTTGAAGACAGTCTGGTTGGAGTTGTCCACTTCGCCCAGCAGCAAGCTGGCAAAGCTGTTTCCGGATTGGAACTGCGGAATCCCGCCCAGCGCCGCAACGTCGGTCTCGCTGCGCAGGAAATTGACCACCGGAATGGTCTGCGAAATGACCGAATACTGCTGGTGGCGCCAATCGACGCCGAATTTGAAGCTATGACGTCCCTTTTGCCAATCCACGCTGTCGTTGACGCGGGCGCCGTTGTCGATGTTGTCTCCGTTGTTGCCGACGCCCCAACTGCTGTACTCGTCGAGGCCGTCAAATGCAACGGTAGGAAACGAGTTGCCATAGAAATTCGGCGCACCATCCGCGGTCAGGTTTTGCGGCGAGCCAATTTGACTGGCAAAGTTCAAGCTGTTGGTTCGGTTATAGCCGAGGTTCAAGTGATTCAGAAGGCTGGACGTCAGCGTGTAGTCCCAGCCCACGCGGGTGTAGTGCGTTTCAAAGTCCTGCGGATAGCCGGAGTTGTTGAAGGGAGCGGGAAGATTCGGATAACCAAGTTCCCTGAAGTTATCGCGGGAACTATATGACCCGTAGATCTTGCTCTTGTCGCTCAGCGCCTGGTCGATGCGAACCGTGTAAGTGGTGTTGAAGGTCGGGTCGACAACAGACTGGGAATAGTTACCGCCAAAACCCCACACATTGGTCGTCGTTGGCGACTGGTTCGGACCGGGCAACCCCTTGATCAATGCCTGCGCAGCCTTGCTGAAGCGTCCGGACGGGATCATGTTTCCCGCAAACGGCAATCGGCATGGAATTCCGCTTGGGTTTGTCGCCGAAATTGTGTCGTTTGTGGTCGCCGGATCGAAGATCTGGTTTTGCAGAACAGGCAACCCGGTGCAGAGGTTGGTGACCGGTGTCGGCCCACCCAGAATGGCCGAGAAATCCCCGCCCTGCTCGGCTGTGGAGGGCACCGTCGAAACCGTCGCCTGACCTAGATGGAGCTTGTATTGCTCCCACGCAAAGAAGAAGAAGCTCTTGTCGGTTCCGTTGTAGAGCTTGGGAATTCTGATGGGTCCGCCCAGGGTGCCGCCGTAGTCGAATTTGCTGTCCTTCGGCCGGTCGTAAGCGCAACCCCTTTTCCACTCCCAGACAGTTGGTGGCCTTGTAACCGTTGTTGAACCAATCATTGGCGTCGAACGCCGCATTCTTGACGATGCTGAAAGCGGTGCCATGATATTGATTGGTGCCGGACTTGGTTGAGAAGCTCTCAAAGCCTGCTGTGGTGCGACCGAACTCCGCCGAAGGCGTCGAGGTGGTTACTTTGAACTCCTGCAAAGCCTCAATGCTGGGCGAGGTCTCGTCAAAGGAGGAGCCATTTTCGCTGCGGGTAATGCTTGCGCCATCGAGCATGACTTCGGCGCCATAACTCTGTCCGCCCGATAACTTGGCGAAGAAGACACCATTTTGATTCAAGCCTGTTCCGCCGGTGCCCGGACCGGTGGTTCCCGGGATCAGGAACGAAAAGGCTTCAGGGGAGCGAAGGCCGCCGACGCCCGTGGCCAGCGACAACGGAAGCTCTTCAATTTGCTGGTGGCTGATGGTCCCGCCCAACTCCGACGACTGGCTCTCAATACTCGGCGCGCTGGCATCGACATTGAGAGTCTCGGTGACCGCACCCGGCTTCAATGTCACGTTGAGTGCTGTCGTCGAGTTGATTGTGATCAGAACGCCTTTGCTTGCAACGGTTGCAAAACCTGGGGCCGACACCGTTACGTCGTACCTGCCGATGGCCAATTCGGAGAAACGATAAATCCCGGAGGAGGTGGAGACCGTCTCGCTTTTGACGCCGGTATCCGTTTGTATTGCGAGGATGTTTGCACCCACGACGATAGCGCCGGAAACATCGGTAATGTTGCCGGCCAACTGGCCGCGGGTAGATTGGGAGAATGTTGTGGTGGACGCCGCCAACAGCGTAAGCAGTAGGCAGAAGATCCAACCAGGCCATGGAAGATTCTTTGTCATTTTGCTTCTCCTGAAATTCAGGGCACTTGCGCCATTGAATGGGGGCTTGAGCAATCGTTTTCTCGAACGTGTGTGCCCCGCCCTCTCGTTTATTCAACGGATGGTATCGATTCTTTTGAAACCATGTCAAGAAAGAAAACGCACTTGTCCGCGGAAACATCGATGTGCCTAAAACTATCGAAATGCATCTACGGTCAGTGGGTGCCGCGCGGCCGGCGGAGACATTCGGGCACGGAAATAACTTGATAATATGTTTAATATCAATGACATGATTTAGTTCATGGCGGCCTGATCCGGGATCAGATAAATCGATTATCGAAGCTTGGATCGGGAAAGGGAGCGGCGCCGGCACCGGACTTTTCGGAGGCGAAGGCGGGTGACTGAAGTCATCCCGCGGGACCGCGGCAACCGCTTGGATGAGGCGGGCCGGCGATGAGTTGCCTGGCTTGTTTCAGCATTTTGCGATAACGTTTTCTCAAACGGTTGCTCAAGGTCGTTCGCAGGCGGGAACCCTCCTTTTCGGCTGCACTATGATTCTTCCTGGCAGGGCGCGGAGACAGAAAGGGGTTCCAGCGATGGCTTCATGGTTGCGGATGGTTGCTTGTGTGCTCTTCGTAGGAGCGGGTTTTGTGCTTTTCCACTCAGGATCGGCATTGCTTCATGCGCAGGCTCGCCCACCCGAATTGGAGGTGGCGCAGCAACTCCGCCTCGGCGCTGAAGCGATGCATGAAGGCAAGCCGGCCGAAGCCGAGGAGCATTTCAGGCTGGCAGTGGCCGCGGCGCCCCAAATGGCGGATGCCTATTTTGGCTTGGGCATGTCCGAGTTGCGGGAAGGGAAACTCGATGGAGCCGAACAGAGCCTGGCTCGGGCTGTTGAATTGAACCCGCAACTGCATGGCGCCCACATGTTCCTGGGTATTGCGCAGTATCAAATGAACAAACTGGACGCTGCCATTGCGTCGATCGAGCAGGAGGCAAATCTGCAGCCCAAGAATCCCGAGGCGCTAACTTGGCTCGGAATCGCGGAGTTGGCCGCGGGACGCCCTGAGGCCGCGATTGGCCCGCTCGACCGTGCCGCCGCGCTGAGCCCCAAAGACCCCAACGTCCTGGATTACCGGGGCAGGGCGCATATTTTGGTGGCCAAGCAGTGTTACCAGACGCTATACGACCTCGATCCCGCTTCCTGGCATGTGCATCGCGCCTTGGGAGAGATGTTTCTGGCTTCGAATCAGCCCGAGCAGGCGATCACGGAATACAAAGCGGCGCTTGTGGAACTGCCGACCAATGCCGACCTTTATGAAGCCCTTGGAGATGCCTACCAGCGTACTGCGCACAGCGACGATGCCATCAAGGCCTACGAGCAGGAACTGAAGCTGCATCCGCAAAGTGCCATCGCGCTCTATAACCTCGGCAAGATTCACGTGCAGAACGACGATCCGGCCGCTGGCATTCCTCTGCTGGAGCAGGCGATCAAGGCTCACGCCGTTCCGGCCCCGGCGTATTACTACCTGGGCCTCGGCTTGTCGAATGCCGAGCATTACGCCGAGGCAGCCGATTGGCTTGAAAAATGCCTCAACGAACACCCCTCCGCTTTTATCCAGCAGAGCGCCAATTACGCGCTGGTCCACGTGTATCAAAAACTGAATCGTCCTGAGGATTCCAGGCGCGTGCTGGAGGAATTCAAGAAGCTGAAGGCCGCATCCGGCCCGGGCAGCGCTTCAAACGGCGTTGCGCCTTAAGGATTTCAGCGCGTCATGGATGAGCCTTGTCTCGAGGCGCAGGCCCGGATTCATCCACCTGCACGATGCGATCGCCGGCAACATCCTTCAATTGCTGCACGATGCCGCTGGGCCATCGGATCTCGACGCTCTCCGCCTTGGCGTCAGACCCCAATCCAAAATGCGCACGCGGATCGCTCGACGATAGATAGCCACCGGCGGTGGTGACCATAACCCACTGCGGTCCTTTGGATGTGGTGACCTTCACCATGGCGCCAATTCCATCGCGATTGCTTTTGTGCCCGACCAACCTCAGGGTGAGCCAATGGTTCGAGGTCGGCGTCTCATTGTGCAGCACATGCACCGCGCCTCCATTGGTGGTAACGACAGCATCGATTCGGCCATCGTTATCGATGTCGCCGATCGCCATGCCTCTGCCCACCCAGGCCTCGTGAAACAGATCTCCTGACGCGGCGGAGACATCGACGAAGCGCTTGCCGGTATTGCGCAGCAGCATCATGGGCTCGCGGTAATGCAGTTGCGGATAACTCTTCTCGACGGTGTCCAGATCGTGGCCCTGCGCAATGAGCAGATCTTTCCACCCGTCGTTATCGTAGTCCAGAAAGCGCAGGCTCCAGCCGGAGTGAAACAGCGTCATGGTTCCAACGCCAGTTGAATAGCTCGCATATTCGAATGTCCCATCCTGCTCGTTGTGATAAAGCGCGTACTTCTGATTGGCCAGGTCGGTGACGACGAGATCGGGAAAGCCGTCGTTATCGTAGTCGGCAAAATCGACCCCCATGCCGGCATAGGTGCGCCCGTCGTCGTCGACCGCAACGCCAGACTCCAGGCCTACTTCCTCAAAGGTTCCGTCGGCTTTTTGATGAAACAGGAATTCGGGCATTGAATCGTTGGCGACAAACAGGTCAATGCGCCCGTCCCGGTCATAGTCGCCCATGGCAATGCCCAGAGCCTTGGCCGGTTTGTCGAGTCCAAAGCGGTGCGCCGATTCCGTGAAATGCCCGTTGCCGTCGTTGTGATAGACCAGCATGACGATGGGCTGAAAGACGTCGGGGTGACAGTAGCCTCGGTTATCCAGGGGGCCGCACCACATATCTTCCCAGTCCCAGGTAACGTAGCGAAGCACCACCAGGTCGAGCAGGCCGTCGTTATCCAGGTCCACCCACGCAGTGCTTGAAGACCACCCGCTGCCGCCCACTCCTGCCTTATCGGTTACATCGGTAAAGGTGCAGTCTCCATTGTTGTGATAGAGATGGTTGCCGCCGTATCCGGTCACGAACAGGTCTTCGTAGCCATCGTTGTCGTAGTCGGCAGCGGCCACGCCCATCCCGTAGCCAACGCCTTTCAGTCCTGCTTTCTCCGTGATGTCTTCGAAGGTTCCGTCGCTCTTCTGATGAAACATGCGGTTCCAGTACTCCGGCCCCGTCTTCTGTGGAATGGTTCCCTTGGGCGTTGGGTCGGCGAATGGGGCGCCATTGACCAGGAACAGGTCGAGCCGGCCGTCGTTGTCGCAGTCGAACAGCGCCACCCCGGAACCCATGGTTTCAATCAGGTATTTGCGCGAAGTGTGCGGAGCCTGGTGAAGAAAATGAACTCCGGTGGAAGGCGTGCTATCTACAAACCTGGCCGGCATCGTGGGTGGCGGAGTTGCCGGGGCCGCAGGCGCCGGTTGCGCCCAGGACACGCCGGCAAGAGCCAGCACCGCGGCAGAACAAAGCGCTGCCAGGCGCCAAAGTTGTCCGCCAACCATTATGTCCGCCGGGCTTTCACCATCGCGCGATTGAGCACGCTGTGTCGAGGTGCGGTTCCATCGTGAACTGGCAGCGAAGAACGCCATCGAGATTGAAACTATCATGGCCGCGTGCGATCTTGCTGCCGAGCCATGCAGGTAACTCGACTGGAAGATGGAGAATCCACTGCGTCTTCCGGGCGAAGACACCGCTGAATCGAAGACGTATCTTTCAAGAGTCTCCTGAATTCTTGAGGTGGCGACCTGAGAAGGGTTCGCCACTTTTCTTTTTTCGGCGCTCGCTTTCGTGCTGCACAATGCAGGGCCCGGCTCGCGGCAAGCTATTTGGATTCGCCCGTGGTTCCCAGCGCGGCATGAGGCCAGCCGTCTTTCCAGGTCAGAGTGGAGATTTGCAGCGCCGGCTTGCCGGTCGATGCATCGTATGCGTGGAATACGAGGATGTCTCCTTCAGGCCGTTGGAGAATCGACTCGCCGCCCGGCCCGAGCCATCGGGCATTCGGCCAAAGCAGTTGCGTACCGCCGCCATCCAGCATCGTCTTGCCTTCGGCATCGATATAGGGGCCGGTCACTTTGCGCGCGCGCCCCACCATGGTGCGGTAATTGCTCTTGGTGCCGCGGCAGCAAAGATCGAAGGAGACGAATAGATAGTAGAAGCCGCCATGGCGCACGATGAAGGGAGCCTCGATGGCCTGCCAGTCTGCCGGCAACCCTGGTTTGGGCGGCTCCGGCACCTTGGGCGCGGCTCGCTTGGCCAGCGAGTAGAGGGTTGGGTCCTCGGTGGATACCTTGCCCGTTGCCGCGTCGATGCGGCGCATCTCGATGCCGCTCCAGAAGCTGCCGAAGCTCAGCCAGGGATGGCCCTTTTCGTCGAAGACAATGTTGGGATCGATGGCGTTGAAGTTGTCGTTGGCCGTGGACTTCAGAACTAGCCCTTCGTCGTTCCAGCGATAATTCGGGCTCTTGGGGTCCAGGGTGCTGTTGGTGGCCAGGGCAATGCCGGAAACGTTCGATCCAAAGGTCGAGTAGGCATAGTAGAGGTGGTATTTGCCCTGGAAGAACGATACGTCCGGTGCCCATAATTCCCGCGTGCCCGGGCTGACTTGGTGAATCCATTCGGGAATCGCGTCGAAGACGCGGCCGCACATCTTCCATTCGGTCAGGTTGCTGGAGCATCGAATCGGAAACTGGCCTCCGCCAGGGGCAAAGCCGGTGGCGAATACGTAATACGAATTTCCTTCCCGGCCGATCGACGGGTCGTGCGTCATCGGGTAGTCTCCGCTGAGCACCAGGGCCTTCGGTTCCTGGCAGCAGAGCGAGGCTGCGAAAGCAGCAGCGAAGATGACGGTGGCGATGGCGGTGCATCGCATGAAAAGCCTCCCTAAGGGTGTGAGAAACATGCGGCAGAAACGCCGGCAAACGTTTCCTGGCCGGGAATCGTACACCTGAGAGGGAGGTTCGGGCAAGCTGGAATGCGCGGCTACGATGGCGAGAAAGCGTTTGCCCATGGACAAGACAGATAAACTGGACTCTATACTACGACGGCAACAACAACGGCACCCCCCACCTTGGGCATCAACCATCTGGGTTTCGATGCCGATGGCTGGCCCTACGTGGAATAACGCGCGAACAACGAACTGACTTTACTGTAGAATTCCGACCAATGCACCCACCTGCTCCGGCTGTGGCCAGATCGTTGGGGAGCAAACCGGGTCGACCGTCATGACGCACTCAAGAATCTTCTTGCAGTTTTGCCTTGCCTCCATGCTGGCAGTCTGCGCTCTCCGTGCGGCCCCGCAGGAGGCTCCGGTGAAAGCGGAGCAGCGCGAAGGCCTCGCCCTTTCAAAAGAAGAGCCCCCCGCTCCAACCTCTCTTGGAGCGATAGATGCCCGGCTCCGCAGCGAACTTGCAAGAAATCCGACATCGGCCGAGACGCTCTATCGGCTGGGTCTGGTGTTGCGCCAGGAGCAGAAACCCAAGGAGTCGCTCGAAATCTATACCCGGGCGGCAGGCCTGCAAAAGCCGGACGCCGATCAGCTTCGCTCGGTCGCTCTCGACTATGTGTTGCTGAACGACTTCGACGATGCCATCCATTGGCTCAGGGTAGCTTTGTCCCTCGATTCGCGGAATGTCAATGTGCTTTACAGCCTGGGGCGCTGCTTCTACACACAAAACCATTTTGCCGAGGCGGAGGCAGCCTTTGTGAGGGTTCTCCAGGTCCAGCCGGAGCACCTCAAGGCCGGAGAGAACCTGGGCCTCACCTACGATGCCGAAAACAAGCCTGAGTTGGCTGAGAAATATCTGCGCGCCGCAGCCGCGAGGGCCGATCAACAGAAATTGCAGGACCCCTGGCCATTCTTCGATTTGGGAGCGTTCCTCCTGGATCAGCAGCGGGCCGCAGAGGCGCTGCCGTATTTGCGCAACGCCGCCGGCTTGGATCCTAGCTCCGCTGCCAGTCACGAGAAGCTGGGCAGGGCCCTGTTGGCAACCGCAGATGTCCCCAATGGGCTTAAGGAATTACTAAGCGCGGTAAGGCTGGAACCTGAAAGCCCGAAATTCCACTTTGAATTGGGCCGAGCCTATCGCGACGCAGGAGAACAGGAAAAAGCTCGGGCCGAGTTCGACCGAAGCAAGAAGCTCTACGGCGCGCACAACCAGAACTGACGAGACAGCGAAATGAGCCGGTTGCACCATGGGGCAAAAATGGCGAGTTTCGCTGCTATCGATCAGGCCTTCAAGTAGTGTTGAGCGCGCCACGCTCATTGCAGACGAGGACTCGCTCGCCCGGGTTCTGCCGCTACTCCGGCTTCCCGACGGTTTCCTCCTTGTAGGCCTTCTGCAAGACAAAGAAAGCCTTCTTCTTTTCGCCTTGATCCGAGATCAGGCCCTTGCGATTGAAGCCGTCCTGAATGCCTGGAAGCTGGCGGCGAGGCGAACGAAAGTCCATCAGAATCCAGGGACTCATGCCGCGCAATTGTGGAATGCGATTCAACATGGGGATCTGGTGGTTGAAGATGCTGGCCTGATACTCCTCGGTCCAGCGCTCGGACTCCGGCCCGTGCAGGCCTGCTTTGGCGTCTCCTCCAAACTCGCTGACGATCAGCGGCTTGTTATAACCGATCTTCCATTCCGTCGTATCCGCACCTTTCGGGTCTTGCTCATACCATCCGATGTATTCATTTGCGCCTAAGACATCGAGAGCGTCGCCCAGCGGATCGTCCACAAATTTCACGTAACCTTCGGTACGGACGAGAAGCGCCGCAGTGACCAACCGGGTTGCATCGAGCTGTCGCACATCGCCAGCAAGTGTTTTGAGGAAGTGGGTTCGCTCCGGGGTGTTCGGTGTCTCATTGGCGATCGACCATAAGAGGATGGAGGCCTTGTTGCGATCGCGGCGAATTGCCTCGCCTAATTGTTGTTCGGCCTTCTTGAGGACCGCGGGGTCTCCGAAGTGTTCGGCCCAATAGACGGGGATCTCCGACCAGACCATGATGCCCAGGCGATCGGTTGCGCGCGTCATGCGCTGATCGTGGGGATAATGCGCAAGGCGCACATAATTGCAGCCGAGCTCGCGGGCCCAGCCTAGCAGAGTCTCAACGTCCTGGTCGGTGTTGGCGCGCCCACCCCGGTAGGGAGCCTCTGCATGGATCGAGATTCCGCGCAGAAAGACCGGCGTGCCGTTTACCAGGATTTTGTTGCCGCTCACTTCGACGGTGCGAAAGCCGATTTCATCTTCGAGCGTATCCGCACCCGAGTGAAGGACAACGCGGTAGAGTTTGGGCTTCAGCGGCGCCCAGAACTGCATTCCCTGCGCGCGCATTTGAATCGGGGCGCGGCCATCGCGGTCGACCACGGCTTCAGCTTCAAGATGAAGTTCAGGAATTGAAACCGTCGCGCGTGCGCCCGGAGTCGCATTCTGAACGTGCACCCACCCTTCCACGAAAGTCCGGTCGCGATTCAGGTGCAGATCGTAGTCGTCGATAAAGGTGTCCGGGACCTCGACCAGCGAGACGTCCCGAGTGAGTCCGCCGTAGTTGAACCAATCGGTGTTCAGGGTGGGGACGCCGTCTGCCAGGCGGGTATCGTCGACCTCGACAACGGCGAAGTTCTTTCCAGGGTGGAGCAGCGCGGTGACTTCGCAGTCGAATGTCGTGAATCCGCCTTCGTGGCTGCATGCCTTTTTACCGTTGACCCAGAGAATCGCCCTGTAGTTTGCAGCCCCGATATGGAAGAAGGCGCGGCCGTGCTCGCGCGGCTGGAAATCGAAGTCCCGCTGGTACCAGAGCACACCCTCGTAGTAATGAAGCAAATCGCTCTGCGAATTCCAATCGCCGGGAACTTTCAGAATCGGTGACTTGCTGAAATCGTATTCAACGAGTTTGTCGCCAGCTGTGCCGGGATGTTCGTTGAGAAAGTAGCCATCATCGCGAAGTTCCTGATGAAAGGTGTACAGTCCGTCCCCGTAGGGATCGACAAGGAAGTGCCAATCGCCGTTCAAGCTGATACTTTGCCGGTGGTCCACATCGGCCAAAACGGTTGACTCTGATTGGGCATGTAGAAACATCTGGCCGATGAAGAGAAACGCAAAACAGATGAAGAGCTTGGCTTTCATTGCAGGTCCTTATTGGGAGTGGGCACGATCAAGACAAAATGGTGGCGGAAGAAGGCGTCCTTCCTTGAACAGGGTATCGGATTTCGACGGTCATTTTCGCCCCAATATGTTGGCTCCAAGATGTTGGCTTAGTCCTCAGGGCCCGAGACTTTTACTTTCGAGGTCGTCGGAGGATCGAAGGTTGTAATGCGATGCGACGCGCTCTTCCGAGCCGATTGCACCCGGAAGAGCACGCCGGTCTGTCACTTGCCGTGAGCTTCTTTAGAACGTCAAGCGTCCGCCTAATTGGATGACGCGCTGGGTGCCGTTGGCTCCTGTGATGGTGCCCTGAGAGCCCGACGTGATGTTTCCGTCGGACGGTGTACCGAGACTCACCCAGTTCATGACGTTGGTGATTTCGGCTCGGAACTGGAATTGGGTTTCACGATAGAGGTTGATGTTGCGGAGCAGGCCGGCATCCATATCCTTGAGGCCTGGTCCGATCAGAGAATTGCGTCCCACGTTGCCATCCGCGCCGCCAGGGCCAATGCCCAAGCCTGGCCCGTTAGCCGTGTACGAGGCGACGTTGGGGTTTGTGGCCGTATTCTGCTGGTAGTTGAACCATCCGCCCGTTACGGTAGTCAGGCTCTGGCCGCCTTTGTAGCCACCGCACAAACGGCAGCGGTGTGCGTCGAACTTGGCTTTAACCCCAGTGAAATTGGGGCGGCTCTGGCCAGAGGTGTCAAAGTTCTTGTTGGATCCCGTGCTCACCGTAAACGGCGTGCCGGCCTGCATATAGACGACCGGTGAGATTGTCCAGCCGTTGAGCAGTCCCCTGACGATCTTGTTCGACCCGTGAAAGTAGTTAATGTTCCACATGCCGGAGATAGCCGCATTGCCGTCACGGTTGCTATTCATGAGGCCATATTCTTCCCCAAGGCCGCCGCCGACCGCACCCATGGAGTTATTTTGCGCGGTGAAAGGCTTACCAAGCACGCCGTAATCCTGAGCGGTCATCCCTCCATTCTCCACCGGTTCTGCGCTTTCAAGCGCCCGGCTCCAGACATAGAAACCGCTGACTGTGAAGCCGCGTGACATGGTCTTGGTTGCCGAGAGTTGAAGAGCGTTATAGTTGGAGTTCAAGTCTGAGACCAGGTAGGTAATGCCGCTCAGGGTGCCGGCCGTGAGGTTGATGCCGGCATCGTATTGACGGCGTTGTTCGGTGCTTGCCGCTGCGGTGCTGAGGGCGCCGACTAGCGGGCCGCCGGAAGAGTTCACTGTTGAGTAAGGCGCGTAATTGGCGTCAATGAAGCTCGACAGGTGACGGCCGAGGGTGCCGACATAAGCTGCCGTCGCGCTGATCTTGTAGGGCAACTCCCGCTGCACGCTGAGGTTGAACTGGTAGACCGACGAGTCTTTGAATTTCGGCGAGATGGCTTCGATACTTGCACTCGGGTAGAATTTCGGATTCGACGGATTATAGGTGTACGGGAACAGGCCGCCACCGGGAGCGGTGCTTGTGAAACCGACATCGTAAATGTTGGTCAGAGATGTTCCGGAGCCGGAGTTGTTGCGCACGGCGAACGGCATGGCGTTGCCGGGCTGGTTCCACTCGTTGCCGCTGACAGAGCCGTAGAAGATGCCCGCCGCGCCGCGAAGCGAGGTCTTGCCATCCCCTATCGGATCCCACGCAAAACCGAGGCGAGGCGAGATGTGGGCGAACGACGTGCTGACGATGCCGCGCCCGACGCCTTTGTCCCCGGGGAACAACTCGCCCAATGGAGCGGTCGGCGTGACGGTGGATTGCTGGCCGGGGATAAACGTCCCTGTCCTGTTGTGGGCTTCGGTGGGAGGCGTGTCGATGTCCCAACGCAGTCCGAGATTGGCTGTGAAACGAGGCGTGATGCGATAGTTGTCCTGCGCAAACGCAGCGTAGTGCCAGGTGCTGATATGCGTGGTATAGGGCGCGTCCTGCTCAAATGAGCTGAATTGGCCTGTGATAAAGTCCGCAAGCGCAACACCCGTGCTGGTTGGCGCGCTGGTCGAGAAGGTGATCTCGCCATAATTATTCAGGTTGGCAAGGAACATGGTCTTGTCGAGAGAGTACTCACCGCCAACGGAAAGGTTATGCTTGCCCTTGGTCAGGCTGACCATATCGCGTAATTCATAGTTGTCGGAACCGGTGACGGGCCCGGCATTCGGGTTACCCGTGTTAAAGCCGGCGCCGGTGAGTTGGGGCAGTGCGGGCGGTCCCTGGATGAGGAAGTTCGAACCGAAACTCGCCAGGGTTTGGTCGGCTGGGCCGGTGACAGGGATCATCTTGCGTCCGCCCATGGCCCGCGTGAACGTTAGCCAGGTTTGGTTTACCACGGTTGGAGTGAAGGTGTGAACGTCGCTGATGTTGGCGTTGGTCTGACCGGCTTGGGACAGCACTCCGGTCCAATTGACGTTGCCGCCTCCGCTGGGAGTCGACTTGGTGTTGATATAGAAGTAGGTCACCCCTACATGGTCCTTGCTGCCGATCGATTCGTCGTACTTTGCCAGGTATTCGTCTGAGTCCGTCGGAGTGTTGTAGATGGTGGAGTATGTTGCACCGCCAGTCTTTGTAACCTGGGTGCCGTTGGGCAACGGAATGGAAACGCCGACAGTGTTTTTTACGTTCGAGAGGTTGAGAGCGGTGGTGTCCAGCAGGGCTTGCGGAATGCAATACCCGGCGGTCGCAGAGGATATGAGTGCAGGCTGGCAACCGGGGCCGGCGTTGGCTCCATTCACCAGGTTCGCGGCCACAGGCTGGGTGCCCGGTGTGTAAATGAGGGTGGTCAACGTCGTGTCCGCGGTAAAGGCGCCCAAGCGCTCGGCAGCCGTGGGCACGGTAGCGCCCGTGACCGTCGTTCCTTGAATCGGGCGCGG
>Ga0181520_10004115_pt1 | contig 24720 bp, 25 predicted proteins | sample PEATcosm2014_Bin_29_FD_132451 | JGI IMG/M metagenome (GOLD analysis project Ga0181520, IMG submission 132451) | Peatland microbial communities from MTU Mesocosm Facility, Houghton, MI, USA - PEATcosm2014_Bin02_30_metaG | ecosystem: Environmental > Terrestrial > Soil > Wetlands > Peat | place...
AATGTGGAAGTAGCCGCCGAAAGGCGGCCCCAATAACGCCGGGGCCGCGTTAGCGACCCCGCTCAAGCCGCTTTGAGCGGCTCACACAATCAAGCCCCCGGCTCTGCCGGGGGTATTGACAGTCGTGCCCTTTCAAAACGGCGACTTATTCAGAGGTTCCCTGATCTGCAGCGACCACCAACAGCGTGGCGTCATCCTGGAATTGCCCACCACAAAAGTCCGTGACTTGCGCGAGCAACCGGGTAGTCAACTCGCTCGCTCCAAGAGCACTCTTCGCCTTTGCAAAGCTTGCAATGCCACGCTCTTCGAATTCCTGCCCGTCCGCGTTGCACGCTTCCGTGATGCCGTCCGTGAAGAGCAGCAGTCTGTCCCGCGGCTTCAACTCGATCGCCGAGTCCACGTATTTCCAGGCAGGAAAAACGCCGAGCACCGCCCCGCCCTGCTCCGGCATCTGGATTGAGCCGGAAGACACAAGGATGGGGAGAAGGTGTCCTGCGTTGCAGTATTGAAAAATGCGGGTCTGACCATCCAGAACGCCATAGAGAAACGTCACGAACTTCCCCGTCGCAATGTTCTCGCACAGCAGTCGATTGACCTTGCCGCACACCTGCGCCGCGCTCTCAGAGTTACTCGCAAACGCACGCACCGCGGCCTGCACATTCGCCATCAGCAGAGCGGCTGAGACTCCTTTCCCCACGACGTCGGCGATACAGATTCCAAGCCGGTGGTCGCCGAGTTTGACCACATCGTAGTAGTCTCCGCTCACCGTGCGCGCGGGACGCCAGGCCCCCGCAATCTCAAATCCTGGTATCTGTGGAATCTCCTTGGGTAGCAGCGATTGCTGTATCTCCCGCGCCCGCTCCAGTTCCTGCTCCTGCATTTCAAGCCGGGCTGTGCCGGATTCGACCGAATGCTGAAGCTCGATGTTGCGCCGCTCCAGCCGGTCCTTCGTGGTTTGGTACAGAAACGTGAGAATACCAAAGACGAAAGTGACCAGAAATGGCAGTTTCCATCCCGTTCGAATGAGGTGTGCGTAGGTTTGCGGGGTGGGCGGAGCAATTGCCCACACAACCAAACTCGATACCAGATAGACAGGCAGGAGCAGGAGTAGCAGCGCGGGCAGGAAAACCAGCCAGTTGTAAGGAAATCGCCGCTCCGCATAGAGAAAACGGAATCGCTCTGTTGCGGGCGTAATCAGATTTCCGATGGAGAGTGCGTAGAGCATCACGGTGCCGGGATTGATGCGTTGACCGATAGCCCAGAACACGGCGCCCAGGACCGCTGAAAGGGCGATATAGAGGCTCTGCTGGCGACAGAATCGGATGAACGCTGGAGAGTTGAGGTTCACATCGACACACTCTCTGAACCAATTTGGATTGACCGAGTATTCTATCCCGCCATTGAAATCCGCACACCGGCGTTGCAGATGTGTCTCTTCCTAGAAGCCGATCATCACCGGCTCCATCTCCAGCCGAACTCCAAACCGCGCCTCGACTTTTGCAGAGATCTCTCCGGCAAGCGCCAGCACCTCCGCCGCGTTCGCTGCGCCGCGATTGATGAGCGCCAGCGTGTGACGTGAGGAGATTGCGGCAGCTCCCAGCGCGTACCCCTTGCTGAAGCCGGCCTGTTCGATCAGCCACGCGGCCGGAACCTTGACCCGGCCCTGGTTCTCCGCGCCCGGCCCGGCGGGAAAGCGCGGAGGCTCCTTCGCACTGGCCGCGGCAATCTGCCGGATCCGATCCTCGGCGACCACCGGATTCTTGAAGAAACTGCCTGCGCTGCGGCAATCGGGGTCTCCCTCCACCATCAGCATTCCTTTGCTCTGGCGGACGCGGCGCACTACCGCCGCAACCTCGGCAAGGGTTGGCTCGCCCCCCGCGGCCCCGCGCTCTGCAAGGGCCCTCTGCAGGTCAGCGTAACGCACTGTGGGCACGCCGCCGGGATTGAGCCGGTAGTCCACGCGCGTCACCACGTACCGCCCGCGATCCAATGAGTTGAACCGGCTGCGGCGGTAGGCAAAGCAGCACTCGGCTGCCTGAAACTCCAGAAACCTGTGCTCCTGCAGGTCGAAGGCCCGCACCCGCACAATCGCCGAAGCCACCTCCTGCCCATAGGCCCCTACATTCTGCACCGGAGTCCCGCCCGCCGTCCCGGGAATCCCGGCCAGGCACTCCACTCCAGCGCACTGGTCCTGAACCGTGCGCTCCACAAAGCCGTCCCAGTCCTCGCCCGCGGCAACCTGGTAGATCCTTGGCTCCGGATGCTCCGGCGCATCTTCCGCCGTAATGCCGCGCAACCCAACGCGCAGGATCAGGCCGTCAAAGCCGGCGTCGGAAACCAGCAGATTGCTGCCTCCGCCCAGCACAAAAAGGGCCACGCTGCGGTCGCCCGCCCAGGCGGCTGCTTCGGCGATGTCGTCTTCGCTTTCCGCCTCTACAAACCAGCGGGCCGGACCGCCGATACCGAAGGTCGTGAAGGGCGCAAGCGGCTTGTTTTCTTCAATGAGCATCGTTAAAGGCTACACCAGTGAATTTGACGGCAAAGCGCTTCCACAACCGGTTTCCCGCTTGAATCCATGCGCTCCAGTGGCGCATTTCTCAAGAAAAATGTCCTCTTGCAGGATGCCGGGCAAAGCACGCAAACTATGGAACCGCAAGGGCAAAACCAGAGACGATGTATCCACGAGCAACAGCACTCAAGTCGATGCGACCGGCAGGAAGCAGCGACCTCGAACGGAACCAAACAGAAAACAGTATCTCTGGTTTTGCCATAGAATGAGTCAGGCAACTTTCCCTGCCGGAGGCAAAAATGTATCCAGAACTAATGGTAATTCCCATGCGCGAGGAACTCGTGCGCGCGGGAATAAAGGAAACCCGGACCGCCGAGGATGTGGATGCGGCGCTCGCTCAGCCGGGCACAACTTTGTTAGTCGTCAACTCGATCTGCGGCTGCGCGGCCGGCAAAATGCGCCCCGGCGTGCGTCTCGCGCTCTCGGGCTCAACCAACCAGCCCGACCACAGGATCACGGTCTTCGCAGGCCAGGACCGCGAGGCCACCGAAAAGGCTCGCAGCTACTTCGAAGGCAATCCGCCCAGTTCCCCCGCCGTTGCCATCCTGCGCGACGGCAAATTGGTCTACCTGATGCAGCGCTCTCTAATCGAGCAATCCACGGCGCAGCAGATCGCCGGCGAGTTGGTTCGCGCCTTCGACGAGTTCTGCGCCAAAACCACAGCCTGACAGCGGGTCACAGAGCACCAAACGTCGAGCGGCCTCCCATGGGAGGCCGCTCGACGTTCCTGTCTGCTCGCGGCGAATCAGTCGCCCTCTTCCGCCTTGGCCAGCCTCTGCACCTTGCTGTGATGGATCGAGTAGCCAAAATAGATCACGAGACCCACAAGCAGCCAGCCGATCATCACCTCCCACGTAATCGCGGGAAGCCGTGTCATCAAATAGAACGCTGAGATGATACCCAAAATCGGCACCAGCGGCACCAGCGGCGTCTTGAACGGCCGCTCCATGTTCGGGTGGCGTACCCGCAGCACCCAAACGCCTGCGCACACGATCGTGAAGGCCAGCAGCGTGCCAATGTTCACCAGCTTGGACAACTGGTCGATGGGCAGGAAGCCCGGCATGATGGCCACAATGGCTCCCACCGCGATCGTCGAGATCCAGGGTGTGCGGAATTTGGGATGGATAGCCGCAGCCCACTTGGGCAAGAGGCCGTCCCTCGACATGGAGAAGAACACGCGCGACTGGCCCAGAAGCATCACCAGCATCACCGTTCCCAGCCCAAACACCGCGCCGACATTGACCAGCAGTTCTCCCCAGCCGATTCCGGTCACCTTGATGCCCAGCGCCACCGGCGCGGCCACGTTCAGCTCTTTGTAGTTCTTCAGGCCGGTGAGGATTGTTGAGACCAGGATGTAGAGCACCGTGCAGACTGCCAGCGAGCCCAGAATGCCGATGGGCATGTCCTTTTGGGGATTCTTGGCTTCCTGCGCCGCGGTGGACACCGCGTCAAACCCGATGTAGGCGAAAAAGACCGAAGCCGCGCCAAGCGCTATCCCGTTCACCCCGAAGTGCCCATGTCCGTCCGATGGCGGAATGAACGGATGCCAGTTATGCATGGCCAGCGAAGGGTGCAGAATCAGGAAATAGCCGCCAAGCACGATGAAGATGCCCACAATCGCCAGCTTGACGATCACGATCGCCGTGTTCAGGTTGGCCGACTCCTTGATGCCGATCACCAGCACCGTGGTAATGATCACAATCGCCATGATCGCAACCAGGTTGAACAATCCTGTAGCGTGCGGCAACCCTTGCGCGGATGCCCCCATCGGGAGCGACATCAGAGGCATCCACTGGTCCTGATAAAAGACCAGCGGCGTTCCCGGCGTCGCCGTCAGTTGCGGCGGAATGTGAATGTGCATCTGCGCCAGCAGGCTGTTGAAATACCCTGACCAGCCCGACGCCACCGTCGCCGCCCCAAACCCGTACTCCAGCCCCAGGTCCCAGCCGATAATCCACGCAACAAACTCGCCCAGCGTCGCATACCCATAGGTGTAGGCCGATCCGGCAATCGGAATGATGGAGGCAAACTCGGCGTAGCACAATCCGGCGAAGGCGCAGGTGATGCCCGCAAGAACAAAGCTCAACGATACCGCCGGCCCGGCAGCGGTAGCCGCAGCCGTTCCCGTGAGCACAAAGATGCCGGCGCCGATGATGGCGCCAATGCCAAGCGTAATCAGATTCAGCGCGCCCAGCGAGCGCCTGAGCGTATGCTCGCCCGTTTCGCTCGCCTCTTGGTTCAGCATCGACATCGGTTTAATACGCAGCAGTCTGGACATGAATGAGGGACTTCCTCCCCGGTGGTTGGTGTCAGATTGAATTCGGTTCGCCCTGAGACGTCCTGGTGGACCGCCGCGACCAGAAGAGATATACCGGGATGCCGAGCAGAACCAGCACCAGGCCCGGCCACGTGTACTGAGGCTTATATCGCAATAATACGATACATATCCAGGCCGCCATCACGATGTAGAGCGCGGGCAGCACGGGATAGCCCAGCGCCTTGTAGGGCCGGAGCGCGTCCGGCCGCTTGATTCGCAGCACAAACAGGCCGGCGATGGTGAGGATGTAAAACACCAGCACCGCGAACATGATGTAGTCCAGCAACTGGCTGTATGAGCCTGAAATGCATAGCAGCGTGGCCCACACCGCCTGCACCAGCAACCCCGCTGCCGGGGTCTTGTAGCGCGGATGCAGTTTGCCCACGGACTTGAAGAACAGGCCGTCCCGGCTCATGGCGTAATAGACACGCGCGCCGGCCAGCGACAGCCCGTTGGCGCAGCCGAAGGTCGAAATCAGGATGGCCGCGGCCATCAGCCAGGCGCCCCCGGAATGGAAAATCTGTTCCAGAGCCGCCGTGCCCACGCGGTCTTCTGATGCGTATTGCACCCCGCGCGCCAGCACCGTGGCGCCGTGCGGGTCGCCGTGCATGGGCAGTACCAGGATGTAGGCCAGGGACGCCAGGAAATACACCGTGAGTACAAACCCTGTGCCCAGCACCAGCGACAGCGGAATGTTCCGCTTGGGATTCTTCACCTCGCCTGCCGTGAATGTGATGTTGTTCCATGCATCCGCTGAAAACAGCGACCCCACCTGCACTACTGCCAGAATCACCAGCAGGTTCACCAGCACCATGGGCCCGCTCACGCCCACCTGCACCGGGTGCAGCGAACTCCATCCGGCATTCTTCCAGAACTGGTTCCAGCCCGCCCCAAAGTTGGCTTCCCATGCCGTCGCGTTGCGGCCCACCGTGAAGGCCAGCAGAATCAGCGCCGCCAGCGACAGCGCCTTCGCCGTGGTGAACACGTTTTGGATCAGCGCCCCCAGCTTCACGCCGAACATGTTCACGATGGCTAGAAAGAAGATCACCACAATGCCGCTCAAATTCGCCGTATTGACGCCGATCTCCATGTTGCCCAGCACCATCGGCCCTACCCGAAGCGCGGGAACGTGAGCAATGTGCCACAGCCAGTTGGTCGTCGAAATAGTGGGAAAGAACACGCCCAGAAATTTGCCGAAGGCCACGCAGACCGCGGCGATCGTCCCCGTCTGAATCACCAGGAACAGCGTCCAGCCATAAAGGAAGCCCCACAACGGCCCCAGCGATTCGCGCAGGTAAACGTACTGGCCGCCCGCCTTGGGCATCATGGCCGCCAGTTCACCGTAACTGAGCGCGCCGATCATGGTCAGAACGGCCGTCACCACCCAGGCGCCCAGGTAAAGTGCGGGTGAGTTGGTGCCACGCGCAATGTCCGCATCGACAATGAAGATGCCGGACCCGATCATGGACCCGATCACCAGCGCGGTGGAGGAGAACAGCCCGAGACTCTGCACCAGATGCGGCGCATTGGAAGCAGTTTCAGGCTCAGGAGCAGGAGGTAGGTTTGGGGTCGTCACTTGCAAGATTTTTACCCGATTTCCGCACCGATGTCTTTAGATTTCTTTGTCTTCATGGATTTGGCGTGGTTTTGGGGCAACGAGCCCCGCCGACTCTTGCGCAAAATCCCCGTGGAATGATCCGAGTGGGCCCCGGCACACAGTGTCCGTGCCCCATCCTTCCGCGTTTCTTGCGGAAGGGTGGGAAAACAAGCACCCATTGTCGCCATGGTGGCTCCCGGCGTTGCGGACCCTTATCCTCAACCCAGCTCGGCCATCCACCTGCGGAATTCGGCCGCCGGGTCTGGCTGCCGAAACAGCCCTCCTGCGATGGCTACCAAACTGGCTCCTGCAGCCAGCGCGGCGGGCGCCGTGGCCAGCGTGATGCCACCGATCGCCACCAGCACCGGCCCCGGCCCAGCCTGTTCCCGCAGCCGCCGCACACCCTCCATGCCGATCAGAGGCAGCGCGGTCTGTTTGGTCCGGGTCGCAAACACCGGGCCGATGGAAAAGTAATCCGCGCCGGAGTGCAGAATCCCCGGCAAGAGCGCTTCGCCGCCGCCGAATGTGCCCACGATGCGGTCCTCTCCCAGCAGTTTGCGGGCCTCGGCGGGCTTCAAGTCGCCGGCATCCACATGCGCGCCGTCAAACCCCACTCGTTCGACCAGATCGACCCGGTCATCGAGAATCAGTTTCACCTGTCCAGCCGGCAGAACACTGCGCAGCAGTTCGGCGTCTGTCAACAGTTCAGCCTCGGCGCCGGTCTTGTTGCGATATTCAAGCAGCGTCACGCCAGCCTCGGCCAGCGAACCGCCCATCCTGCGCAGGAATTCGCCGCGACCTGTGGCTGGAATAAAGGAAGAATCCAAAATTGGGTAGATCTTGGGAAAAGAGAAGGACATGAATCAAGGGTAGTTCATCAGGGAACAGGGAGAAGGGATCAGGGAACAGAAAAAAACACGCAGCAAGTCCAACGATCCCCCAAGTCCCCAACTCAAAAGCGCTGATCGGTAGTCATCGCTTGCCAGCCACGGCCCCTGTTCCCTGTTCCCTACTCCCTATTCCCTGCCTTTCTCACATTTCGTCGGCCGAAGGCCCATACGTACCCGGAATCGGCTTGCCCAGCACCCGCAGGTAGACGCCTACCTGGGCGCGGTGGTGGATCATGTGGTTGAGAACCCAGGTCCGCCAGACATCGTACTTCGAATCGTCGATCCACGTCTGTCCGCCGGCCACCATCTTCCAGTTCTCATCCCACTTTTCCGGCGCAAACCCGGCCAGCGCCGTCTTGACCTTGGCGGTATCCCGATCAAACCGCTCCAGCAGAGCCTCCTTCGATGCCGGGATATAGGGCTCGAACTTGTGGTCCGCCGGAAACTCCAGCTTATCGGTCGTCAGCGTATGCATCGCCCAGTCGCCGGCAGTCTCTGAGAGATGCCCGGCCAGCCGGCCCAGCGCCATCGACTTCGGATTGGGTTTAAAGGTGAAATCCGCGTCCGCTGGAATCGCGTCGAGAATCTTGCGAGTTCTCGCGGCCTCGCGGTCGTATTCGGCAATCAGTTCCTTCTGAAAGTCCATGCGGCAACCTCCTCAGGTGCGATGCCAGCATACATCAGCTCTCGGCAAAAAGGCGAAGAAAAAGCGATAAATTTTCCTCCTTCCCAACCGCCCTGCGCGGTCACCCGCATGAGCTCAAGAAAACGGCCCATCGAATTCGCTCGATGGGCCTCTTCTTGCGCTTACTGCAAGGTGAATTGCTGCTATCCTGCCCGTTTGGCCAAAAAACTTTCCATGAAGCTGGTATCGAAGTCGCCGGCGCGGTAGCCGGGATCCTGCAATATCGCCTGGTGCAGCGAAATCGAGGTATCGATGCCTTGCACTACAAACTGGCTCAGCGCGCGCTCCATCTTCGCAATCGCCTCCGCCCGGTCGCGTCCGTGCACGATCAGCTTGGCAATCAGTGAGTCGTAGTAGGGCGGGACCACCCCCTCGGCATACTGCGCCGTATCCACCCGCACGCCGTTGCCGCCCGGTACATTGAAGGCGGTGATCTTGCCCGCCGACGGCGTAAATTTCACCGGATGCTCGGCATTGATGCGGCACTCAATGGCGTGGCCGCGAATTTCGAGCTTGTGCGGCAGAATGTTCTCCAGCCGCTCTCCTGAGGCGATCAGCAACTGCGCTTTCACAATGTCCACGCCGGTGATGGCTTCGGTAATCGGGTGTTCCACCTGGACGCGGGTGTTCATCTCGATAAAGTGAAGTTGCCGGTCCTCGTCCATCAGAAACTCGACCGTCCCCGCGTTCTGGTAGCCGATATCCGTGAGGCAGCGGCACAGCGTGCGGCCGATCTCCTCGCGCATCCTGGGCGTCACCTGCAATGACGGCGCCTCTTCAATGAGCTTTTGATGACGGCGCTGAATCGAACACTCGCGCTCAAACAGCGTGGTCACGTTCCCGTGCTCATCGGCCAGAACCTGGAACTCGATGTGCCGCGGGTTCTCGACGAACTTCTCCATGTAGAGTTCGCCGTTCCCAAAGGCATTGGCCGCTTCGCTATAGGCCGAGTGGAACAGGGTGGGCAGTTCCTCCGCGTTGCGGACGATCCTCATGCCGCGCCCGCCTCCGCCCGCCTTGGCCTTCAGAATGACCGGGTAGCCCACCTTCTTCGCCCACACCAGCGCCTCGTCGGCTGTGGCAATAATGCCGTCCGAGCCGGGCAGGATGGGTACCTTGGCCCGCTTCATCGCCTGGCGCGCCTTTTCCTTTTCGCCCATCAGCCGCGTCACCTCCGGCGGCGGCCCAATGAACTTGATGTTCGAGGCGCGGCAGACCTCTGCAAAGTTGGCGTTTTCGCTCAGCAGGCCGTAGCCGGGGTGGATTGCGTCCACGTTCGCGATCTCGGCGGCCGAGATCACAGCCGGCACGTTCAGATAGCTCTCCGCCAGACGCGGCGGGCCAATGCAGATGGCCTCGTCGGCAAACCGCACGTGCAGCGAGTTGCGGTCGGCCTCGCTATAGATGGCCACCGTGCGAATACCGAGTTCGCGGCAGGCGTTCAAAACGCGCAGCGCAATCTCGCCGCGATTGGCTACCAATACCTTACGAAACATTCATGTCCCTTTGTGCGGAGTTAGCGGAGTTCGCGGAGTTAGCCGAGCGAGCGGAGCTAGCCTTTCCAGTGCATTGAGCAGCCCTCGGAAGCAGGGCGCTGGATTCGCGCCTCCAACTCCGCTAGCCGGGCTAACCCCGCTAACTCCGCTGGCTCTCCCTAATCCAACCGGATGGAAAAGAGCGGCTGCCCAAATTCGATGGGCTGGCCGTTGGAAACAAAGCACTTCACAACCTCGCCGGTAGCGTCGGATTCTACGTCGTTCATCAACTTCATGGCCTCGACGATGCAGATCACCTGGCCCTTCTCCACGTGATCGCCAGCAGAGACGTAAGGCGCGGCGCCAGGCGAAGGCGACCCGTAATAGGTGCCGACGATGGGAGACTTCACCAGATGCAGCCCTGCGTCCGGATCCTGCACTGGAGGCGCTTGCGAAGCCGCTGCCGGTTGCGCGCCGCCTGCCGCCTGGGCCACCGTGGAAGGGGCCGAGGCCAGAAGCCGGGCCAAATCACTCAGCCCCGCTGACGGAGCCTGCTGGGAATTGAATTTGAGCCGGATCTTCAGGTCGCCCCGGTCCAGATCGAACTCGGCAACCTGATATTCCTTCAGGAATTCAATCAGTTGCTTCAGGTCTGCAATATCCTGTGGTTTCATTCGTTCCTTGAATCCCCATTTAGGGGCGAATTGAATCAAAGTTCAATCAAAGCCTTGGGCGCCGGGGTCAGCACCTGACCACCGGTTCGCGTTACGGCCACCATGTCCTCGATGCGAATCCCGAACTGACCGGCCAGGTAAATCCCCGGCTCAATGGTCACCACCATGCCTGGCAACAGCTTGGTCGTCTGTTCGGCGCCGATACGTGGCAGCTCGTGAATCTCCAGGCCAACGCCATGGCCGGTCGAGTGAGAGAATGCCTCTGCCAATCCTGCCTTGCGCAACACACTACGGGCAGCCTCGTCAACTTCTCCGCAACTTACCCCCGAACCCACCGCCGCCACTCCCGCTTCCTGCGCATCCAGTACCGCCTGGTAGGCATTCCGCTCACTGGCTTTCGGCTTTCCAAGGTACACGGTGCGCGTCATATCCGAGCAATAACCCTTGAGGATAACACCGAAGTCCATGGTCAGGAATCCCCTGCGCGGCAGCCGCGCGCTGGTCGCTCTTCCGTGGGGAAGAGCCGAGCGCACCCCTGAGGCGACGATGGTTTCAAACGACATGCCCTCGGCCCCCAGAAGCCGCGCCTGGTGCTCCAGTTCCGCGGCCACCTCGAACTCCTGGAGCCCTGGCCGGATAAAGCCCAAAATGTGTTCGAAGAGCTTGCACCCCACCAGCGCCGCCTCAATCATCAACGCCAGTTCGTCTTCGTCCTTCACCCGGCGCAACGGCTCAACCAGCGGTGCAGCCAGGATGGAGAGAAAACTCCGCCGAAGCCGTGCCGGCAGCGCATCCCTCCAGCGCGCCAGGTCGGCCACCGAGGTCCAGGCAGGGTCGATCCCGGCAAACTCCACACCCGGCTGGGCGGCAAGCCACTCGACCGCGGCAACGGACGGCGAACTGCCGACGATCTGCACCTGCGCGGCTGTTACCTCTTCGGCAGCCTGCGCCTTGTAGCGGCCGTCAGTAAAAAGGCGCGCACTCCGGCGCGTAACGGCCAGCGCGGCGCTGGACCCGGTAAAACCGCAGAGATAGCGAAGGTCGGGCAGATGGGTGACCAGCAGCCCTTGAAGCCCGGCTTTGGTCAGACGGCGGCGTAGCAAGCCGATACGACGTAGATGATCCATCTGGGTAAGAATAACAGGGGCCAGGGAACAGGGATCAGGGAACAGCTCCGGGCATTCAGCGACTAGCGGCCGGCAGTCAGTGGAGACGCTGCTTTCGATTGCGCCCCGTCAGGAATAATTGGGCGCTTGGGACGCCGAGGCGCCGTTCTGTTCCCTGTTCCCGGATTCCTGTTCCCTGCCTTTTCACATTGCCGGCCTGACCGGCTTCTTCTTCTCCGGATCGATCTCCGCTTCGGCGGCCTGGAGATCCGACTGGCGGTCCATCCACTCGTCCAGCCGGGAGCGTTTGAAGCGCCAGCGGTTGCCCAGCTTGAAGGCTGGCACAAAACCCTCGGAGGCGTACTTGTAGAGGGTGTCGGCAGAGATGCCCAGGTAGTCCGAAGCCTGGCGAATGTCCATGACTTCACGCACCTCGGGGACCAGCAAATTGGAGCGGGCGGCGGCGTTGCGCACAATAGCCTCCTCAAAAAAGCAAGTTGATCCAAGGGAGATTCCGGCACTCCTGCCGGTAGTCTTGTATATACCGCGGTTTCACCCGCAATTTCAAGGCTTTTCAGACAGTTACAGGAAATTCGCCGCCTTTGAGCTTCCCGATCTGGAAACAGAAATAGGCAGTCCGTGACCACAGTCCCAGCCGGTTGGGGTTGCATTCCGGCACGGCGCAAGCTGTTGGGCTGTTACGACGGATGGTGCATTGAGGAAAGGAATCTGGAAAACCCCAAGCGCGATAGCCTTGCGTGGAATACACGCGGTCCGCGAAGTTCGCACGCTGGCATAGCCGATAAAGCGGATCTACCGCCCAGTCCTAAAAAACCTTCCGCCAACCCGCCGTCTTCTCGTAGCTCAGAAACTTGGTCTTCTCGCCACGGGACAGGTAGAAGTCCAGCACGTCGTCCTTCTGGAACGAAGAACAATCGGGCCAGGTGGGATCCTTTTCCAGATGCGTCGCCTGGTTGTGGTTGTCTACCAGCGTGATCTCGTTCGGCGAACACTGCACCACGTGTTCGACCTTCAACGCGAAGGCTGTTCCCGATGGAGGGTCCGGCGGGACCTGGTTGGCGATCTTGGTCATCAGCAGGATGAACACAAATACGGCCGCAAAGACGGCAATCTTTTTCATCGTGGGTCAGCATCCTGACGGCACACCAGCAGCGCAGGCGTCCTGCACGCGGTGTTTGCCTGCCTGAGCGAACGTAAGGCTGTGTGCTTGTCCTTGACCCATATATAGCGCACAGCGGAGCACAACACAAGCGGCTATCGTTTGTGTTGTGCCCCGTCAAGCCCAAAATGGACCGCAAACGTCGACTGGTCTAGTTCTGGTCGTCGCGGCGGTGCAGCGTCGGCTTGTCGTCGGCACTGGTGCTGCTATCGTCGGTCGAGGTGCTCGACGGGCTGGTCGGGTCGCCCGATCCGGTGCTCGCCCTGCGCAGCGAGGGCTTTTTCCCGTCCTTGGAATCGGTCAGCCGCCGCTTGTTCTCGATGCGCGCCAAACGGGCTTTCACATCGTCAAACTCCGATGTGGTCACCGTGTACTCATCCCGGGGCGGGAGGATGCGGGCTATCTCCTCCTGCGAGTGCAAGATGCGGTCAGGGGTCTGGGGATGATCGGAAAAGGCCTTGGCGACCATACCCGGCTTCCGCTTCTCAAGTGCCTGAATCTTCTCGAAGAAGCTGATGAAGGCCTGCGGATCGTAGCCGGCCCGGTACATGTATTGCACGCCCAAGTAGTCCGCCTGCGCCTCAAAGTCGCGGGAGAACATCAGGAAGGTCATCGGAACGGCCAATCCGGCCGCTTCGTAAATGCCATAGCCTGTCCAGCCGCCGATGAAGATCAGCGGAATCGTGCCCAACTGCGCGTAGTTCATGCGCGTTTGCTCACGAACCGCGTGGTGCGCGCAGACATGCGCCGTCTCATGGGCCATCACCCCGGCCAGTTCCGCCTCTTCGTCCGCGTTCAGGATCAACCCCGAATTCACATAGAAGAAGCCGCCCGGCAGCGCCATGGCGTTGATCTCGTCCGAATCGATCACCTTGATCGTGAACGGCACCTTGCAGTCGGAGTTCTTCACAATGTTCTGGCCGATGCGGTTCACATATTCTGTGACCACCGGATCGGTGATGAACCTTGTACTCTTCTCGATCTCCATGGCGTACATCTTGCCCATCTTGATCTCAGTGTCGGTCGAGTACCAATTACCCACGCCGCGGCCGCCAATGTCGCGGTTTCCCACCGCGTTCACGTCGTCGATCGAGCCCGGCTTCACGTTGATCTTCTGGCTGCCAGGTTCAACCACCTTGTCAGGGTTCACGGCAGGAGCCGGCGTATCACCACCCACCGGGGTCGTTCCCGGCGCCGGCTGTTTCGACGGCGCAGGAGCGTCCCCCCCTACCGGCGTCGTTCCGGGAGCCGGTTGCGCCGAGGGCGCAGGCGTGCTTGCCGGGGGTGTGCCAGCCGTTGGGGTGTTCGACGCAGGTGTGTTGGCCGGGGACGTGCTCGACGGCGTGGACTGTGCCCATGCCATCGTGGCCAGCGTCAGCGCCAATGCTGCCAGCACCGCTGCTTTGGAACCTTTCCAATCTGTCCTCATGACCTCACCTCCGCTACAATCCCCATTTTCGCAGCTCGGCCCACCGAGTCGCTTTGCTCCACTATTTAGACGCCATGATTCGTCCATTTGGCAACCGCCGAGAAGAAAATTTCCTTTACCCGGCTGAATCCCTCCGCACCAAGCCCTGAATCTCTGGCATTTTCCGTCCAGCAAGCGCCACTGCTCGTTGTTCTTGGAGACGGCATCCTGGTGAATTACAGTGGAGAGCACGCCGTAACGAGGGGAGATGTTTTGCGCCGAATCGTCCTGGGAATCGCAGCCATAGCCGTGTATGGGGCCATCCAGCTTGTTGCCCAGCACCCGCATCCGCCAACTCCCCTGGATCAGGTGCTCCGGCCCCATGCTCATGCCCGGCCTGCCGTGGCCAACGCTCCCCACACTCCCGTGGTGTCCTTTGATGCCACCAGGCTCGGATCGCCCATCTTGCTCGACAAGGGTTGGCGCGTCGGCATCACCAGCAATCCGGCGGCAGCCGAGTCCGCCTTCGATGACTCCGCCTGGGCCGTCCGGGACGCCCGCGAGTCGATTGCCGATGTTGCCGACGAGGACCACCCCACCATCGCTCCCGACCCGGACGATACCGGAACGAATAGCCCGCCCGCGCTTCCGGCTGGACACCAGCGGCCCTTCGCCTGGTTCCGCCTGCACATCAAACTGGCCCCCAACCACGGCCCCCTCTCGCTGCTCATCGAGCTTCCCGTCACTGAGAACGCCAACCTCGGCTTCACCGCCCAGACGCTGGGCGCCGATGTCTTCGCCAATGGAAAGCAGATCCAGCCCGAAGGCCCCCACGCCGACGCAGCGGACAGGTATCAGCAGATCTCCCGCATTTACAACCTCAACATCGACCCCTCCGAGACATCTCTCACCCTGGCCGTCCGTACCTTTTACATTCCCCTCGGCTACGGCGCCTACACCAGCTTTTTCGCCGCCCACAACCTGCGCCTTGGCAGCCGCGAAGACCTCGTTCACTTCCTCGAACTGTGGTCCGTCCATAGCCTCTTCGAGCGCCTTCCCCGCCTTGTGGCCTCGGTCCTGTTCGTTTTTCTCGCGATTTTTCTGCTGGCGCTCTATTTCTCGCAAAAAGGCCACCCGGAATACCTGTGGCTGGCTCTGCATGAGTTGCTCCAGGCTCCCATCGGCTTTGTCGAACTTGCCGGAAGCTCGGCCCAACTGGACCAGCTTTGGTATGCCGCCCTCTACCTCCAGTTGCTATTCATTTCTGCCTATCTCTACTTCGAGTTCCTGGTCGCCTTCCTCGCCCTTCGTCGCCGCTGGTACATTCGGACGCTCCGTTACACCGCGCCAGTCATGGCCGCCGTCGGTCCCGCACTCCTCATGGCCGGCCAAAGCACCGCCATCGGAATCGCGCTGGCCATCGCCCTTCTCGGCACGCTGCTCTGGATTGTGGGCTGGCTGGTCTTCGTCCTCTTCACCCTCATCGCCGCCACAGTTCGGCGCAATTTCGAGGCCGGCCTGCTCCTCATTCCCCTCCTGCTTACGCTGGTCGGGTGGATCGAGCCCTTCCTCACCGGCGGCATGAGCAATCTCGGCGGCCCCACCTTCGAGTCACCGCTCACCATCCAGGCCGGCCCCGTCCCCATCCACTTTGCCTCCATCGCCGACTACACCGGTCTCCTGGTCATCGTGCTCATCATCTTCGTTCGCTTCCTGCGTGTGCAGCACGATCAGGAGCGCGCTTCCAGCGAACTGGCCGCCGCGCGCAGCGTGCAGGAGCTCATGATTCCCCAGGAAAAGCTCGAAACCCCGGGGTTCGAAGTCGATTCTGTCTACAACCCGGCCAACGAGGTCGGCGGCGACTTCTACCACATCCAAGCCACCCCCGACGGTGGCCTCCTGATCGTCATCGGCGACGTAGCCGGCAAGGGCCTGAAGGCCGCCATGAACGTCTCCATGCTCATGGGAGCCTTGCGCCGCACCCCGGAGCGCAGCCCGGCCAGGATTCTCGACTCCCTCAACCGCGTGCTGGTGGGCAGCGACAGCTTCACCACCTGCCAGGCCGCCTGGCTCGGCGCCAATGGTGAGCTGGTGCTGGCCAACGCCGGCCATCTGCCGCCTTACCTCAACAGCCAGGAAGTCCTGCTCCCCGGCGGCCTGCCCCTGGGCGTTCTGCCCGACGTGCGCTATGAAGAAGTCCACCTCTACCTGCACCCCGGCGACCGCATCCTCTTCCTGTCCGACGGCGTCGTCGAGGCCCGTAAACCTTCCGGGGAGCTGTTCGGCTTCGACCGCGTCCACAACCTCAGCAACCAGTCCGCTTTCTACATTGCCGACGCCGCCAAGGAATTCGGCCAGGAAGACGACATCACCGTCCTCACCGTCCGCCGCCTCGCCCAGGCCATGGCCGCATAAAAGCGACTCCGCCGCATGGGCCGGGAGCAGGATGCTTCTACGGCGATCCTTTCCGCTACACTCGCCGGGGCTTCGGCTTGCCCTTGAGATTGAGCGCAACTGCGGCACGGATCAGGTCCTTCAACGCCGCCTCATCGACCTTGTCGCCTTCGTGGATGTCGATGGCGCGCCGCACATTCCCGTCGAGGCTGGAATTGAATAGACCTGAAGGGTCCTGCAACGCAGCTCCCTTGGCAAAGGTCATCTTGACGACGTTCTTGTACGCCTCTCCCGTGCAAACGATGCCGCCATGGGAGAAGACAGGCGTCCCCATCCACTTCCACTCTTCCACGATCTGAGGGTCCGCTTCATGCAGAATTTTCCGCACTTTCGCCAGCGTCTTCCCGCGCCAATCTCCAAGCTCGTTGATCTTCGCGTCAATGAAAGCTGAGGCTGATTCCACCGGGACGGGTCTCTTCATGTATAGCTCCAACTCTCGCACCTGCTTTGGCTGCGGCGGCCCGCCCACTCCTCAACAGACCACGAACGGTGGGGCACCCTCAGTTATCATCGGCCCAAGGCCGCGCCACCCGCTCTTTCTCTTTATGCAGGACTGCCGCTTTTCCCTGGAAACAGGATGCAGGATGCGGCCGCGCCCGTCAGGTCAAAGAAGATGCCGGCATACGCCCACTCCTTGAGCCGGGGAAAACGCGGCACGAGGATGGCTATGGCCCCAAGCACCTTCCAGAATCCCAGGATGGCGAAGAAGTACGTTGGGTAGCCAAGAACGGCGACGACGCCATGGGGGTTGGCCAGATATTGCGCTATCTGCGCGACGCCGCCGCCCCCGATAAAAAACGCCACCAGGATGGTCATTGTCCAATAAACAATGGATGTCGCTTTGATGGTCAGTCCAACCCCGCAACGACACTCTCCAAGCTGCCGATGAACTTCTGCCAGCCGTACTTTGCGCCTTGATACGCGGCCTGCTGATCGGGACGGAAGCCGGACTGCTCCATGCGAACGTGCGTGCCACCCTCGGAAGGAGTGAGCGTCCAGAGCACCACCCATTGAAGCCCGCCGGCGGCTTCGCCTCCTCCAACGCCCCAGTTATAGGACAGGCGCTGGAATGGTTCGACGATCAGCACTTCGCCGTCGACAATGCCATTCCAATTCGGCATGGGCTCGGCCCGGAATTGGAATTTTCGGCCGACCACCGGCTCGAAGTCATTGTTCATCATCCATTGCGCAAGGAGCGGGCTCTCGGTGAGCGCGCGCCACAGCTTCTCTGGCGGGTGCGGGAAAATCCGCTCGACGACAAGGGTACGGGGACTCTCTGCTGGATTGCTTCCTGAATCGTTCATGGATCCATCCTTTCCAAAAGGGATTCAAGACGGTCAAACCGGTCACGCCAGAAGGCGCCATAGAGATTGAGCCAGTCCACCATCGGCGCCAGCGCATCGGGCTGCGCCCAATAGTGAGTTTCGCGTCCCTCGCGGCGATGCCGCACCAGCTTTGCCCTCTTCAGCACGCTCAAGTGCTTCGAGACGGCAGGTTGGGACACGCCCGCATAGCCAGTCAACGCATGGACAGTCTGCTTGCCCTGCCGGGTCAATTGCTCGAAAATGGCCCGGCGGGTCGGATCGGCGAGAGCGCGAAACACGGAATTGGCGTTGGCCCGGTTCACACCCGAAGCCATAACCGCATGGTTATGGTTTGTCAAGAGAGATATAACAAAATTTCCAATTACGGCCTTGCGCCGTATCAACTCCTGCGAAACATGCCTATTCCACCCCCGAAAATTCCCTGCCCCAAAGACACGAAAGCCTCATCCTTGCGAATGAGGCTTGTGTGCTTTTGCCGGCCAACGGGAGGCGGTTGGCGTCTGCCTGGACGGCCAGTCCTAGTCGTAGTATTCGAGTCCCAAGTGCGTGATCAAGTCCGCACCCATGATGTGGCGCAGCGTGTTCTTGAGCTTCATCGATTGGATGAACAGGTCATGCTCTGGATAAAGGCCGGGAGCGCTCTGCGGCGACTTGAGGTAGAAGCTGAGCCACTCCTGAATGCCGATCGAGCGCAGCGACGGCGTGCGTTTGGCCAGGTCCATGAACAGCACCAGGTCGAGCGCGATGGGGGCTGCCAGAATCGAATCCCGGCACAGGAAGTTCACCTTGATCTGCATCGGATAGCCCAGCCAGCCGAAGATGTCGATGTTATCCCAGGCTTCCTTCTGATCGCCGCGCGGAGGATAGTAGTTGATGCGGATCTTGTGGTAGAGATCCTTGTAGAGTGTGGGGTAAAGGTCCGGCTGGAAGATGTAGTCGAGCGAGCCCAGCTTGGATTCTTCCTTGGTTTTGAACGACTCCGGATCGTCCAGGACTTCGCCGTCGCGGTTGCCCAGAATGTTGGTGGAGAACCAGCCCGAGACGCCCAGCATGCGCGCCTTGAAGGCCGGCGCCAGAACCGTTTTCATCATGGTCTGGCCGGTCTTGAAGTCCTTGCCGCAGATCGGGGCCGCGTTCTTCTTGGAGAGCTCGACCATGGCCGGCGTGTCCACCGTCAGGTTCGGCGCTCCGTTGGCGAAGGGCACGCCCTCGCTCAACGCCGCGTAGGCATAAATCTGCGAAGGAGAGATGGCGATATCGTCGTTCTCAAGGCCCTTCTCGAAAGCCTCGATGGATTGGTGTACTGCCGTCGGCTTGATGAAGATCTCGGTCGAAGCGCACCAGATCATCACCACGCGGTCCACGGTTTTCTTGAAGGCCCGAATGTCGGCAACCACCTGGTCGGCTAGGTCGCGCTTGTTCTTGCCCTTCTTCACGTGGGTGCCGTGCAGGCGCTTCACGTAATACTGGTCGAACACCGCCGGCATCGGCTTGATGGTCTCCAGGTAGGGCTTCAGTTGTTCCACCAGGTCCTTGTCCAGCACCTGGGCATGGGCGGCGGATTCGTAGACGTTGTCCTCAAAGATGTCCCAGCCGGTGAAGACTAGGTCGTTCAGGTCTGCCAGGGGTGCAAAGTCCTTGATGAGCGGAGACGTGTTGTCGGTGCGTTTGCCCAGGCGGATGGTGCCCATCTGCGTGAGTGAGCCAATCGGCTTGGCCAATCCGCGGCGGACGGCCTCGACTCCGGCGATAAAGGTGGTGGCCACGGCGCCCAGGCCGACCACCATCACTCCCAGTTTGCCCGTAGCGGGCGCGACCTTGTTGGCTCCGGCGGTCTTCTGGCCGCCTTGCGCTTCAGTTCCCATCGTTTCTCCTAACCTTCCTTTGGTTGCTGCTGTTGCCAATCAAAAAAGCTTGTTCCGGCGATCCGACCAGTGTACGCCCGGGCGCGGTCCACCATCTCTACGCAGGCACCCGTGCCGCCCCTAGACGGCTTTCACCCGGCTCATCCGGCTCAAATGCGACCAGACAAACCACACTATCGCGGCCACCAGCGCCAACTCGACCACCAGGTGAAAGCGGTGGTAAACCGCATAAAAACGTGGGTCCGTATGCCACTTCTCGCCCAGCTTCATACCGGCGAAGGCGAGCACATAGCACCACGGCCAGGAACCCACAAACGTATAAATGTGAAAACGCAGCTTGGGCATCTTGGCGATTCCCGCCGGGAACGCAATGAATGTGCGCACCACCGGCAGCAAACGCGCCAGCAGCACGGTGATGGACCCAAATTTGTTGAAAAAATCCGTCATCCGGTCCAGGTCGTGGTGGCTCATCAACACCCACTTGCCGTAGCGCTCCACCAGCGGCCGCCCGCCCTTCGCGCCTATCCAATAGGCGACCACCGACCCCAGGTTGCAACCCACCGCTCCCAGGGTCGCCGCCCAGAACAGGCTGAATTGGCCCTTGTAGACCAGGTAGCCGGCAAACGTCATGATGATCTCGGAGGGCAGCGGAATGCAGGCCGACTCGATCGCCATCAGCGCAACAATGCCGGCGTAACCGCCAAGGGAGATGACATGGATCACGAAATCCACTACAAAAGTCAGAATTGTTTCGCTCATGGGCGCATTCAGTATATAAGGCCGTACCGGGGATGCACATGACCTCGCGCCTGCCGCTGGCCAGCCAGACGCTCCAAAGCGTTCTACATGCACATTTTGTTAGGATGAGGGGAGTTTCAAGGAAGATCCGAGGTGCCTCCGTTGTCCGACTTCCCTCCCGTTCCGCTGACGCTTGAAGGCTCCAGCCTGCTGCACCAGTTCTTTCGTTTCGATTGGAAAGCGTGGCGCGCCACCCCATCGGCCGATCGCGAGCGCATCGCCGCGCAGGGCGTTTTCACGCTTCAAGGCCTGGAGCGGAAAGCCCCCGACGCGCCAGTTCAGACAGCCGTCTTTTCCCAGCTTGGCCACAAAGGCGACCTGATCCTGGTCCACTTCCGCGACTCGCTCGAAGCGCTGAACCAGGTTGAACTGGACCTGGCGCAGACAGAGCTCTACGACTTCCTCTCGCCGGCCCACTCCTATGTCTCGGTGGTCGAACTCGGCCTCTACGAGTCCAGCCGCAAGACCTATGAAGCCGCCTCCGCCAAGGGTTTCGAGCAGCACTCGCCGGAATGGGACGCCGAAATCTCCGCCACCCTTGGCCGCCAGACCGCGGCCATGGCCCCGCGCCTGTTCCCTGCCATCCCCGAAGCCAAATATCTCTGCTTTTACCCCATGGACCGCAAACGCGGAGAACAAACCAACTGGTACACCGTTCCCTTTGCCGAGCGCCAGCGCATGATGCACGACCACGGCATGATCGGCCGCCGCTACGGCGATCAAGTCAAGCAGATCATCTCCGGCTCGATTGGAATGGACGACTGGGAGTGGGGTGTGGATCTCTACGCCGACGACCCGGTGGTCTTCAAGAAGCTCATCTACGAGATGCGCTTCGATCAGGTCAGCGCCGTCTACGCGCTCTTCGGCCAGTTCTTCATCGGCGTGCGCCTGCCCATAGAGAAACTAGGCACGTGGCTGGCAGGCAGTTTGTAATGTGCGGGCATTTCCCCCATCTATCGGAAAGATGAAGGGAATGTTTCTTTTTGACGGGACGGCAGGTGGCCCGGACATCGTCCCTGAAGAATCCTTCTGAGTTATGAGAAGCTGTGCCCCGTTCATCGTGGTTTTATCGCGATGAGCGGGTCTTCGGGGCGGTTTGCTTGCGTCTGCGGCTTCCTTCCAAAGTCCTCAGTTCATCGGGCCGAAGCCCGCGCTGCCTCCGGCAACCGCGTGGCCAGGACAGTGAACGGCGCAACTGCTTGTTATCTCGCCGAGGACGACGGCTGCAACTCCATTATTTCGGCGCTTCCGTAGCGGGCCGCGCCGGAGTGGTGGTCTGCGCCTTTGCAATCGCCGGGTCTTTCAGCTCCCTGCGCGCATCCTTCCCGTGCGGTCCGTCCGGATCGTAGTCCAACAGTTTCAAATAGTTCGCGCGCGCATTGGCAAAGTCGCCCAGGTGGTGCTGGGCCTCGGCCAGCCCCCAATAGACTTCGGGATTCTCCGGGTCCAGCACCATCGCGGATTCGAAGCGCGAAAGCGCCGCCTTCCAGTTTCTGGTCTGGAGATAATACCCGCCCACTTCGATGTCCTTGGACGCTGCCTCCTTGTGGGTCGGCTCCTTGACCACCAGTTTTCTCTTCCTGTTCGATTGTTCGTCGTCCGGCGGCGGCAGCAGCCTGTCGAGACCTTGGGTACTGGAGCTCGAATCCGTGCCCTGCTCGTTGCCGGCGGCCGGCAGCGGGTCGTCGGGACTCCGCACAGGGTCCGAATCCTCGCCGGGCAAAGGGACTCCGGCACTTTCCGCCCCGTTATATGTCCCGTCGGGCAAGGCCGGGGTCGCACTTGAAGGCATCACCGGAACCGTACTCGTGTCTTCAGGAAACGGGTTGGAGCCCGATTGCGGGGCCTCGGTGGCCGGCTTCTGGCCTGAATTCTGTGAATTGTTTTGGCCAGCGGCGGTCGGATCGGTCCCTGCCGGCGCCTGCGCAAGCAGCCGCGGACCTGCCGCCAGACAAGCCGCTATTGCCAGCGCAATTGAAAATCCCCATCTCATTTCTTTTCTCTACGCCTCATGCCCGCAATGGTACGATGCGGTCCAGACAGCACTTCCAGGCCGTCTTCGATTTCGGCATCGGCTTCGCCCTATTGACGCTCCCGGCCAAGCAACCCCTCCGGCGAGCAACCGCGGAGCGAGCCAATCCAGGAAGTGTCCGAGCGAAATCTGCACCAAAGGAAAGCATCGCACACTCGCATGGGACTCATCATCCGCTCTTCCGCCATTCACGCCGCCGGCTGCTATACCACCACCGCGATTCGCAAAGGCGCCCGTGTCGCCGAGTACACCGGACCCAGGCTCAGCAAGGCCGAGGCCGACTTGGCCTACGCGAACTCGCCGATCACCTACCTGTTTGGACTCGGAGACGGCTCGATCGTCATCGACGGCCACTGCATGGCCATGTTCATCAACCACAGTTGCGCCGCCAATTGCGAAACCAGCGAGGAGGACGACAGGGTATGGATTACGGCCATCCGGAACATCGCCCCAGGCGAGGAGATCACCTACGACTACTGCCTCTATGACGGCGGCGACGATGAAGCTACCTGCAACTGCGGGGCAAAAAGCTGCCGCGGCACGATGTACTCCAAAGAGGAGATCAAGCGCCGCAAGGCCGCCGCAACCAAGGTGCGCAAGAAGGCGGCAAAAAAGAAGCGCGCACCGCGCAAGGGCCGAAGTTGAATATCCACTCGTTTGACGATGGGACTTCCGCGCCCAAGCGATCCTTAACTCATCAGTTGCTTTCGCGCATCACCAGTTCCACGCCGGCCTCGCGGAACAGTTCCTCGGTATAGCGGAAGCTCTCTGCCCACCGTTCGTTTTCGCAAGGTACGGTGACCACACGCAGAATGCCTGACTGAATAATGGCGGAGGCGCACTGCGAACAGGGCATGAATGGCCAGACGTAGAGCGTGCACCCCGCCAGCGGCTTTCCAGCGGAAAGAATCGCGTTCATTTCGGCGTGAATGATGGTGCGATATTTGGTCTCCCGGTTTTCGAGGCGCTCCGGAGAGTCTGCCACTCCGGCCGGGTGCCCGTTGAACCCCAGCGAAACGACAAATTTTCCCCTCGTGATGACCGCGCCAACTTTCGTACTCGGGTCCTTGCTCCACTTCGACACAAGAGTTGCCATGTCGAGAAAGCGCCCATCCCAATCGCTCATCTGGATTCCTTTTGTTCTTTCGTTAGCTTCATGGTATTCGTTCTGGCGCCGGGTGAAGGTGACCTGGTTCCGGAACTGCGACGGCCAATCCTCTCAGCCAAACCGCTTCTTGATACGATCGCTTGCCCGGTCAGCCCCCTGGACCAGGCGGCCAACTCCTCTAGCCATTTTGCCGGTTTCCTAAGCCCTGACGCAATCTCCAACTTGTTTCTTGTCAATGCCGTATCCAGGAACGATACAATCCCACCTAGGCCATTAAAAAATTGAAACAGGCCTCAAGGAGCGCGTCCAATCATGGGTTATCAGGTTCTGGCCAGAAAATACCGTCCGCAGCGCTTTGCCGACGTTGCCGGCCAGGATCACGTTACACGGACCCTGATGAATGCGCTCTCGCAGAACCGCATCGCCCACGGCTACATCTTCTCCGGGCACCGCGGTATTGGCAAAACCACCATCGCCCGCATCGTGGCCCAGGCGCTGAACTGCCGCACAGAAATCGGAAGCGCGGCGCGGCCCACCCCTGAGCCCTGCGGCGTGTGCGACTCCTGCGTGGAAATCCGGCAGGGCAACGCCGTGGACGTGATTGAGATCGACGCGGCCACCAATCGCGGCATCGACGAGATTCGCGAGCTACGCGACGCAGCCCGCTACGCCCCGTCCCGTGACCGCTACAAAATCTACATCCTCGACGAAGCCCACCAGATCACAGAAGCGGCCTTCAACGCCCTGCTCAAGACTCTTGAAGAACCTCCGGCACACGTCATCTTCATGATGGCCACGACGCAGCCGGAGGACATTCCCCAGACCATCCGCTCACGCTGTCAGCACTTCAGTTTTCACGCCGTCAAGTTCGACGACATTCTGGCCCAGTTGAAGATGATCGCCGGGCAGGAGGAAGTAGACGCTGAGGATGGCGCCCTGGCCCTGTTGGCCGAAGCGGGCGACGGCTCCATGCGCGACGCGCTCTCCATCATGGACCAGGCCATCGCGTCCGCGCCCATCGAGACGGGCCGGCCGCTGCTCTCCACGGCGCAGATTCGCGAGCTGATGGGTTCCGTACCCAACGCGGTCTTCGAGCGGCTGCTGGAGGCTGTTGCCGCCGGGCAGAGCGCCGAGCTGATGGAGCAGTTGAACCTGCTGGTGAATGCCGGCCACAGCCCATCGTCGCTGGCGCGCCAGATGGTCCGCTACCTGCGGAACACGCTCATGGCCAAAATCG